>Ga0194129_10000965_pt1 | contig 50676 bp, 47 predicted proteins | sample TA2KigCa35mmetaG_FD_150862 | JGI IMG/M metagenome (GOLD analysis project Ga0194129, IMG submission 150862) | Freshwater microbial communities from Lake Tanganyika, Tanzania - TA2015038 Kigoma Deep Cast 35m | ecosystem: Environmental > Aquatic > Freshwater > Lake | place: Tanzania: Lake...
CGTTCTCGGCGTGCACGGTGCAGAGGGCGCCGAGCTCGCGGGCGCGCGTGAACGAGTTCACGAGCACCTCGTCGTCGCACATGATCGCGCCCTTGTAGGCCATGAAATGCTTGAAGCTGTTCACGCCGTGCTCGCGACACAGCGTCCCCATGTCCTCGTGGACGCTCTCGTCCCACCAGGTGATCGCGACGTGAAAGCTGTAGTCGGCGGCGGCCTTCTCCGCCCAGCCGCGCCAGGTGTGGTATGCGTCCAGGATCCGCTGCTTCGGGCTGGGGATGACGAAATCGATGATCGACGTCGTCCCGCCCGCGACGGCCGCGCTCGTCCCGGTGAAGAAGTCCTCCGAGGCGACCGTCCCCATGAACGGCAGCTCCATGTGGGTGTGTGGGTCGATGCCTCCCGGCATCACGTACGCGCCGCCGCAGTCGACGACCTCCGCACCGCCCGGTGCCTCGAGGTTCGGGCCGATGGCAGCGACCCTCTCACCGACGATCAGGACATCGGCACGGGACTCGGCGTCGGCCGTGACCACGGTGCCGCCGCGCAAGAGAGTGGACTTCGACATGGGGTTCTCCGAGAGGTGGGCGCCGTCTCGAGGTTCGACCTCGGGGCGTCGTGACGCAGAAAATGGGGTGCCGCCGTGAACGAGGTCCTCGCGCATCCGGTCGTGGCGGCGGAAGCCGGATGCGCGTGGCGTGCGGCGGCGTCGATGTCGGTCGAGCGAGCCGCGCGCCGGTAAAGCCTCAAGGCAGCAGCTTCGTCATGTCGTCATAGGTCTCGGGACGACGATCGCGGAAGAACTGCCAGGTGCGGCGGACCTCCTCGATGAGGTCGAGGTTGCAGTCGGCGACGACGATCTCGTCCTGATCCTCGCTGCCCATCGCGAGGAATTGACCCCTCGGATCGACGATGTAGCTCGTGCCGTAGAACTTGCCGAGGTTCCAGGGCTTCTCGACGCCGACGCGGTTCGACGCGGCGACGAAGTAGTTGTTCGCGACCGCATGCGCGGGTTGCTCGATCTTCCACAGGTGCTGGGACAGGCCAGCGACGGTCGCCGAGGGGTTGAACAGCACCTCGGTGCCGTGCAGCCCGAGCAGGCGCGCGCCCTCCGGGAAGTGACGGTCGTAACAGATGTAGACGCCGACCTTGCAGTACTGCGTCTGGAACACCGGATAGCCGAGGTTTCCAGGCTTGAAGTAGTACTTCTCCCAGAAGCCGCTCGTCTGCGGGATGTGCTGCTTGCGGTACTTGCCGAGGTACTTGCCATCGGCGTCGATCACCGCGGCGCTGTTGTAGTAGATGCCCGCCGCTTCACGCTCGTAGAGCGGCACCACGATCGCCATCGAGTGCTTCTTCGCGAGCGCCTGCATCACCTCGGTCGTCGGACCGGGGATCGCCTCGGCCGCGGCGTACCAGCGTGGATCCTGGCTCGGGCAGAAGTAGGGCCCGTTGAAGATCTCCTGCAGTCCGATGACCTGCACGCCCTTCGTGGCGGCCTCTTCGATCATGCGGACGTGCTTGTCGAGCGCCTTCTGTTGAATTTCCGGGATCGGAAGGTCGCCGTCGTTTGCGGCATCCGAGGCCTGAATCAAACCGACTCGTACGGTGCGTGCCATGAATCTCCTCTCCGTTCGCTGAGGTCGACGCGCGAGAATACGCGCCGGTTTCCGCCACGCCAAACGAAAGCGGCGACCGTCAGACGGAGCCGCGTCGTGGATTTCGTTGCCACGACTCGGGTCTAATGAGGGCGATGACGCATCCGAACTGGGGGGGCCCTCCTCACCACCATCCAGGTCTCGGCGGAGGGCACCCGGGCCACGGCGGAAGGCCATGGGGGCCCGCACCGCCGCCGGCCGCGGGGACACCGAGCAAGTTCGACGGCGCCTTCCGCGCGGGACTCGCGTGCACCGTGATCGGCTGTTTGCTCGGGCTCTTGCTCCTCGTGAACAGCTTCATCCTCGACGTGCCGGACCAGAACCGCGATCAGATCCTCGCATCGATGAGCCGCGCCTCGGTGCTCGCGTACCTGCCGGTGGCCATCTACCTGTTCGTCCCGTACGTCGTCGATCGCTACGATCCGGAGCCCTGGTGGGCGCTCCTCGGCATGTTTCTCTGGGGCGCCCTCTTCGCGACCGGGGCATCGGCCGTCGTCAACACCGAGGGCGGTCGGATCGTCGGGCAGTACGCGCGCGATGCGAGCGTCGGCGAGCTCTACAGCCTCGCCATCAGCGCGCCGGTGTTCGAGGAGCTCTTCAAGGGCATCGCGATCTTCGGCATGGTCGTGTTCTTGCGCCGCGAGTTCGACGGCGTCGTCGATGGCATCATTTACGCGACATTCGTCGCGATCGGCTTCGCCGCCACCGAGAACATCATCTACTACGCTCGCGCGGATCTCGCCGAGACGCTCGCGCGCCGCGACGGCGCCCTGCGGCAGATCTTCATTCTGCGAGGCGTCCTGACGCCCTGGCTGCACCCGCTCTTCACGTCGATGACGGGCATCGGCTTTGGTCTCGCCCGCGTCAACAACGAGGGCTGGAAGAAGATCCTCTACCCGCTGCTCGGGTACCTCGTCGCCGTGCTCCTCCACGCGTGGTGGAACGGCCTGCCGACACTGACGGCGCTCGTCCTCGGCAAGGGCGAGGGGGCCGCGATGCAGATCGTCAACCTGCTCGTCGGGATCGCGATGGCGCTCACCTTCTTCGTCATCGTCTGCGTGCTCGTTCATCGCAAGGGACAGACGATCAAGAAGTTTCTCCAGGACGAAGTTTTGATCGGCACCATCACGCACGAGGAGCTCGCCCTCATCGGCTCGTGGGGCGGCCGCCTGAAGGCGCGGCTCTCGTGGCGTGGCAAGGCGGGCGCCGATTTCGTTGCGGCCGGGGCGCGGCTCGCGCTCTCGAAGTTTCACACCGCCCGCGCGATGCAAGGTCAGAAGCGGACGATCAGCGCGGACTTCATCGTTCCGCTGCGGCAGGAGCTCGCGAGGCTAAGGCAGCAGATGCTCGCGAACGTTCGGCGCTGAGCGGGGCGGATTCGCATCCCGCGAGGCGCGCTCGGAGCCCGCGCGCTGCAGGCTCGGGAAGCACTCAGGTCGAGCGCTCGTCGCCGAACACGACGCCAACGTCGCGCGCCGCGCGGAGGACCGAGTCGGAGAGCGGCACGTGGTGCGGATCGGCGATCGCCTCGGCGATCGGGACCAGCACGATCTCTGGCGTCCGCAACGCCACCATGTGCCCCCACTTGCCGGCGAGCGCGGCATCGACCGCGGCGGCTCCGAAGCGCGTGCCGAGCACGCGATCGAACTGCGTCGGACTGCCGCCGCGCTGGATGTGCCCGAGCACCGTGACGCGAACCTCCATGTCGAGGTGCGGCTCGAGCGCCGCCGCGACCTTGTAACCCGCGCCGAAGAGACGCCGCATTTTTCCGAGCTCGCGAGGCCCCTCGTAGCTCGGCTCACCCGCGGCTGGCCGCGCGCCTTCGGCGACGACCACGATGCTGTAGGGCTTGCCGTGGTCCTTGCGCTCCCGGATCGCGCGGACCACCGGCTCGATCCGGTACGGGATCTCCGGGATCAGGCAGACGTGCGCCGCGCCGGCGATCGCCGCGTGCAGCGAGATCCATCCGGCGTCGCGCCCCATCAGCTCGAGGATCATCACGCGGTCGTGGCTCTCGGCGGTGTCGTGCAGCCGGTCGAGCGCCTCGGTCGTTGACTGGACCGCGGTGTTGAAGCCGAAGGTGTAGTCGGTCGCGCCGAGGTCCTGGTCGATCGTCTTCGGTACCCCGATGATGCGAAGCCCCTTGTCGATGAGCTTCTGCGCGATGCGCATGCTGCCGTCGCCGCCGACGCTGATCAGGCCGTCGAGGCCGAGCTTGCGGGAGTTCTCGACGACGCGATCGGAGACGTCCTCCTCGCGCTTGACGCCGTCTTGCTCTACGACGAACCGGAACGGATCGCTCTTGTTCGAGGTGCCGAGGATCGTCCCGCCCTTGCGGACGATCTCCGCGACGTCGTCGGGCTCGAGCCAGCGGTTTCCGCGCGGCGAGCGGTAGTCGAGGTCGATGAGCCCGCTCGTCGCGTCTTCGATGCCGAGGACCTCGATGCCCGCCGCGCGTGCCTTCAGCACGACGGCCCGGATGACGGGGTTGAGCCCTGGGCAGTCGCCACCGCCCGTGAAAATCCCGATGCGCTTGATCGTCACGATCGAAGGTCTACGAGCGATGGTGCGCCCCGGTCAAGGTCGACGCGCTCGCGCAGACGAGGCGACTCGCCCTGGCTCCCCTCAGTCCGCACGAGCCACCTCAGCCCGCACGCTCACCGTTCACCGCGGCGGCGATGGCCGTGACCTGATCGAGGAGCTTCGAGCAATCGGCGAGGCCGCGCTCGTTCGCGTCGGACGCAACCCGCGTCAGGTTCTCGAGCGGGCCCATCAGGCTCGCCGCAGGCAAGCTCGGTCCGCAGCGCTGGACGATGGTGCGCACGAGGTCGGCGGTATGAATCGCCATGCCGACGCCGTTGCCGATCCCGCGCTGGATCGAGATGCCGGCGACGGCGGCGACGGCCTGGGCGACGTCGAGCAAGCCCTGCGCGAGCCCAGGGTCCTCCGAGGCGCGCGCGCTCGCCTGCCGCGCAAGCCACAGCGTCCGGGTCGCGGGGTGGGTGCTCTTCGTCGCACCGGTCTCCACCACGGTCGCCCACGCGGACGTGAGGTGGGCGGCCGCACCGACGAGCCCGCGCGCTTCGTTGTCGCGCGTGTGCGCGACGTGCCACATGCCCTCGACGAGCCCGAGCATGTCTTCGAGCTGTCCGTCGGTCGGCACCACGCCGGCCTGCCCCAGGACGTCATGGCTCCACGCGAGCCCCTGGAGTGCTCGCACCGCACGCGACGGCTGGCCGCTCAGGTGACCGCCGATCCCCTCGTCGAAACAGGCGGTCGGCAGGTGACGCGAGGCGAGCTGCTTCAGGGTCGCGAGCACCTCGTCGAGCGCGTCAGCGGTCTCCTGGACGAGCTCGGTCGTGCACGTGTCGTCATGGGTCAGCCGCTCGACGGCCTGCGCCGCGACGTCGATCACGGAGTACGACAGCACGCCCAGCATCTGAGGCTTCGTCGGCTCATCGTCGCTGCACCAGCGGCGGGTACGCGACGACGCGCGCGCCGCGGTCGCCACGAGGGGCACGCTGATGGCTCGCGGGTTGGCTCGACCCTCTTGCGACGCGAACGCGAGCACGCGCGAGGTGAGGAGGGTCATCGCGCTTACCAGGATGCGCCTCGCCTGCTCGGCCTCGGGATCGGGCGAAGCGGCGGTGAGCTGGAGCTCGACGCGATCGGCGAGCTCGAAGTACTCGCGCCAGGATGCAGCGAGGAAGCTCGGGGCGGCGAACCAGCGGGTCGGCCCGGCGAACGCCATCGACTCGAGGTAATCGGCGTAGGTGCGCAGCTGCGCGACCGGCAGCGGCGTCGAGGAGAGCGTCCGCAGCGCATTCCGGAGCACGGCGCGCATGTCGTCGGCGTCGTGACCGCCCTCCCCCGAGGGCTCATGGTGGAGCTTGGGAGGTCGGTGCGGTTCGACGCTTGGCTTGACGGCGTAGAGCATGGGTCCCGGGAGAGAACGCCCCCTGCGTCGATTGAACGACCCATCGGCGCGTTCCTTGAGCGTTCTACCCGGGGATATTTAGCGGAGGGAGCAGGATTCGAACCCGCGGTACCCTTGCGGGCACACCTGATTTCGAATCAGGCACCTTCGGCCACTCGGTCATCCCTCCGCCGCGGAAGATCGCAAATTGGCTCGCCGAATTCAAGCCGAATTCAAGCCGACGGGTCGGCTATAACCTGCGCCGTGCGAAATCATCTCGGCAGCGTCCTCGTCGCCAGCGCCGTGACCCTCGTCGCCACGGCCGCCACGGCCGCCGATCCCGCGTCAGGCGAAGGCTCGGACGACCTCACCGACGCGTGGTCCGTGCGGGGGCTCCGCAGCCTCGAGCTATCGACCCTGCTCGGCTACCACCGTCGCCTGAACGACCCGCCGAGCTTCGAGGCCGACGAGCGGGACGCGATCGGGGGCGGCCTCGCCGCGGCGGCGTTCTTGTCGCGCCGCTTCGCCATCACCCTGGGCTGGGAGCGCTTTGGGCTCGGCGAAGAGCGCTCCGGCATCACGTCGTTCGGGACGGCCGCCGTGCGCCGCCGCGCGGATGGGGCGTGGTTCGGGCTTCGCATGGCCCCCTGGTCGAACGCGTGGCTCACAACGTCCGTCGGGCTCGGCGTCGGCATCGCGTGGCAGCACGTCGACGCGTCGGGGGCGGTGTGGCCGGCTTTCGAGCCCGGGCGGCCGACCGCGGTCACCTGCGACGGCACGGGCTCACCCGCGCCGGCCTTGCGACTCGATCTCGGCGTCTCGGCGCCGCTCGGCTCGGGGCTCTCGGTGTTCGCCAACGGGGGCTTCGGCGTGTTCGCGTTCAGCGACGGCGACGTCGGCGGTTGCATCTCCGGCGCGGGGAGCTCCGAGGTGCTCGCCCTGCGCACCGGCTTCGCCTACGCCTTCGACGTGGGGGGACGGGGTGACTGAAGGCCCGGTCGTCGCGGGCGCGCTCGCGGGTGACCCGCGCGCAGGCGAGTTCGCGCGGATCGTCGAGTCGGTGCACCTTCGCTACGCGCGCGAGGTCGTGCTCGCGTACGAGCTCTGTCCGTTTCTCCACGATCCCGCGAGCGCGTTCGGTCGATTCTGCGTCGTGCTCGAGCGTGAGCCCGACCTCGCGACCGCGGTCGAGCTCGTGCTGGCGGCGCCGGGCGTCGTGCACCTCGTCTACCCTCTCGTCGACGGAAGCTGTCACGCGATGGAGCGCTACGGGAACGTGTTGCACGAGCGGATTCGTCGCGAGGCTCTCGCGCGCGGCGATCGCGACCCGCCCGTGCACGCGACGTTTCATCCCCGCATGGAAGGCGACGCGAACACGCCCCAGCGCAGGATCGGACTCGTGCGGCGCGCGCCGGACCCGTTCGTTCAGTTCGTCCCGCAGGGCCTCACGGGAGGTGGCTCGAAATTCCTCGATCCTGACACGCTCGACCTGGCCGCGTTGCTCGCGACTCCCAAGAAGCCACCGAGTCGCGTCGGGAGCCTCGGCCCCGACGAGCTGTCCGCGCTGCTCGCGACCCTCGTCGACATCCGACGCGAGCGTGACGCGCGCTATGCGGGGTACTTCGATGCGCCGTGACCCGCACCGCGTCGCCGCCGCACTTCTCACGGCCGGGCTCGTCCTCGGAGCTCGTCCCCTCGACGCCGCAACGCCCGCGGCCCCGAGGGAGGCCACGGAACAGAACTTGACTTCGGTCAACACAGATGCGCGAACGCCGGCGCCTGCCGAGATCGCTCCACCCGGCGACACCCCGCCTCCGCTCGTGAGACCGACCGCGCCCACGATGCCGCCTCCGACGCCGCGCATCCTGCTCGAAGAGCCCTACAAGATGGGCGAGCGCGTCGGGCCACGAACCAGGGAGGCCTACCGGCAGGAGATCCGCGAGCTGCGGCACTGGAGCGCCGGCGGCACCGGGACGTTGCTCGAGGCGCTGCCAGGACCGGAAGGCCACCCCGATCCCCGCGTCACGATCAACGTCGAGCGAGTGAAGGGCCCGCACCGCCCGGACGAGCTGCAGCGCAACGCGCGCCGGAACCACTGGATCCAGGTGATCCGGTGCTACCGACTCGGGGCCTACAAGGATCCCGAGCTTCGCGGTTGGACGAAGGCCGTAATCGGGATTTCGCGCGCGGGCGCCGTCCGAAAGACGCGGTTGCTCGAGACGAAGCTCGCGGACCAGGAGGTCGCCGAGTGCATCGTCGCGAAGCTCGCCAAGCTGAAGTTCGGCAAGGCGAGCGCCGCGTCGACGGCCTGGCTCGAGCTCCGCGTGAGCCCTGGCGACGAGCCGATGCCACCCCCCGAAGATCGGCTCGTCCCGGGTGACGGGCAGCTCCCCGTCGCGGCGATGGAGAGCGGCGTCCGCGCCGGTCTCCCCGCGTTCGAGGCTTGCTACCGAGACGCGCTCGTGCGCGCGCCCGAGCTCTGGGGCCGCATCGTCTTGCGGTTTCACCTCACCGCGCGGGGCAAGCTCGACGAGGTCTTCCAGTCCGGGACGGCCTTTCCGGATCCGCGCGTCGCCCAGTGCGTCGTGCGCGCCGCGCGCTCGCTCTCGTTCCCGAAGCCCCAAGGGGGCGACTTGCGCTTCCTCGTTGGGCTGCGCCTCTCGAGCGACCGCTCCGAGCACGAGCTCGGTCAGACTCCGGACCCGACACGCCACAGCCCCTGACCGCTCCGGGTGGCCGGGCCTTCCGTGGCGTCGCGCTCGGCGTGCCCTCGATGAAGCGCGGGCGGCATCCCCGCCACAAAGCAAGACGGGCAGGACCCGAGTCCTGCCCGCTTGCCTCGCCGATGTCCTTGGGGGAGCCGCGCTCCTTGCAGAGCGTGGCCGTCCTCTCGAACAAGAGGGCGAGCCTTGCTTCGTCGGCCGACCGATCAGTCGACCAACCGATCCGTCGACCAGCCGATCAGTCGATCGCGAGCTTGATCGCCTTGACCGGACGAGCGCGGACGATCTTGCGAGCCGGCTTCGCCTTGATCTGGATCTCCTCGCCCGTGGCCGGGTTGCGGCCCGTGCGAGCCGGAGTCGCCTTCTTCGTCACCACGACGAACTTGGCGAAACCCGGAACGACGAACACGCCCGTCTTCTTCAGCTGCTTGTGGCCGATGCTCTCGAGCGACTCGATGAGCGACTTGACCTGCTTGCGGTTCAGGCCGCTGTCGGTCTCGACGAGCGCGTTGATCAGGGCCGCCTTCGAGAGCGGGGCGTTCTTCTTCTTCGCGGGGGTAGCTGCTGCTTTCTTCGTTGCCATCGGTAAAAACCTCGTCAGTTCGTTGTCGGAGACGCGCTCTCGCGGGCGTGGGACGTGAGTTCGACGCGCCTTGACGACGCTCTAGAAACCAGAAGCTTGCGCGAGATGCAACGCGAAAATGTCGCAAGACCAGTATTTTGATTGACGATAGGCTCCCGAGCTCAACGATCCGAGGCCGATCGCAGGGTTTCGAGGGGTCTCGCGTGGCGTTCCGTGGACGTCCGAAGTCCGACCCTGGCCGCATCGCCCGTCTGGAAACAGCGATCGAGGGGTGGTACTCGTGCCGATCGTGAGAACGACTCGAGCCATTCGATGGGCCGCTCCGCTCGTGGCGATCAGCATGCTGTGGGCTGGACCCGCGGTCGCCGCGCCGAGCGCGAAAGATCGTCAGCAAGCGCAGGCGCTCCTCGCCGAGTCGAAGAAGCTCGTCACGAAGGGCGATCTCCAGGCGGCGCTCGGCAAGCTCCGGCGCGCCGACGAGCTCGTGCCGCAGGTGGCGACCGAGCTCGAGATCGCGCGCATCGAGCGCGATCTCGGTGACTACGTCGCCTCGCTCGCGACGCTGAGAAAAATCAAGAAGGCGAAGGTCTCGGCCTTCCAGGACAAGCGTGCGCAGACCGATGCGGTGAAGCTGCTCGAGACGCTCGAGTCGACGACGCCGACCGTGAGGGTCGAAGCCTTCAAGCCGGAGGCCTCGAAGATGGTCATCACCATCGACGATGAGGAGATCGAGACGGGCGAGCGGCGCTTGAACCCCGGCAAGCACGAGCTCCTGGCGAAGGCGCGCGGCTTCGAGGATTTTCGCAGCACTCTCCGCCTCGACGAGGGAGAGCGAAAGACCATCGAGATCACGATGCGTCGCGCCGGCGGAAGCGAGGAAGAGGAGCCGGAGGCCTCGACGGGCGGCGGCGTCCCGAAGTGGGCTGCCTGGACGACCTGGGGGATCACGGTCGCCTCGGTGGCGGTCGGCGCGGGCTTCGGGATCATGGCGATCCAGACGACGAACCAGGTGCTCGCGGACTATGGCTGCGAGAACGGGAAGTGCCCGACGACGGCAGCCGGCGATCTCGACATCGCGAAGTTCAACGGCAACGTCTCGACCGCGGCCTTCGCGATCGGCGGGGCCGGACTCGTCACCGCGAGCATCCTCACCGCGCTCGCCTACAAGAAGCCCGAGGGGAAAAAGGACGACGTCACCGAGGAAGGCACCACGGTCGAGGCGCGGCCGCTCCTCGGACCAGGATTCATCGGCGTCGGCGGAACCTTCTAGCGCACCGTGATTGTCGCGGCGACGCGAAGCGCGCTTCGGATATCCTCATGCGAGTGCGCTCCACCAATGCCTCGTTCGTCGCGCTGACCCTCCTCGTTGCAGCTTGCGGTGGCCGCGCCATCTGGGACCCGGAGCACCACAGCAACCGCCATCCTGCAACGAGCTCGAGCGGTGCCGGCGGAGACGAGGCGACCGTCGCGACGTCGACCGGCGTCGCGGGGATGACCGGCGTGACCTCCGTCGCCGTGGCGACCACCAACGTGACGTCGACCGGTGTCGGCGGCGCGGGCGGGGGGTCGTCGACCGCGACGAGCACGAGCGTCACGACCGCGGTGAGCACGGCGGCTTCGACGGGGAGCGGCGGTGCGCCCGTCAGCACGTCGTTCGAAGAGGTCGTCCTCGGGAACAAGAACGTCAACGAGCCGTTCACGTTCGAGGTCCCGCCCAACACGCTCGGGTTCACCGTCGTGGTGAAGGCACCCCAGCCCTACGGGCGCATGGGGGTCCGGCGCATCGAGTCTCCGGCAAAGGAGCTCGTCGTCGACAACTACCGGATCAAGGGGACCGGCTGGGAGTACTCCTGGTATGGGCTCACGGCTGCGGGCGTCCCGCAGTCGGACGCGATGAGCTCGATGCCCGCGGTGTTGCCGGGACCCTGGTCGGTCACCCTCGGCGATCCTTACTCGGGCGGGACGAGCGGCACCGTCAGCGTGTGGTTCCGCACCTCGAGCGACGGCGAGTTTCATGGCGGCTTCGTCGACGTCAACGTCTTCCGCACGTCGAACGCGGCGAGCACCCCTTACCTCGACAACATCCTCGCCAAGGCGTTCAACGGCTGGGCGGGCATGGCGCTCGGCAAGGTGACGTACTACCCGCTCGAGGGCTCGTTCGCGGTCGTCGACGGCAACAACTACCTCCCCCTTATCGAGAAGTCGGCCGCCGCCAAGACGATCCCGGCGCTCAACATTTTCGTCATCGAGGAGTTCTCGGGTGATCTGAAAAACGCGCTCGGGATCGCCGCCGGGATCCCCGGCGTCGGCATCGCGCCCGGTTCGACGGCGAGCGGCGTGGTGGTGATGCCGACCGCCGACCCCGACCTCGACGCCGAGGTCCTGAAGCACGAGTCCGGGCACCTGTCCGGGCTGTTCCACACGACCGAGATCGACGGCTCGGCGACCGATCCGCTCGGCGACACCGTCAGCTGCAAGTCGGTCGAGCAGCAGGGCCTCGGCTGCCCCGACTCGGTCAACATCATGTTCCCGTTCGCCAACGCCGCGGCCACCGAGTTCTCGCCGATGCAGCTCAAGGTGCTCCGCAGCGCGACCCTGTACCGGGGAGCACTCGACTCGATCGGGATGGGCAACAAGTCGCTGCCGCCGCAAGCCGCCACGCCGAACCCCGGCTCGTACCCGACGATCGCACTCGCGACCGGCGCCTGGCGAACCCACGTGACGCCCGACGTGGCGGACCTCCTGGCAGCGCACTGGTGCCATGACGGAAATCACGTCAACCACGCTGCGGTCGCAGGGCGCTTCGCCTCCAAGGCCGACCTGGCCGCGGTGGCGGCCGACCTGTCCGCGCCGGCGTGGCTCCGCGCTCGCGCCAAGCAAGCCTCGGCCGCGGCGACGCACTGAGGCTCGGCGCGCTCGCCGATCCGCCGGTTTCGCTCCGCTCGGAGCGGACGACGGGAGCGTGAGGCGCCGTCACGGTGTCGCGCGCGCGCCACCGAGCGCGTCCAGGGCGCGGATCGCGAGGTCGGCCCGCCAGGTTCGTGAGGGGGCGCACGACTTGTGTTCCGTCAAGAACGCATCGAGCCAACGCGTGGCGTCGCCGCGGCGGAGTACGCCGCAGAGCGAGAACAGCGCGAGATCGCGGACTCCGGCGCAGGACGCGATCGCCACGTCGTCGGCGAGCTCCTCCGGGCTCGGGTAGACGGCCTCGTCGCCGAGCGCGCCCGTCGCGATCGCGCCGAGCGACAGGCCATGGTCGCGCCGCCGCGCCGCGCGGCGAGCGACCTCGAAGGTGAGCGCCCTCACGTCCGCGCGATCGAGCGCCCGCCCGGCGTAACCCTCGACGAGCGACGAGTACATCATCACCGAGACGTGGGCCTCGCCGAGGACGGACAGCGGCGTCGCGAGGAGCCGCTGCAGGCGCGCCTCGGGGCCATCGGCGAGCACCACGGGGAGCGTCGCGGCGAGGACGCGCAGGCCGCGCTCGCGGGCTTCGGTTGCGAGGGCCGCGAGGCGCTCGGAGCCGCCGTGACGCCGCCCACGCGCGAAGGCGACGAGGCTCGCGACGTCGCGGCGAGCCAGCAGGTCGAACGGCGGCTCGAGATCGATGGCGAGCTCATCGGGCAGCGCACCTTCGGACGCGAGGCTCGCGAAGAGCCCCGCGACGAACGCCGAGAGCTCGTGCGCCGTCAGCTCGTTGGCCCAGCGGCCGCGCTCGGGGGCGAGCATCGGCCAGAGCCCGATCTCGACCGATGCCGCGCGGCAGGCCTTCACGATCGCGAGGGCGTCACGCTCGTCGCCCGGCGTGACCGCGAAGAGCAAGGCGATGCGCCGCTCCGCGAGCGCTGCGAGCAAGCCCGAACGTACGACCTCGTCGGCGCGCGCAAACTCGCACCACACGCGTCGACGGCCACGATCGCTCATCGCCGAGGTCCTGGTTCAGCCGTCGAGCTCGTCCACGAGGGCGCAGAACCACGCCGCACGGTGCGTCGCGCTCGAGACCACGACCGCGTCGACGACGCCCGCCAGGTCACGAAGCGCTTGCGCGTTCATGGCGAACGCCGAGCCGCAGGCGACGACGACGGCTTTCTTCGGGAGCGCGGCGGCGAGCGCGTGCATGCGCGGCAGCGTCCCGCGTACGAGCCAGGCGCCCCCCTCGGCGGAGGCCAGGCGCTCGGGGGGCGTGGTCTCGTCGGCAACGGCGAGCGGCATCATGTGCATCGAGCGCGCGGCGCCGCTCACGTCCGCGACGTCCCTCCCCTCGGGGGCGAGCGCCACACCGTCCGCACCGAAATACCGGGAGCGCTGGCAGTCGAGGGCCGTCGCGTGCGGAGCGAGCGCGAGGAGCGGCGTGTTCCCGATGGCGCGAGCGATCCGCCGGAGCGTTTCGGCGTCACCGCCCGGAGCCGAGCTCGCGGAGGAGGCGAAGGCTCGCACCACCCCGTCGAGTCGCGCGACGTCGGTCGCGAGCGTGGGCTCGTCGCCGTCGAGGAGCGGCACGAGGGACAGCGCGCGCCGGCGCATCGCGAGACCGGCGACGAGATCGCGCATCGAGGGGACGATGCGGCCAACGTCGAAGTCGTCGTTCACGAGGGCAGCTCCTCGTCGTCGGACACCTTGAGCCAGTAGGCGCTCTGCTCGCTCCGGTAGCAGAGCTCGCCCTGATGGACGAGCTCGAAGGCGTAGCGCACGAAGTGTCGCTGGGTCCCGAGGCGCTTGCGCACCGCGCGGCATTCGCAGTCGATGCGGTCACCCGGCGGGACGAGCTTCTTGAACACCGCCTCATGCAGATGCGTGCCGTAGCCGACCCAACCATCCGCGTGGCGCAGGCCCAGCACGTGATACGCATGCACGAAGCCGAGCATGCCGGTGACGTGGACCATCAGGCCGCCCGCCACGTGGCGCGGATGGCGCTTCGGGTGCGCTCGCTGCGAGCGGGTGAGGAGCATGCGCTCGTCGGTCGGCCAGCTGCAGCGAACGAGGCTGCGCTCGCGGTCGACCTCGAGCAAACGGTCGACGAACAAGACCTCCGGGTCGTAAGGGCAGTCGTCGAGGAAAGCCTGATCGAACGGGCCTGGCGTCGTCATCGCGCGGCGGAGTCTAGCCAGAACATCGCGGGCTCGTCCGCGGCAATCGCGAAGCGCTCGCCTCAGTCCGCGAAGAGCTGCGTCACCCACAGGCCACGCGCGTCGCGAAACACGCCGATCCCGACACGACGGAAGCGCCCGGAGAGCATGTTTCCCCGATGAGACGGGCTCTCCCAGAGCGCACGATGGGCGCTCCCGGCATCGCCGGCTCGAGCGACGTTCTCGCCAATGACGCGGGCCTCGATGCCGGCCTGACGCACACGCACGGTCGGATCTCCATCACCGGCATCGTGGGCGACGCTGCCCATCGCCGCCATCCTGGTGGCGTGCGCGCGCGCGACGGCGTCGAGCTCGGCGCTCCGGCGCAACGGGACGACACCTTGCATGCGTCGGACGGCATTCAGCTCGTCGAGGATCCGAGCGTCATCGGCGAGCGGGCTCGCGACCGGTTCATGCGCCTCGCTCGCGGGCTCGACACCGGCGAACAGGCGCGCCTCGACCACGGGCTCCGGGCCGGTCGGCAAGGTGGCGAGCACCTGCACCGTCCATTCACCCGGCTGATCGAGGCTGAAGCGCGAGCGCACGAGCCCTCCGGAGAGATCGGCGAGCACCCGCCGAGGGACGCCATCCGGCCCGAGCAGCACCACCGCGGCGCCGCTCGCCTCGACCGAGAGCGTTGCCTCGAGCGGGAGCCAAGCGCCGATCCGCACCTGCCTCGGCAAGGGTGCGAGCTCGGCGAGCGCATCGACCGTGAGGGCTGCGACCGTCTCCTCGCCGCCCGCCGACACGCGGCGCACGATGCCGCAGCGCCGCGTTCCGCGCGGCTCCGCGAGCCAAGCGCGAAAACGCTCCTCGATCCGCGGCGAGCTGGCCGTCATCGCCCAGGCTCGAGGCCAGGGCTGAGCAACGCCGGCGGCTTGCACCGCGCGCGCGAGATCGGCCGCGGAGGGCCGAGCCGCACCCGTCACGGGGCTCGCCGCGATCCGAGCCGCCACCTGCTCGAGCGCCACCGAGCGTGGCCCGCAGCTCGCGTAGAGGCCCGCCTCGGAGCCCGCGAACGGTGCGACCGTTGCCGCCTCGCGACCGACGGTCGGCGACCAAACCTCGGTCGGTTCGTTCGCGAGCGCCGGGCTCGCGACGAGGAGGCAGGCGACAGGCCACGGGCGCACGTGGGGAGGTTACGCCGCGGTAGCCGCGCGGGCCCAGTTTGCGTGGGGCTCACGCCGGTCGGCGTGCCCGAGACGTGGTACGGTCCTCGACTCTTCTGTCATGTCGGACCTGAGCAACGCCGCCAGGGTGGGGCTGATGACGATCGCCCTGCTGGTCGCGCTCGTCTTTGGGTACCGCTACGTGTCGCGGTCTGCGGGGACCTCGGGTGGCTACGTCGTGTGGGCGAACCTGCCGGACGTCTCCGGCGTGGCTCCTCGCTCGCGGGTGATGATCGCCGGCGTGCAGGTCGGTGTCGTCGAGTCGATCGGCCTCGTCGAGGGCAAGGCCCGCGTCGACATCCGCATGAAGCCGGAGTTCAAGCTGCACGAAGACGCCACGGTCGCGAGGCGCGCGACGAGCTTCATCGGCGAGTATTTCATCGTGCTCACACCCGGGACCGAGGGCCGCCCCGAGATCCCTCCCGGGGGCGAGATCCGCAACCGGATGGAGGAGGTGAACCTCGACAGCCTCCAGGTGCAGCTGAAGGACATCCTCCTCGACGTGAAGGACGTCACGCGGGCCGTCCGAGAGACGGTCGGCTCCGATCGCGGGCAAAAGCGGCTCGAGGACATCCTCGACAACCTCGCGCAGCTCACCGAATCGCTGAACTCGACCGTGAAAGAGAACCGCGAGGCGGTGCGTCAGACGCTCGACAGCGCGCGTGGGATCACAGCGAGCGCAGCCCCCGAGCTCAAGGAGATCCTCTCGAACATCAAGGAGATCACCGGCGAGCTCCGCGAGGTCACGGCGAAGGGGACGGGGGAGCAGTCCGCGGGCGAACTGCGGCGCACCCTCGAGCGCGTCGATCGCGCGAGCTCGAGCCTCGAGTCGCTGCTCGGGCACGCCGACCGGGTCGCCGAGCGCATCGACGAAGGCTAGGGGACGCTCGGTCGCTTGACGAAAGACGATGCGCTGATCAACGAGGTCGAGAACGTGGTCGACGGCGTCGGCGACTTCGTCAAGGGCGTCAAGCGCACCCGGACCGTGGTGGCGCTGCGCGGGGACTACAACTTCCTCGCGAACACGGTGAAATCGTACGTCTCGCTTCGGCTCCAGCCGAAGGAGGACAAGTACTACCTGATCGAGCTGGTCAACGATCCGCGCGGCAAGGTCGACATCGAGCAGATCGACGTCGACACCACGAACCCCAACGATCCGCCTCACTACCGCGAGATCCGCACCACCACGACCAACGCGTTCCGCTTCACCTTCCAGTTCGCGAAGCGGCTCGGTCCCTTCACGGGACGCTTCGGCGTGCGCGAGTCGACGGGCGGGATCGGCGTCGACCTGCACCTGCTCGACGACCGCCTCGAGGTGAGCCAGGACCTCTTCGGCTTCGGCGAGCAGGTGACGCCGCGCTGGCGTCTCGCCCTGCAATACGAGTTCGTCCGGTCGCTCTGGCTCCTCGGCGGAGTCGACAACGTCCTCAGCGACGAGCGTCGCGATTACTTCTTCGGCCTGATGCTGCGCTTCGACGACGACGACTTGAAGGGCATTTTGCCCTTCGCGCCGGGCCTACCGACGGGACGCTGATCGCAGCGGGCGTCGAGCGCACTGGGCGCCGGAGGCGACTGGTCCAACCATTGACGCGCGTCAACCATGCGTGGCGGCTCCGATCGCTCGCCGTAGCGCCGGCGGCGGCCCTCCGTCAGGGCCGGTACTCGTCGTCGTACGGGTCGCTCCACGCCGCCTTCTTCCAGACGACGCGGCCGTCCTCGACGACGCCGGGCCACTCCGCCACATAGCGTGAGGGATGCCCCGGCTCCGAGGCGTCGATCCACACGAAGTTGCCGCTGCTGCGCGGCCTCACGTCGACGTGGACGAACCGGCTGTTCGGGTAGTAGCCGCAGCCGGTGTCGACGAGCCGGTAGCACCACGCGAGCAGTTCCTCGTTCGAGACGCCCTCGACGGCGATGTCGAGCGCGCGCCCCGAGGCGTGGAGGCTGCCGTGGCGGACGCCCTTCTCGCCCGGCTCGACGTGCTTCTTCGGCCGGTAACCGCTGTAGACGTAGATCGCCTTGCCTGGGAAAATCTGGCCGACGCGCCCGAGCACCCACACGAGCCGCGGGTCGACGAGCCGCACCCCGGGAACCCACTCGCCCGGCGCCGCGGCAGGATCGGGCTCGTCGGGGAGGCTCTCGGGCGCCTCGACGAGCGGCGGGCGCGCGAGCAGGCTGAGCTTCTCGAGCGCGCCATCGGCGAGCGACCCGTCGCAGCGGATCAACATGAAGCTCGCGTGCTCGGCCCCGTAGCGACGGATCGTGGTCGCCCGCTCACGGCACTTCCAGTCGGGGATCGCGGGGGGCATCGGCGCGAGCGCGTTCCACAGCGCGACGAACGCCGCGCCGGGAAATGCGGAACTCGGCGAACAACTTCCGCCGCGACCGCAGCCCGCGTCCTCGAGCAGCGAGCCGGCCAGCGAAGGATCGAGTCGACGGAGCCAGGGCGGCACCCAGCGCTCGGCGATCGAGAGCTCGTCGAAGGCGAAGAGCAGGCTCGAGGCGGCGCCGTGCCGCACGAACCAGTGGCCGCGCTCGCCAGAGCCCGCGAAGGGGAAGGATGCTGGCAGCTCGCGGCGCCGCGCGAGCCACGCGTCCTCGGTGACGTCACGAAGCTCGAAACGCGGAGTCACGGCGTCGGCCACGGTGGCAACGTCGCTCTCGGGAGAGCCTGACTCGGTGGGCCGGCGCTCCGGATCGAGCGGATACCAGACGCGCTCGCGCCAGACCGCCCATGGCCCCGAGCGGTACGAGGCATACGAGGTCGCCGGCGGCCCCTTCGGATCGCGGAACGGCTGGAGCAGGCGGAGCTCGGGCGCCTCGTCGAGCCGCAGCGGGAGCGCGGGAGGCGGTGGGGGCGCCTTGCGGCCAGGACGCCGCACGCCCTCGGGCACCGCGGCGCGCGCCATCTCGGACGCGCCGAGCGCCGAGAGCGCGGCGAAGCCGAGCGCGAGGAGGGGTCCGAGGGAGCGGCGGGAGAACATGGCCCGAGCGGGTTGGGAAGGAGGACTTCAGCACGTCCGAGGTGTGTCTGCACCCAGGACCGTCAGGAGTATTCGTTCACGTCGTATTCGCCCAGGGCGAGGTTGTCGAAGCGGGTGTAGCCGCCGTGGAAGCGAACCTTGACGGTCGCGGTCGGGCCGTTTCGTTGCTTCGCGAGGATGAGCTCGCAGATGCTCGCGTCGTCGGTCTTCTCGCGCTGGTAGTAGTCCTCGCGGTAGATGAAGAGGATCGCGTCGGCGTCCTGCTCGATCGCGCCCGACTCGCGCAGGTCGGAGAGCATCGGGCGCTTGTCGGTGCGGCTCTCGACGCTGCGGTTCAGCTGCGAGAGCGCGATCACCGGGACGCCGAGCTCCTTCGACAGCTCCTTCAAGCCGCGCGAGATCTCGCTGATCTCCTGCTCGCGGCTCTGGACGTTGGGGCGCCCCTTCATCAGCTGCAGGTAGTCGATCACGACGAGCCCGAGCCCGGTCGCGTTCTTGTTCTCGGCCTGCCGCTTCTCGCGTTCGGCCTTGATGCGTCGCACCTTCGCGCGGAGCTCGAGCAAGGACAGGCCGGGCGTGTCGTCGATCCAGATCGGCATCCCCGAGAGCTCGGCGGCGACGCCGGTCAGGCTGCTCCAGTCCTCACGGCCCAAGAACCCGCCGCGCAGCTTGCCGAGCTCGACGCGCGCCTCGGAGCAAAGCATACGAGTCGCGACCTGGTAGGCCGGCATCTCGAGCGAGAACACGACGACGCCCTTGCCAGGCAGCTCGACCTCCTCGCCGCCGTACCCGCCTTGTCCGGGCCCCGGCATCACCACGCGCTGCGTGCGAGCGACGTTGACTGCGATGTTCATCACGAACGACGTCTTGCCCATGCCGGGGCGCGCCGCGACGATGATGAGCTCGCCCGCGTGGAGGCCCGACATCTTGCGGTCGAGGTCGTCGAACTGCGTGGCGAGGCCGGTCACGCCGTCGCCGCGCGCCTTCGCCTCCGAGAGCTGCTTGAAGGTGACGGTGAGGACGTCCTTCAAGTGCTGCACCGTCGAGGTCTCGGGCGAGCGCGCGATGTCGTAGATGGCCTGCTCGGCCGAGTCGATGAACTGCTGCGGCTCGCCGACGTCGCCGTAGCCCTGCGCCGCCGTCTGCTGGCACACCGCGATCACGCGGCGCAGGCGCCACTTTTCCTTCACGGTGCGGGCGTGGTGCCCGACGTTGTACACGGCCGGCGTCGCGTCGGTCAGCTGGGCGAGGTAGGCGGTCCCGCCGATCTTCTGGATGAGCTCGCGGTCGCGCAGCCACGAGGCGATCGAGATCACGTCGACCGGCCTCGAAGCGCTCGCGAGCTCGACCGCGCCGCGGAAGATGGTGGCGTTCGCCTCGCTGTAGAAGTGCTCGGGCTTCAGGATCTCGAGCACGCTGTCGAGCGCGTCGCGGTGGAGCAGGCACGCGGCGAGCACCGTCGCCTCGGCGTCGAGGTCATGCGGCGGCGTGCGGCCGGCAAGGACCGGAGGCTCCTCGGGCTTGTCGAACCCGCCGGGGCCACGGCGACCTGGACCTCCTCCTCGCATCGTCATGGTACTTGCTCGAAATCAACTCGGCTGCGTGCCGCCCGAAAGCGGCGACGCCCCGCGAGGAACCCGCGAGGCGTCGACCTTTCTATCATCCGGCGGGCGCGGACGCGCCGCCTTCCTGGCGGTCGGATCAGGCGTTCGGGACGACGTCGACGTCGATGGTCGCGTCGATGCCGCTCGCGATCTTGATCGTGACCTTGTGGCTCCCGAGCTCCTTGATCGGCTCCATCGCGATCTTGCGACGGTCGACCTCGAAGCCCTTCGACGCGAGTTCCGCCTCGATGTCGCGCGAGGTGATCGAGCCGTAGAGCTTGTTCTCCTCGCCGACCTGAGCGGTCAGCGAGACCTTCACCGTCGAGAGCTTCGAGGCGAGGTCCTGCGCGGCGGCGCGCTGCTTGGCGGCGCGGGCCAGGGCGACGCGCTTCTCATGCTCGATGCGCGCCACGTTGTCGGCGGTCGCGAGCGCCGCGAGCCCGCGCGGCAGGAGGAAGTTGCGGGCGTAGCCCGGCTTCACCTTCACGAGCTCGCCGGACTGACCGAGGTTGTGGAGATCCTCGGTGAGGATCACTTGCAGGTTGCGTGGCATGGTCGTGCTCCTTGAGGCTGAATCACTCGGCCAGCGTGAAGGGCAGGAGCGCGATGATGCGCGCACGCTTGATGGCGATCGCCACCTCGCGCTGACGCGCCGCGCTCAGGCCGCTGATGCGGCGCGGGACGATCTTGCCCCGCTCCGTGATGAAGTACTTCAGGGTCTGGGGATCCTTGTAGTCGATCACCAGAGTCTGGTCGGAGACCCGACGACGACCACGCCGACGCCAGGGGCCATCACCGCGATCATCCCGTCCACCGCGGCGATCATCGAAATCATCGTGCATATCCATGGTCAAACCTCCTCACCGTCGCCGTTGCCGGCACCCGGGATGCCATCCATCCCCTCATCGTCGTCGAAGCCTTCCATCTCCTCGCGTTCCTCGCGACGACGGCGCTCAAGCGACGCCGCGTCGAGACCGAGCTCGCGCTCCACGGTCTGCTCCGGCTCGTCGGGCTCGAACGGAACCTCGAACGTCACCGACGCGAAGTCGGCGGCCTCAGTCCCCTCGACCGGCACGTTGTCGCGCGTGTTGACCGTCTGGAAGCGAATGACGCTGTCGGAGAGCCGCAGCTGGCGCTCGATCTCCGCGACGGTCGCGCCCTTGCCGAGGTACTTCACGTAGATGTAGATGCCGCGGTGGTGCTTCGCGATCGGGTACGCGAGGCGCCGCTGACCCCAGAGCTCGACGCCCGTCAGCGTCGCACCGGTGGTCTTGATCGCGTCGTTGAGCTTTCCGGCCACATCGTCCGCCTTCTCGCGGTCGGTGTTTGGCCGGAGGATGTAGATCGTCTCGTACTCCCGGGCGTGACCCGGTGCCGTTGCAACTCGGCCCATCTTTTTTCCTCCTGGACAGTGTCGGTTCGCGAGTCAATTCGCTGGCCGACGGTCGGCCCCGCCGCGGTGGACGGAGCGAGTCGACGCCGCACGGACTCGGGGATTCAGCTTCGCTCGGTCTTCTCCGGTTTCGGCGGAGAGTCCTCGCTCGGCTTCTTCTTCGGGCGCGTGTTGCGTGCGTTGGCCGCGGCCTGAAAACCGCGGGCCGCGATGTCTAACACACTTTGGACCGCTGCCATCAACGAATTTGGCAGCGCCGCGCGCTCCTCGCCGGAGAAGTCTTGCAGGACCCAATCGGCGACCTCGCCCTTGAAGCCCGGCCCGGGGCGCCCGACCCCGACGCGCACGCGCGCGAACTCCGGCGTCCCGAGGCGTGCGATCAGCGAGCGAACGCCGTTGTTTCCGGCGTGTCCGCCGCCGAATTTGAGTCGCACCTCGCCGAAGGGGAGATCGATCTCGTCGTGCACGACGACCACGTCGGCGGCGGCGATCTTGAAGAACGCCGCGCACGGCTGCACCGAGTCGCCCGACAGGTTCATGTAGGTCTGCGGCTTGAGCAGCAGCGCCTCGGTCTTGCCGAGCGTCGCGCGCGCGAGCTCCCCCGAGAACTTGCGCTGAAAGGGCTCCGCGCGGACCTCGGACGCGAGGTCGTCGAGCACCATGAAGCCAACGTTGTGGCGGTTGCCGGCGTATTTCCGGTCGGGGTTGCCGAGTCCGACGACGAGGAGCATAGGCGTGCGTGAGGCGAGAGGAGGTCGACACCAACGACGACGGCCCCGGCGCGAGTGCCGAGGCCGTCGTGGTCACCGCGAGGTGACCTGTCGGTCGCGAGGTGGGGTGCGCCGCAGCGAGCGCCGACGCTCGGCCTCGCCTTGGCTTCGCGCGGAGCGACGCAGGAGCGCACCGATCCGGGCGATGCGCCCGCTCACTTCTTGGCTTCGGGCTTCTTCGCGTCGGGCTTCTTCGCGTCGGCGCCCTTCTTGGCATCGGCTGCCTTCGCGTCGCCGGCCGCCCCTTCGGCCGCGCCCTTCTCTTCGACCGACTTCGGCGCCTTCACGATGACGATGCGGCGCTCGGCCGGGAGGAGAACCTCGACGCCCGCGGGGACACCGAGCTCCTTCACCTTGATGCCTTCCTCCATGCCGAGGGGCGTCACGTCGACGGTGATCTTCGCCGGGATGGCCGCCGGGAGGCAGCGCACCGGGAGCCGGCGCACGCCGACGAGGACGGTGCCGCCATCGGCCTCGCCCTTGCTCTTGCCGTGGGTGACGAACGGCACCTCGACGTCGATCGGCGCGTTCTCGTCGACGGTGATGAAGTCGGCGTGAAGAAGCCGCCGGGAGATCGGGTGCACGGCGAAGTCGCGGACCATGACCGGGTAGCTCTTGTCACCCTCGACCGCGAGGTAGATGACCGAGTTGCGGCCCTTGGGCGAGCCGAGCACGCCGAGCAGTGCGTCGTGATCGACCGCGAGGCTCAGCGGCTGCGAGGTGCCCTTGCCGTAGGCGACCGACGGGATCTGGCCCGAGGAGCGGAGGCGGCGGTTGGGGCTCTTGCCGAGCTCGGTGCGGGCGGTGGCTTTGAGGGTGACGTGTTCCATGATCTCGACTTTCGAAGGGGCTCTTAATACAGGCGCGACGCGATCTGCAGATGTTCAAATGAACAGCGAGCTGACCGAGTCCGAGTGGTGGATGCGGCGGATCGCCTCGGCGAGCAGCGGCGCGATGCTGACGACCTTGATCTTTTTGCAGGCCTTGCCGGCTTCGCTGAGTGGGATGGTGTTCGAGCAGATCACCTCGTGGAGGGGAGACTCCTCGATGCGCTGCAAGGCCGGGCCGCTCAACACGGCATGGGTCACGCTGGCCGAGACGCTCGCGGCCCCGGCGTCGGCGAGGGCGCGCGCGGCGTTGCACATCGTACCGGCGGTATCGAGGATGTCGTCGACGAGCACGCAGCGCTTGCCTTCCACGTCACCGATGATGTGCATGACCTCGCTCTGGTTCGCTCGCTCGCGGCGCTTGTCGATGATCGCGAGCGTGCCGTTGAGCCGCTTCGAGAAGGCGCGCGCGCGCTCGACGCCGCCCGCGTCGGGCGACACCACGACCGCGCCCATGTAGTGGTCGCGGAGGTGCCGATCGAGCATCGCGGGCATCGCGAAGAGGTGGTCGAACGGGATGTTGAAGAAGCCCTGGATCTGGCCGGCGTGCAGGTCGACCGCGACGACGCGATCGACCCCGGCGGCCTCGAGCAGCGAGGCGACGAGCTTGGCCGAGATCGGCGTGCGCGGGGCGACCTTGCGGTCCTGCCGCGCGTACCCGTAGTAGGGAATCACCGCGGTGATCGAGCCGGCCGAGGCGCGCCGAAGCGCGTCGACCATGACGAGCAGCTCCATCACGCGGTCGTTGACCGGGGCCGAGGTGGACTGCACAACGTAGGTGTCGACGCCGCGGACGTTCTCCTCGATGACGCAGAAGGTCTCGCCATCCGAGAACTGCGTCACCTTGGAACGACCGAGCGGACAATCGAGGAACTGGCAGATCTCGGCGGCCAACGCGGGGTTCGCGTTGCCCGTGAAGATGCTCATGCTTCGACTCAACACGGCGACGGCTCCTTGCCTCGCGGGCGCACGCGAGGGGCGGGTCTTATACTCAGCGACCCCGAGCGAGTCAACGGCAGGTCAAGCTGTTCAAGCCCCGGCGCTCCGTCTAGTGTGCGCGGTCTTGGCTCGGGGACCGAGGGATCCGGAATGACGGAAGGGACCAAACAGCGACTGCGGACCCGCTTCGCCGCCGCGAGCGACGTCGGGCTCGTCCGCGAGCGCAACGAAGATTCCTTCCTGGTCTTCCCGCGCCACCGCTTCGCCGCCGTCGCGGACGGGATGGGGGGGCACCTCTCGGGCGACGTCGCGTCGGCGCTCGCCATCGCCACCCTCTCGGAATTCTATGCGACGACGGTCGGCCTCGACCGGACGTGGCCGTTCCCCTACGACAATGACCTCAGCGACGAGGAGAACTGCATCGTCGTCGGCGTGCGGCTCGCCAACCAGAGCGTGTTCGGGCGAGCCTCGAAGGGCGCCAGCGACTCGGGCATGGGGACCACCGTCGTCGTCGTCATGTTCTCGCCCGAGGCGGAGCAGGTCGTGGTGGGGCACGTCGGTGACAGCCGCTGTTACCGCGTCCGCAACGGGCGCATCACCCAGCTCACGACCGACCACTCGCTCGTCAGCGAGGTGACCGAGATCGCGCCGTGGCTCTCCGAGGAGGAGATCCAGCAGCTTCCGTCGAACTACATCACCCGTGCGCTCGGCATGGCGCCCGACGTCGTCGTCGACCTGCTGACGACCGACACGAAGGCGGGGGATCTGTACCTGCTGTGCTCCGACGGGCTGAACGGCATGCTCTCCGACGACCGGATCCTCGAGGCGCTGCAGCGGCCCGGCGATCTCGACAGTCGCTGCCAGGGGCTCGTCCGAGACGCCAACGCGGCTGGCGGCGGCGACAACATCACCGTGGTGCTCGCCGCGATCGAGGCGGTCGCCGAGCTCGACGGTGACGAGCCGCGCGGGGAGCGGACGCACGGCGGGGCGATCGCTGCGCTGTCGGGGCGCCCGGAGATCCTGTACCCGACGCTGCCCGCCGACGGCAGCGAAGACGAGACCGTCACCGGCTGACGCCGTCTGCCAAGGGTTGACCTTCATCAACCATTGACCACAATCATGTCGGCGTCCGCGAGACGGCACGCTGGCTGCCGTGGACACACCGTCCTGCGGTCACGAAGAGCGCCGCTTCCAGGGCGCACGGCTTCAGAGGCGCAGGTGATCGTCGAGCGCGAGGATCCGCAGGTCCCGACCGAGCAGCTTCGCGCACTCCCGCTCGACCTCGGCCTGGAACGGCGGCTTGATGTGGTAGAGCAGCGTCGCGAGGTCCGCGTGACCGGTGAGCTTCGCGAGATCGGTGACGAGCGTCTGCGGGGTGTGGTGCCCGCTCATCGTCGCGAGCCGCTGCAGGTGGTTGGGGAAGCTTACCTCCATCAGCAGCGCCTTCAGGTTCGGGGTCGCGTTCAGCACGTCGAACAGCCGGTCAGTCGGGCCGGTGTCGCCGCTGAAGCCGAGCGCCGCCGAGGCGTCCGAGACCACGAAGCCCGCGGCATCGATCGTGTGGTTGACCGCCACGGCGTGCACCGCGTAGCCGAGCAGCATCGACGGCCGGTCGAGCGGCAGCTCTTCGTAGACGATCGTGGGCTGGTCGGCGCACGGGATCGCCGAGAAGTCGGGCCACAGCTTGTCGTTGAAGAAGTGTTGCTTCAGCGCAGCGAGCGTCGCGGCGGTCCCGGCGACGACGAGCGGCGGTGCGCCGAGCTGGCAGCGGTTGTCGGCGAGCGTCGCGAGGTCGCGGATGTGATCCATGTGGGCGTGGCTCACGATCACGCCCTCGAGCTTCACCTGCTCGGCGAGCTCGAGCCGCGAGGTGATGGCGCCCGCGTCGAGGCCGAGCCGGTCATCGACGAGGAACGACGTCGTGCGGTGCCGGGGCGTCTCGCCTCCGTGGCAGCCGAGGACTCTAAGCTCCATCGGTCCTCACGGTCGCGGCGCCCTCGCTCGACGGTTCGATCGCATCGGATGCCTTCACGAAGTCATACATGCGCGAGGGCTCCGCGACCACTATCCCGTTCTTCTTGATCCGCAGGAGCCGCTCGCGAACGAGCATGGTCGAAGCCTCCCCGAGCGCGGCCTCGTCGAGGCCCACCTCGACACCGATTTCGCGCAGCCGACGTGGGATCAGCGTCCCATCGGGGTCGGGGAGACCAATGCGCTCGGCGAGCCGCGCGAGCGTCAACGCGAGCCGCCCCGCGCTCGGCCGGGCCAACAGCGCGAGACGCTCGTGGGCGGCGTCGAGCTTGCGCATCAGCGTCCGCGTGAGGCGCACCGCGAAGGTGACGTCCTCGGCGAGGAGCTCCTCGAGGATCGCGGCGTCGAGGACGAAGGTCTCGGTCGGCTCGAGCGCGGTCGCCGTCGCGAGGTGGTGCGCGCCGACGAGCCCGTCCTCGCCGATCACGTCGCCTGGCCCTGCCACGTCGAGGGCGAGCGAGCGATCGCCGATGCGACGCGTGACCCGGGCCGAGCCCGACCGGAGCACGTGAAGGCCACTGCCGGGCTCGCCTTCGCGATACAGGACGTCGCCGGCGCCGTAGCGCCGGGTGGCCCCATCGGCGAGGTCAGCGGGGGTGGCCATCGGGATGGGAACGATAGCGGCCCGCGTCGGTCGGCGTCAAAGAGCGTTCCGCGGCGCACGGCTCGGCGGGCGCAGCGAAAATCGTCGTTGACAGAAGAGGCTCCGCGAAATAGTGTCTTCGCGCTCGCTCGCAAGGGGTTGGCGCCTGCCACCATCGGACTCCGCGGGCGGTTCGACTGGGGAATCGTCTAACGGCAGGACGCAGGATTCTGATTCCTGTTATCTAGGTTCGAATCCTAGTTCCCCAACCGACCCGAAGTTTCGACCCAGGGTCAACCAAAACCAGGTCCCATCGTCTAGCGGTTAGGACATCGGCCTCTCACGCCGGTAACGCGGGTTCGATTCCCGCTGGGATCGCTGCTCTGTTTTTCTTTTCGGCTCTTCGCCTGACGGCTCATCGCTGTTTTTCGGCTCTTCGCCTGACGGCTCATCGCTGCTCTGTTGTCGGGCTCTTCGCCTGGCGGCAGTCCCTTCAACCGCCTCACCCTCGACGCGGGCGGCTCCTTCGACCTCGCGATCTGGAAGGCCTCGATCGAGAGCTCGAGCGACCGCAGCAACCTCGTGACCACGACCGGCCCGCTGCTCGGTGCGACGTTCCGACCGACCTGCACGATTGGCCCGCACGTCCACGGCGGCGACACGTGGGGCCCGGTCTCGAACCGGCAGCGGCTAATTCTCGAAGCAGTAGATCCGGGCAGCCTTGTCGCAGCGGAGGGTCAATTTCTCGGTCCACCCCGGCCCGGTGTCTCGGACATCGCCGACCAGGCCCTCCGAACTCCCGTCATTCACCTGCCAGGCGTTGCAGTTGGCCGGGTGAGCGAACCCACCCTTCGCCGACACGCCGGTCCAGACGGCGAAGACCTCGCCCGACAGCACCGGCTTGCCGAACTGGGTGACGTCGATGGGGTGGAGCAGCGTGTTGTTGAACAAATCCGCGCAGGACCCGACCATCGCCGAGGAGTCGACGAGCTCCCATGGGCCACCGGTGCAGGCGAAGTCACCGCCGGCCGAGACCCACGGGACCCACGATCCTCCGAGCTTCGCCTCGTTGGCGGCGGCGTTGCAGATCGAGAAGATATCCTGCTGGCCAAAGTCACCGAAAAACAGGTGACCGGTCACGAACGCGCGCTTCACCGGTCCGACGCCCGTGCCCGTCGACGTCGCCTCGCCGGTGCCCGCCGACACGGATTTTCCGCTCCCTCCCGAGGTCGTTCTCCCGGCGCCCCCGCCGCCATCGGCATCGAAGGTGCCGAGGATGCTCGTGCAGCCGCACAGGGTAGAACATGCCATCGCGAGGGCAGCCTCGAGCCAGGGGATGCGCGCGGTCGTCACGACCGCAGCCTAGCGGATCTCGAACGTCGGGCGAACCTTGTGACGGGCACCCCCGGCGGGCGGCGCACACGCACGGCGCCGATCACGGCATGGCCGCGATCTCACGAAGCGCGCCCGACAGCTGCGCCGCTCCCACCGCGAAGCGCACGTGGACGTGGTCGGTGTGCCAGGGTGACGCGCGCAGGAGGTCGTCGCTCGCGAGCGCCTCGGCGGTCTCGTCCTTGATCCAGCGACGCTTGCGAAGCGCGGGCAGCACCGAGCGAATGGCCGCGACGTAGGCCGCGTCCGCGAGGATGCGCTCCACCGGAACCACCGGACCGGTGCGATGCCGAGCGACGATGCGGCGCCCCACGGAGGAGGGCCCCTCGACCAGCGCAGCGAGCAGGTACGCGAGCCGCTCCACGTCGAGCTGCGCCACGCTCCCGGGCTTGCAGATCGCGCGATCGGGGGCCTCGAGCTCGATGGCGCAGCGGCTCTTGATCGCCGAGCTGCCATCCGTGCCAGGGAGGCCGAGGTCGACGTCGCGACCCTCGTGGTGCGTCACATGCCGCGCGAGCTGCCTGTCGCTCGCAGGGCGGTCACCGTTCCACTGGGTCGCGTCACCGACCGCGATGGTCTCGCGATGGTATCGCCGCACGACTTGACGAAACGCTAGCCTCAGTGCTTCGGCGACATCGGCCCTGACGAAGGCGTAGCGAGGCGGAGTCGAGAGGTGGTAGCCCGCCTTGCTCGACGTCGGCGTCGGCATGCCGACGAGCGCGGCCGCAGCGGTCGCGTCGCCACGGCGTGATCCAAGCGCGTCGAAGGGGGCGAGATCGAGCCGATGCAGCGTCACCGAGGCGTCGGCGTCGAGCACCACGAGCAGCGGCTCGGGCTCGGAGCGGGTCTTGAAGGTCACGAAGTTCGGGAGCTCGCCGTCGCCGTGCTCGGTCTTGAGGCGCGTGAGCCGACCCCGCCCGAGCACCTCGAACAGCTTCAGCGCGCGCGCCGGACCGGACACCCCGAGCATGACCGTCCGACCGGGAGGGAGCTCGACCCGCACGGCATAGCGACCAGGCGAGAGCGTGAGGCGATGGTCCCGTCGCGCGAGCTCGAGGCGCGAGCCCGCGGCGATGAGCGGCGGCGAGGGCGTCACGACCGGGGGTGGGTCGAGCGCCTTGGGCTTGGAGGAGTCCAGGGCGACCTGCGCGACGTCGTCACGCGCGACCTGGACCGGGTAAGGATCGAGCCGCAGGGAGCTCGGTGCGCGCGCGGGTGACGCGCAGGCGGTGAGCACCACGACACCCCCGACGAGCCACCTCTCGCACCGCATCGCTCCGCGTCTTCGCGCGGTCTCCGACGCAGCGCAAGCCCTCGCATCCTCTCTCCCCGGGCTCCGCGCGACTGTGCTAACAGCGACGCACCATGAGCCGCATCTACCGCTCTCTCCCGCCTCAGGGAACCCGCCTCGGCATCGCCTTCTCCGGCGGCCTCGACACACGCTGCGCGGTCGCGTGGCTCGCGGAGCAAGGCCTCGACGTCTACGCCTACACCGCCGACCTCGCGCAGCCCGACGAGGCGAACCCAGCCGACATCCCCCCGATCGCGATGACGCACGGCGCGAAGGCTGCGCGGCTCGTCGACTGCAGGGAGGCCATGGCGCGCGAGGGCGTGATCGCCTTGCAGTGCGGGGCGTTCCACCTGTCGACCGCGGGGCGTAAGTACTTCAACACCACCCCGCTCGGCCGCGCCGTCACGACGACCGCGATCGTGCGCGCGATGAAGGAGGACGGCGTTCACGTCTTCGGCGACGGCAGCACCCACAAGGGCAACGACATCCAGCGCTTCTACCGCTACGGCATCCTCGTCGACCCGGCGCTCAGGATCTACAAGCCGTGGCTCGACAGCGCGTTCGTCAATGCCTTCGGCGGCCGCAAGGAAATGAGCGAGTACCTCGAGCGGCGTGGCTTGCCCTACAAGATGGGTACCGAGAAGGCCTACAGCACCGACTCGAACCTCCTTGGCGCGACGCACGAGGCGAAGGATCTCGAACACCTCGACAAGGGGATCCGGATCGTCGAGCCGATCATGGGGGTCGCGTTCTGGAAGCCCGACGTCGCCATCGCGCCCGAGGTCGTCACGGTGCGCTTCGAGCAAGGTCTCCCCGTCGCGCTGAACGGCACACGCTTCGACTCGCTCTACGAGCTCGTCAGCGAGGCCAACCGCATCGGCGGGCGCCACGGCCTCGGCATGACCGACCAGATCGAGAACCGCGTCATCGAGGCGAAGAGTCGTGGCATCTACGAGGCCCCTGCGATGGCGCTCCTGCACATCGTCTACGAGCGCCTCCTCTCGGCGATCCACAACGAGTCGACGATTGATCTCTACTGCTCGCTCGGCCGCAAGCTCGGTCGGCTGCTCTACGAGGGGCGGTGGTTCGATCCCGAGGCGATGCTGCTGAAGGACGGCCTGACGCGCTGGGTCGCGACGAGCGTCACCGGCGAGGTCGAGCTCGAGCTGCGGCGCGGCGACGACTACACCCTGATCGCGACGCGCGCCGACTACATGGCGTACGCGCCCGAGAAGCTCTCGATGGAGCGCGTCGAGGAGCCTGCCTTCACTCCCGAGGATCGCATCGGCGCCCTCGAGCTGCAGAACCTTTCGGTCGGTGACAACCGCGCGCTGCTCTTGCACCACATTGAGAGCGTCCGCCGGCTCGCGAGCGGAACCTCCGGCGACGTCGAGCGACTGCTCTCCGAAGGCAAGGGCTGACTCGAGCCCGCGGTGCTGACCGCGCGGTGCTGAGCGCGCAGTGCTGAGCCCGGGCAGGTTTGGCCAGGTCAGCCGAGGAGCGCCTTCAGCAAGCGCGCGAACACGGGCAGCTGGACCAGCCAGTCGAGCGCGAAGGTGGTGATGGCCATGGGGACCACGAGCCCGATCGCCGAGCCGAGCGCGAAATCGCGAAATCGAATTCGCGACAGCGCGAGCGCCGTGTTCAGCGGCGGCGAGATGAAGGTGACCATGCGCACGAGCGAGAGCCAGAGGACGGGGCGCGCCTCGACCCGCGCAAGCATGCGTCGCAGCCAGGGGCGCTCGACCTCGCCGTCGTGCTGCCCGCCGATCGCTCGCGCCACCCCGAAGCTTGTGCACATCGCCATCACGCCGCCGACGAAGTTCACGAAGAAGCCAAAGCTCTTGCCGTAGGCGAGTGTCCCCGCGGCCACGAAGATCGCTCCCGGCAGGTAGGCGAGTACCCCGAGCGTGAACGCGCCGAGGAACAACACGACCCCGAACGGACCTGCGGCCACCATCGTGGCGCGCAGCTTCTCGGTGTCGAGGTGATGGCCGAGGCCCGTCACCCGCGCGAGGGCGATGAGCCCGACGATCGTAGCGAAGAGCGCGAGGAGCCGCCGCCGGCGCGAGGAGGGTTCGATCATGGCTTCGGGTGTGCGTCGAAGAAATCGAAGAGCCGCTTCTTCCACTCATCCTTGAAGAGCAGGACGTGCGTGCCCGCCTCGATGCGCCAGTGCTCGACGTCGATGCCGGGCGCGCAGCTCGGCCACCAGGTCACGGTCGTCTCGGCGAGGAAGGTGCCGATCAAGTCGAGCTTGGTGGGGCTCACGATGCCCGACGCCCCACACCCGTCGAGCTTCGCCCACGATTCGGCCGTTTCGACCGCGCCCGGGTAGCTGTTGCCGAAGAGCTGGCCGCCGCCGTAGTGGATCACCGGATCGAGCGTCCCGTGCAGGACGAGCGCGCTCACCGGCTCGCTCGGCTGGCACTTCGACGGATCGTCCCAGGTCGAGCCCGCGAGCGTGGCGATGGACGCGATCACGTCGGCATGTTCGCAGGCCATGCGGTGCGTCATGAAGCCGCCGTTCGAGTGCCCGACGAGGAAGATCCGCGTCGGATCGACGCTGTACGCCTGCCGGATCTGGGCGATGACCATCGCGAGGTAGGCCGAGTCATCGACGGTCGAGCCATAGAAATTGCAGCACGCGTCGGTCGCGTTCCAGAACGGCAGGCCGGTCTTGTCGGTGGTGCCGAACGGCTGGGCGAAGAGGTAGCCGCGCGCCGCGGCCTCGGGCTCGAGATCGAGGTAAACCTCCTGCAGCCCGCCGCCTGCGACGTAACCGTGGAGCAAGAGGAGGAGCGGCGCGGGCTTCGCAGGATCGTAGCCGGGCGGGACGACCACCTCGACGGGGCGCTCGCCACCGATGGGCCCCGACCACACTCCGCCGCCGCCATCGGAACCTCCGACGCCGCTGCTCGAGCTGCTGGTGCTGGTGGGTCCGGTCGTGGTCGTGGTCGCGGTTCCCGTCACACCGCTGGTCGCGGCGCCGGCGTCGAGCCGTTCGTCGGGCGTCGCCGTGGCGGTGCCGCAGGCGCCCGCGAACGCCAGCGCGAGCAGGACGAACGAGGGTCGTGACCACGCGCGCATCGACGCCCTTATACCACTCGCTCGCGCGGCCTGCCGCCCTCGGTCAGCCATCGAGGAGCGCGCGGAGATCGGCCTCGAGTCCCTCGCGCGCCGACGCGAGGATCTCGGCCGTGTCCGCGCCGGACGTCGCGTAGCGCCGCGCTTGCAAGCCCATGTCGAGCTTGTCGCACGCCTTAACGAAGCGCCCCTCCGGGGTCGAGCCGTCCTCGTACTCGAGCCAGAGCGCGAGGAGCTCGTCGGCCGCAGGGAGCGGCGCCAGCAGCGCGCGCATCGCCGCCTCTTCGCGGCGCCGCTTCTCCGCGCGCGGGACGCCGTCGTGCGGGGTGATGTCGCCGACGTGCGCCTCCGCGAGGTCGTGCAAGATCGCGAGCGCGAGGGCGCGACCGCGATCGACCCCCGCCGGGCAGAGCACGAGCACCAGCCAGGCGACGCCATGGCTGTGGGCTGCGACCGACTCGGGCGAGGCGACGCCGACGCGGAGCCAGCCTGCCCGGGGGACCTCCTTCAGCGCGAGCGCCGCGTCGAGGGCGGTGTGGAGCGACGATTCTCGAGACACCCGGATGGTCGTGAAACGAAGGAGCCGCCGCGGCAAGCCCCCGACGATCCGGCGCCTCCGACGCGTCGGCCGTGGGGGTACCGTGGCCTCCATGAAGAGGAGCCTCGCCCTCGCCCTGGGTAGCCTACTCGCCTTCGCCGCGTGCAGCGACGGGACGCCGATCGGTGAGCCTTGCGACGCGCCGGGCACGACCGACGAGTGTGTCGACGGCGCGGTGTGCACGAACGAGTCGAGCAGCGAGAGGAACCTGTGCCGGTTGCTCTGCGACGACCAGGAGGACTGGCCCGATGGCTACCAGTGCAGCGGCATCACGAACGGCAACCTGAAGAGCTGCAAGCCCTCGGACAAGTGACGGGCCGCGCCGAGCGATACGCAACGACCGAGCAGGCGCCTCAGCGTCGCAGATCCGCCGCGCGCGCGTGCGCCTCGAGCCCTTCGATTCGCGCGAGCGCGGCGGCGTCGGCCGCCAGCTCGCGACCGCCGTGGCGATCGTCGATCCGCATCCAGGTCCGGACCCGCAAGAACGTGAGCACCGACAGGCCGCCGGTGTAACGCGCACTGCCGCCGGTCGGGAGCGTGTGATTCGGGCCCGCACCGTAATCGCCGAGCACCTCCGCCGAGCCCGCGCCGATGAAGAGCGCGCCATAGTGGGAGAGTCGGCGGCTCGCGAGCTCGGGCTCGCGCGTCATCACCTCGAGGTGCTCGGGAGCGAGCCGGTCGCAAGCGGCGAAGCACTCGTCCATGGTTTCACATACGACGGCGTATCCACTTGCCACGGCGACCCTCGCGACGTCGGCGGTAGGCAAGGTCTCGAGCTGCCGGATCAGCTCGGCATCGACGGCGTCGGCGAGGGCGCTCGCATCGGTGACGAGGATCGGGAGCGCGTCGACCGCGTGCTCGGCCTGCGCGAGCAGATCGGCCGCGACGAGCGCCGGATCCGCACCGCCATCGGCGAGCACGACGAGCTCCGAAGGACCGGCGAGCATGTCGATGCCGACGCGACCTGCGACGAGCTTCTTGCCCGCGGTGACCCAGCGATTTCCCGGCCCCGCGATCACGTCGACGCACGGGACGCTCGCCGTGCCGTGCGCGAGCGCGGCGATCGCGTGGGCGCCGCCCGCACAGAGGAAGGCATCCGCTCCCGCGACGGCCGCCGCCGCGAGCATGATGGGCTTCGGCCGCGGGCTCGCGACGACGACGCGTGAGACGCCGGCAACGCGGGCGGTGACGGCGGTCATGAGGACGCTCGACGGCAGGGGATAGCCGCCGCCCGGCGCATAGCACCCGGCGCGCTCGACCGGCGCGATCAGGTGGCCGGCGCGACCGCCTTCGATCGGGACGGCCGTCGCCTCGAGCGCGTGGCGCTGGGCTTCGGCGAAGCGCCGGATGCGGGTCGCGGTGCGCTCGAGGAGCGCGCGGTCGTCGGGGTGCGTGGTGGCGAGCGCGTGCCAGAGCGCCTCCCGCTCCAGCAGGAGTGGCGCTTCCGGCTCGAGGCCATCGTGCTCCGTCGCGAAGCGCCGCAGCGCCGCGTCACCGCCCGAGCGGACCGCCTCGACGATGCTCGCTGCGCGCAGGAGGGTGTCGGAGTCGACAGGCTCGCGATCGCGCACGCGCGCCTCGAGCGCGGCGAACGGGATTCGAGCGAGCGTCACGAGCGGCCTCCTTCCGGTTTGGCGTCCCCCTTGCGGCGCGTCAGCGTCAGTCCGCGGCGGTCGAGGAGCTGCTCGACCTCGGCGAGCGACACCCCTGCGCGGGCGGCGGCGACCAACGCAAAGTAGACGACGTCGGCCACCTCCGCGGCGACGGCGTCACGACCCTCGGCGTCGGCGAGCTCGCCCGCTTCCTCGAGCAACTTCGAACGCAAGAGCGCAGGATCGCGCAAGAGCCGCGCAGTATACGAGCCCTCGGGGGCATCGTGGACCCGCGCCGCGAGCAGCCTCGCGAGCGCGGCCAGTCCGCGGTCGTCTCCCCAGCAGGTGGTGGTCCCGGTATGACAAAAGCCGGGGCCGCCTTGCCGGACCGTGAACCGCAAGGCATCGCGGTCGCAGTCAAGGTCGACCGCGAGGAGCTCTTGCGTCGCGCCGCTCGACTCGCCCTTCTTCCAAAGGCCACGCTTGCGCGACCAGTAAACCCCCGTGCCGGAGTCGAGCGCGGCGCGGAGGCTCTCGAGGTTCGACCACGCGAGGCCCAGCGCGCGGCCGTGCTCGTCGACGACGATCGTCGCGTAGAGGCCGTCCGCGCGATCGCTGACGAGCGGCGCGGCAACCGCATCGGCGAGCGGCATGCGGCCGGTGTAGAGCGCCATGCCGACCTGCGCGTCGACGCCCATCCGATCGAGCTCGGCGATCTCGGCGGGGGTCGTCACGCCCCCGGCGATCGTCAGCGCCGCGTCGCCCGCCGCCTCCCGCAGCTCGGCGACGCGATCGAGGGCGGTGCCCTGCATGCGGCCTTCGCGCTCGACGAACGTGACGAGAAAGCCGCCCGCGAGGTCGCGCAGCTCGTGCATGCGATCGGCGATCCGAGCACCGGTCTTGGTGCGCCAACCCTCCACGACGACCTCGCCGTCGACCGCGTCGAGCGCGACGATCACCCGCTCGCGCGGCAGCTTCGAGAGGAGCTCCGGCTTCGCGGCGGTGCCGACGATCACCTTCGCCGCGCCTCGATCGAGGAAGTGGCGGGCGGTCGCCTCGTCACGGATCCCGCCTCCGACGCGGCACCGCGCGACGGCACAGGCGGACTCGACCAGCGAGCGGTTTGACCCTTGGCCGAGCGCCGCGTCGAGGTCGATGACGGCAATCTCGCCGACCCGCCCGAAGCGCCTCGCGATCGGCAGGGGACAGCCGGCGTCGAGCGCGTGCTCCTTGCCGCCGACGAGCTGAACCGTCTGGCCACCCATGAGATCGATCGACGGGATGATCATCGTCTTTTCCGTTGGTCCTCGCGACAGCGAACGTGGGTCCTCGCGAAAGCAAGTCAGCGCCGGACGTGAATGCCGGCTTCGGCGAGCGCGCGCTTGAGGTCGCCCACGGTCGTCTCGCCATCGTGCAGGATCGACGCGGCGAGGACCGCGCTCGCCCCGGCGCGCAGCGCGTCGACCATGTGCCCTGCGTGGGCCGCACCACCCGACGCCACGATCGGGATCGACACCTCGGCCGCGATCGCGGCGAGCAGCTCGGTTTCGTAGCCGCTCCGGGTCCCGTCGCGGTCCCAGCTCGTCAGGACGATCTCGCCGGCGCCGCGGCTCGCGGCCTCGCGCGCCCACGCGACGGCATCCCGCCCCGTGCGCTCCTTGCCCGAGCGGATCACGACCTCGAAGCCAACAGCGCCGCGTGCAGCGTCGAGCGCGAGCACGGCACACTGGCTCCCGAAGGTCGTGGCGAGCCTGTCGATCAACGACGGATCCTCGAAGGCCGCGGTGTTCGTCGCGACCTTGTCGGCGCCGGCATCGAGTAAACGGCGCGCGTCCTCGACCCGACGAACGCCACCGCCCACGGTGAGCGGGATCCCGAGCACCTCGCGCACGCGCCGCACGGTATCGGTCGCGTTCGAACGGCCTTCGGGCGTCGCCGACACGTCGAGCACGACGAGCTCGTCGGCTCCCTGCGCTTCATAGGCACGCGCGCGCTCGGCCGGATCGCCCGCGTCGCGCAGGCTGCTGAATTTCACGCCCTTGACGACCCGACCGCCGTCGACGTCGAGGCACGGTACCACGCGCATCGTCAGCACGACGCACCTCGCGCGAGCCAGCGGCCGATCAGGGCATGGCCCCAGGCGCCCGAGAGCTCAGGATGGAACTGGCAGGCGAGCACCGGGCCGCGCTCGAGGGCGGCGACGAACCTGACGCCGTGCGTGCTCTCGGCTCCGCTCCAGCCCTCGGGGATCGACGCGAGATGGAAGGAGTTCGCGTAGTAGGCGTGCCCCGCCTCGAGCAAGCGAACGTCCGCGCGCGGCTCGACCGCGTTCCAGCCGAGCTGCGGCACCACGAGACGCTGCCCGTCCACCGCTGCGGGGAAGCGCTGCGCCATCGCCGGCACGACACCGATCCCCTCGACGCCCGGGGTCTCCTCGCTCGCCTCGCCGAGCATCTGCAAGCCGAGGCACACCGCGAGGGTCGGTCGGGATGTCCGCACGCGGGCCGCGAGCGGCGCGACGAGGGCATGCTCGCCGAGCTTCGCCATGCCCGCGCCGAACGCTCCGACGCCCGGCAGCACGAGGAGCCTCGCCTCCGCGACGACGCGCGCCTCGCCGGTGAGCACCGGCTCGACCCCGTGTCGCCGGAGCGCCGCGAGCATCGAGGCGAGGTTCGCGGTCCCGGTATCGACGACGGCTACCTGCATCGCGCTCTGCCGGTCATAGCACGCCCTTCGTGCTCGGGATCTCCGTGCGCCCATCGCGCGCGACCGCCCGCCGCAGCGCCACCGCGCACGCCTTGAAGGCGGCCTCGGCACGGTGGTGATCGTTCTGTCCTTCGAGGACATCGACGTGCAACGCGCAGCGGGCACTCATCGCGAGCGAGCGAAAGACATGGTCGATGCACTCGCACGACAGCTCGCCGATGCGCTCGCGCTTGAGGCCGAGCTCCACCTTCGGCCAGGGCCGGCCCGAGAGATCGACGACGACCCGCGCGAGGGCCTCGTCGAGCGGCGCGTAAGCGTGCCCGAAGCGCTCGATCCCGCGGCGATCGCCGAGGGCCTCGTCCAGCGCCGTGCCGAGGGCGAGGGCGCAGTCTTCCGCGGTGTGGTGATCGTCGACCTCGAGATCACCTTTGCAGCGCAGCTCGAGATCGAAGCGCGCGTGGCGAGCGAGCGCGGTCAACATGTGGTCGAGAAACCCGATGCCGGTGGCGATCTCGGCGCGACCGGTGCCATCGAGGTTCAAGACGACCTCGACCACGGTCTCGCTGGTCGCGCGCGCGACGCGCGCCGTTCGTTCGGTGAGAGAGATGTGGGTCATGAAAGAAGAAGCTCCAGCTCGTCGAGGCTTGCAAGGATGCGCGCGGCTCCCGCCCGATGCAGGGCGTGAGTGGCTGGGCCGTCCGGCTCGCGGTCCGCCTCACCGCCGAGAAATCCGAGCGGCACGACGCCGGCGGCGCGGCTCGCCCACACGTCGTCAGGGGTGTCGCCGACGAGCCAGGCACGTGTGATTCCGAGCTCGGCGAGCGCCCGTCGGACCGGCGCGGGATCGGGCTTGAGCGGCGCGTCCTCCATGCACACGACACTCCGGAAATGATGGGCGATCCCATGTCGTTCGAGGAACTCGGTCGCGTCGCGGCGCGGCCTGCCCGTCACGATGCCGAGCGGCAGGCGCTGCGCGAGGCGAGCGAGCAGCGCCTCCGTGCACAGCATCGTCTCGCGCGCCGAGAGCCCCGGTTCGCCGTCCGCGCCGTGATACCGCGCCTCGAAGCGCGCCTTCACCTCGTCGAACGGCGCCGGCACACCGCGCGCCTCGACGAGCCGCTGGGTGAGCACCCAGTCGTTGTTGGCGTTGCCTGCGGCCTTGGCGCGACTCAAGTCCCCGTGCCCGAGCGTGACACCGAAGCTCGCGGCGGTGTCGAGGATCGCCTGGCGATACGAGCCCGAGACGCTCGCGAGCACGCCGTCCATGTCGAAGAGCAGCGCCTCGGGGGCGAGGGTCGCGTCGAGCGCGGCGCACAGCCTGTCGAACTGCGCCTCGTTGGCGGGACAGCCGATGCGCACGAGGCCGTCGAGGTCGGGGTGGCCCGGCCAGCTGCGGACCGCGACGCCGAGGCCGGCGAGCCCGTCACGGAGCCAGCGCGCATCGCGGGGGCGCGCGATCACGAAGTTGGCCTCCGAGGGCAGCGAGCGCGCCCCGAGTCCGTCGAGTCGCCCGCGGAGTCGGGTTCGCTCGGAGCGAGCCCTCGCGACTGCCGACCGCATCGCCTCCTCGCCGCGCTCGAGCCAGGCGCAGGCGAGCGCCACCGAGGGCGCGGTCACGGCGTAAGGGCCGCCCGTCGCGCGCATCCAACCGATGACCTGCGGGGTCGCCACGGCGTAGCCGACGCGCGCGCCCGCGAGCCCCCAGGCCTTGGAGAGCGTGCGGAACACGACCGCATTCGGGAGCCCGAGGGCGACATCGGTCAAGTCGTCGTCCGCGTATTCGGCGTAAGCGAGATCGACGAAGAGCATCACCTCGGGCACAGCCTTGGCGAGCGCGAGGAGCTGCTCCCGCGTGATGACGGCGCCGGTCGGGTTGTTGGGGCTGACGACGGCGATCGCGGCCGTGTCGTCGTTCACGGCGGCGAGCACCTCGGCGAGCGGGTAGTCCCCGGACGGCCAAGGGATCTTGCGCGTCGTCGCGCCGAGCAGCTCCGCGAAGCGCGGCAGCATCTCGAAGGTGGGGACGGGCAGCACGAGCTCGCGCCCGCGCCACAAGAACGCCCGGCACGCGCGATCGAGGGCGTCGTCGGCGCCGCAGGTCGCGAGCACCCGATCGGGCGTGACGCCGAGCCTCGCGGCGAGCTTTGCCTCGAGCGGGCGGGCGTCCGGGTAACGGCGGAGGAGCTCCGCGTCGTCGAGCAACGCGAGCAACTCGACGGGCGGTGGGGCGCCCTCATTCGCGTCGAGCTTCAGGTCGATCGGCGCGCCATGCTTCGCGACGGCGTACGCGGCCGATTGCGCGACGGCGGGGTTCGGGACGATCGCCATGCTCCGCTCAGGCGACGATCTGGGTGAGCTTCGAGACCACGATGTCGGTGCCGCCGCGCGCCTTCAGCGCCGGGATCAAGGTCGGCAGCCGGTCGCGCGGGACGGCCGCCTTCACGGCGAACGCCTCACCGCCCGAGAGCGGCGAGATGGTCGGCATCCGCATGCACGGCAGCGTCTCGATCACGCTGGCGAGGGCCTCGGCACTCACATTGACTTCGATCATGACCCGCTTGCGGGCCTCGAGGACGGAGCGGACGACGAGGACGAGCCCCTCGATGGCTTCACGCTTGTGCGGCACCTCGAGCGCCCGCGGGTTCGCGAAGAGCCGCGTCGACGAGCGCATCAGCTCGGACACGATGACGAGACCGTTCTCGCGCAAGGTGGAGCCCGTCGCGGTGTTGTCGACGATGCAGTCCGCGTCTTCCGGCGGGAACACCTCGGTCGCGCCGTACGAGCGCAGGAACGTCGCGTCGAGCCCCTCACTCGCGATCCAGCGCCGGGTGAGCCGCTCGTACTCGGACGCCACGACGATCCGTCGCTTCGGCAGCTTGCCGTCCTCGACCAGCGCCTTGGGCGCAGCCGCGACGATTTGCACGGGGTCGAGCTCGGTGTCGCAGAGCAGGACGAGCTCGGCACCGAGCTCTTGCACCCAGTCCGCGCCGGCGAAGCCGACGTCGCGGGAGCCGACGTGCAACATCTCGATGATGTTCTGCGGCTTGAGGATCTTCGTCGCGGTGTCGAGCAAGTTGACCCTGGGCCGGTAGCCTCGGTCGGACAAGCGCACGCCGATCCCGGCCTCCTCGAGCAGCGCGACGACACCCTGCTGCATTCGCCCCTTGGGGAGAGCGAGGCGCAGCGAGTCTTCGGGGGTAAGCGACATCGCGTGCATGATACGGCGGAGGTCTGCGCATCCGGCAATGTTTCGGCCGACGCGTGGACGACCGCCGAGCCGTCCCGTCAGAGGGCGATGGGCTCGGCCGACGCGTGCTCGTGCGCCCGGGCGAGGTCCTCGACCGAGAGGCCGCGCGCCTGCATGACGTCGGCCGAGACGACCACGGCCGCCTCCGCGCCGACGGCGAGCGCGACCGCGTCCGAGGGGCGGGCGTCGAGCCGCACCGTACGCCCGTTGGCGACGAGCACGAGGCTGCCGTGAAACGTGCCATCGACCAGCTCGTCGACCTGCGCTCTCACCACCTTCCCGCCGAGCTCGACGAGCGCCGCGTCGAGGAGGTCGTGCGTCAGGGGGCGCTCGAAGCGCTGCTTGCGCAGCCGCAAATCGAGCGAGCGGCCCTCGGTCCCCGAGACGAACAACGGCAGGAGCCGTCCGGAGATCGGGTCGGACAAGAGCAGGATGTGGCCGTGCTTCTCCGAGCTCTGCAGGCGCACGTTGACGAGGACGTAGCCGGCGGGCGGCGTCTCGGTCGCGACGCGGATCCGGAGGGCTTCGTTCTCGCCGTCACGCGCTGGGGGCGCATGATCGGCCACCGCGGCATCGACGAGCTGCACGAGCAGGTCACCATCGTCGCCCCGCAGCTCGCGCGCGGCGTCGGCCGAGCGACAACCTCCGCCAGCAACCATCAGGGCGAGGGCGGCGACGAGGCGCATCCCCTCAGGATAGCGCCGCGCCTCAATGTGGCGAGAGGAAGCTCAGCTTGATCTGCTTCGGTCCGGTCCCCGGGAACCGGACGGTCACGGTGGGGTCGCTACCGCCCGTCACCGCGAGCACGGTGCCGATCCCGAACTTCGAGTGCCGGACCTGCGCGCCCTTGCGCACCGGCGGAGCCTCGCCGTCGTGGTCGGAGGCGTCGACGTCGTCGTCGCGCTCGATGAAACGCTCGCCGAGCGGTCGCGTCGAGCCGGCTGGACCGGAGCCCACAGGCCGCGCGGGTGCGCGCCCGAGCGTGCGCGGCGCCGCGAGATCCGGGTCGAGGTCGTCGTCGTGAAACGCCCTCGCCGCGCGGCGCTCGTCACCGAGGCGCGGTCGCGCGCCCGCCGACCCGAAGGTGCCGAACGCGCCGTGGCTCCGTGACAGCTCCGCGAGCGCGCGCGTCGCGACGCGGCGCTGCGATTCCGCAGGCAGATCGAACAAGAAGCGGCTCGGCTCGCAGTAGCGGAGGCGACCGTAGAGCATGCGGGTGTTCGCGTGCGTCATGTGGAGTCGCCGGCGCGCGCGCGTGACCGCGACGTACGCGAGACGCCGCTCCTCCTCGAGGTCGTCCGCTTCGTCGAAATTCTGGCCACGCAGCGGGAAGAGCTGTTCCTCGAGGCCGGTGATCCACACCTGCTCGAACTCGAGGCCCTTGGCTGCGTGCACCGTCATCATCGGGACGCGCGGCAGCTCCTCGAGCGTGTCGGCGGCGGCCTGCAGCGTGATCCGCACGAGGTACTCCTCGAGTGTCGCGACCTCGCCCGCGTTGCGCGCATCCTCCTCGTAGTCGGCGATCGAGCCCATCAGCTCGTGGATGTTGTCGAGTCGCGCGTCAGCCTCGGTCGTGTCCTGCACCTTCAGCCATTCACCGTAGCCGCTCTCACGCAGAACCTCCTCGGCGAGGCTTCGCGGCGGAGCGGTCGCGGCCGCTCGCGCGAAGGATGCGATCATCTCGTGGAAGGCGACGAGCGCGTGGCGCGCCGCCTTTGGCGTGTCGGCGGCCCGGCAGAGCGCGGGGATCGCGTCGAACGTGGGAGAGCCTTGCGCCTCGGCCATCGCGGCGAGCCGATCGATCGACTTTGCCCCGATTTTTCTGGCCGGAACGTTGATGATGCGCAGCAGGTCGACATCGCTCCGCGGGTTCACGACCAGCCGGAGGTACGCGAGCAGGTCCTTCACCTCCGTCCGATCGAAGAAGCGGGTGCCTCCGACGATCTGGTAGGGGATCCCCTCGGCGCGCATCGCCTCCTCGAGGATGCGGGACTGCGCATGGATGCGGAAGAACACCGCGAGGTCGCGGGCCGACGCGCCCTCGGCGAGCGCGGCGCGAACGCTCTCGACGACATACCCGGCCTCGTCGCGCTCGTTCGCGCAGTGGACGATGGACACCGGCTCGCCGGCCTCGTTGGCCGTCCAGAGCTGCTTCGGCTGGCGCTCGCGCGAGGGCTTGATGACCCCGAGCGCGGCCTCGACGATGTTCGATGACGAGCGGTAGTTCTGCTCCAGCTTGATGAGGCGCGCGTCCGGATAGTCCGTCGTGAAGCCGCGGATGTTGCGGATGTCGGCGCCCCGCCAGCGGTAGATGCTCTGGTCATCGTCGCCGACCACGCAGATGTTGCGGCGGCTCTTCGAGAGAGCGCGGACGAAGCGATACTGGACGACGTTGGTGTCCTGAAACTCGTCGACGAGGACGTGCCGGAATCGCTCGCGGAGGTCGTCGCCCTCGGGGCTCGCGCTCTCGGCGACGCGCAGCGCGAACAGAAGAATGTCCTCGAAGTCGAGCGCGTTCGCGGAGGCGAGGCGCCGCTGGTACTCGAGAAAGCAGCGGTGGACGACCTGGTCGACGTAGCTCGACGTCGACATCTCGTCGGGTCCGCGGCCTTCCTGCTTCTCCGAATGGATGCGCCCGAGCAGCTGCTGCGGAGAGAAGCGGCGGTCGTCGAGGTTGAGGTCCTTCATGATGCGCTTCATCAGCGCCTTCTGATCGGCGTCGTCGTAGATGACGAACTTCTCTCCGAGGCCGGCGCGCGCGTGGTAGCGGCGCAGGAGTCGCACGCAGACCGCGTGGAAGGTCCCGATCCACAGCTGCCGCGTCAGGTCGGGTCCGAGCAGCCCCTCGAGGCGGTGCCGCATCTCCCCGGCCGCCTTGTTCGTGAAGGTGACGGCGAGGATCGCGTACGGCGGGACGCGGTGTCGGAGCACGAGGCTTGCGATGCGGTAGGTGATGACGCGCGTCTTGCCGCTTCCGGCGCCCGCAAAGACGATGAGCGGTCCATCAACGTGACTCACCGCTTCGGCTTGCGGCTCGTTCAGCTTGGCCTCGAGGCCGCGGGGCTCGCTCGGCGGGAACATCGCGAAGGACGCGCCTAGCATGGTTTGTCGATCGAGCCCACAGTCGCGCGCGGCCTCGGCCGGTACCTTGCTCGACGCGTCCAGAGGCTCGGTGTAGGAGGGGCCATGCTGAAGCTCACTTGCCGTGCGTGCTCCCCTCTGCTGTTCGCAGCGCTCGTCGCAGGCTGCGCCGCGCGACCGTCGTCGCAGCCGAAGGACGGCGCGTCGGTGGCCGTCGTCGCGGTCCCCGGCGCCACGCAGTCCACCGAGGCTCGGGCGGGGACCGAGGCGACCCCGAGCGGAGCATCTGCCGACTCGGCGCGCCGCGCCCTCCCCGATGCGCAAGCTCGCGCCGAGGTGATCGCGAGCGCACGCTGGCGCGATCCGCGCGGGACGACGGTCGCCATCGCCACCGAGCTCGGCGTGTCGGGCGCGTTGCTCGACTCCGCGGTCCGCGGGATGGCGAGCGGGCTCGTTGAGGCGACCCTCGGGAACCGGGCCGAGCGTGCAGCGTTCGCGGACGTGATCGATCTCTCGGCGCCGGTCGACGTCGTCTTTGGCGTCGACCTCGACGGCGATGGCCGACGCGAGCGCGAAGCGATGTCGATCGGCCTCACCTCGATGCCGCGCGCGCTCTCGGCGCTGAAGAAGCGCCCCACCCAGAGCCCGTCGGGGTACCTGCGCCTCACCGACGACGACGAGGAGGGCAACTACGGACCGACGTGCGGACTCTTCGAGGCGGCGGGTCACGCGCCCGCGCGCCTCGTCTGCGGCAAGCACCCCGAGGACCTGGAGGCGCTCGGCCCCTACCTCGCGACCACCCTCGCGCGCCGCGAGCTCGGGTCGAGCGACTTTCACGCGGAGCTCCGTACCCGCGGTCTCCTGGACCGCCTCGGGCCGAAGCTCGCCCTGCAGGCGAAGGCGCTCCCGGTCCTCGCCGCGGGCGAAAAGATCGGCGTACCCGCGTTCGATGACGCGCTGATGGAGGCCGCCTCGGCGCTGGGCGACGAGGTGGGCAACCTGATCGCCGACGTCGACTCCGCCGAGCTCGACGCGAGCTTCGACGCGAGGCGCGGGGTTCGCGTCGACGGAACGATCCAGTTCGCCGGCGCGCACTCCTGGCTCGTGCAGCGCCTCGTCGACGTCGATCCGAAGGGGCCGAAGGTCCCCGAGATCTTCCTGCGAACGCCGAGCGACGCCTCGACCGGCGCCTACGGTACCGGCGGCGATCCGGCCGCCTTCGAGGGGGTGATGCGCGTCGCGCGAGGCTTGACCGAAGGCAAGCTGACTCAGCTCGGCTTCGGCACGCCGGCCGATCGCAAGGCCATCGCCGAGCTGCTCCGGATCCGCGGCAAGAAGTACGTCGGCACGATGAGCGTGTCGGGCAACTTCGGTCCGCCCGCCTCGGTCGACAAGCTGCAGGATCTCCTCGGCTCCTTCGTCGGCTACCAGATCACCGGCATCGAGGAGCCCGCGACGAACACCGTCGCGTGGCTCAAGGACGCCGTGAAGGTCTACAATCGCCCTACGATCCAGAAGTGGATGCAGACCTCGCTCGGCAGCGAGGCGAAGTTCCTGCCCACGGTCACGATCGTGCCGGCACCGAAGGCGCTCGGCCCCGGCGGGCTCGATGTCCAGGTTCGCGTCTCGAACATCAAGGATCCGATGCCGCTCTTCGCGGCCCTGACCGGCAAGGCGCAGCCGGACGCGAAGCCCGACGCCGCGCCAGCGGTCACGTCGCTCGAGCTCCACCTGCTCGTCGCGTCGGAGGGCGACCAGACGTACCTCGGGATCGCGGCCGATCGCGACAAGCTCGCGACGCTCCTCGGCAAGTTGAAGGGCAAGGCCTCGCTGGCGACCTCGATCGCGGCGGTGCCCGAGCTCGCCGCGGTGCGAACCGAGCCTCACCGCGGAGCTTCGTACGTCACCTTGAAAGGGATGGTCGGCGGCTTCGGCACGCTCGCGCCGCTCGCCAAGTTCGCTCCCCCGGATGCGGCCGGCCCCATCGAGCGGTTCCTCGGGCTCTTCGGGCAGCTCCCGCGCGGCGGCAAGACGCCGATCGTGTTCACGGTGGACGCAGTCCAGGGCGCGCGCCCACGGCTCTCGTTCTCGGGCTCCGTGACACGCGGAACGCTCGAGGATCTCGGCTACATCGGGCGCTTCGTCGCAGCGGAGGTCGAGAAATTGAAGGGTGCCTCGACGGGCTCTCCGCCGCCAACCGGCACGCCCGCGCCCTGACCGTCCGCGTGGCGCGGGACCCTCAAGGTGCCGCGCTGAGCTTGGCCTCGAGGGGGGACTCGCGCGTCGAGCCCGAGGCGCGCGTCCATGCGATGACCGGCGCGCGCCAGTCGGTTCCCGTCATCCGGCCGCGCGGATCGAAGCGCTCGAGCGCGTAGCCGTCACCTCCGTGGTAGAGGAAATCCGTCGTCACGACGGTCACCTGCTCGGCGAGCGCCGTACCGTCCTCGCGCGTGCAGCCCGCCGCGTCGCAACGCACGCCGCGCACCAGCGATTTTGCGCGCGAGACGAGACCAGGCACCTCCTCCCGCGGGACTCGCAGGAGCACGAGCTCGTTCTCGAACGGCATCACCGACTGCACCGAGGCGAGCGTCACCGGCCCGGCCGAGAGCTCTTGCCGCAGCGCCCCGCGCGTCGTCAGCGCGAGCTCGGCCTCCGGGTAGGCGTCGAGCCAAGCGCCGAGGATCCAGCGGCTCATCGCCGGCGAGCCGACGGCCATCCCCTGGCTGTGGCCGATCACCTCGCCGAGCTCCACGTCGACCTTGCGCTGCCAGCCTGCGATCGCGGCGTCGAGCGACGACGATCCGCTCGCGAGCGGACCCTCGACGGGCGACGCGACGTCGACGAGCCCCCAGTCGACGAGCTCCGCGCGCTTTCGCTTCGGTCGCGTCGGGTCGACGCGGAGCCGCACGCGACCGTAATGCGAGAGGCTCCACGCTGGCGCGAGCAGCAGCGTCGCTCCGGCGCGGAGCACCGCGCTGCGGTGGCAGTGGCCGGTGCCCACGAAGGCGAGGTCCCACTCGGGGTGCCGCGCGAACAGCGGCGCGAGCACGTCGTGGCACTCGTGCGCGACGACGACCACCGCGTCGACGTCCTCGCTCCACACGCGGGGCACCGTGCGCGCGAGCGTCGCCTCGACGTCGTCGAAGCGGTAGCCCACGAACCGCTGGCGCATGCCGACCGACGGCGTCGTCACGGTCGCGATCCCGATCACGCCCAATTTCACGCCGTTGCGTTCGAAGACCGCGTAGGGCTCGGCGAGCTCGTCGGGCTTGCCGTCGAGCCTGACCATGTTCGCCGCGAGGTAGCGAACCCCCGAGCGCCGGCGGTTCTCGAGGAGCGCCTCGTGACCAAAATCAAGCTCGTGGTTTCCGAAGGCCGACGCCGCGTAGCCGAGCACCCTCATCGTGTCGGCCACCGAACGGCCGCGGAGGTGCGTCGACACGGCAGGGCCGGTGTAGTTGTCGCCGCCCGAGAGCAGGAGCGTCGCGCCCGGGCAGTGCTCGCGCGACGGCCGAATCGCGAGGCCATCGGCGTCGAGCGAACCCGGGCAGTGAGCCTCGCGCCGAAGGAGCGCTCCGAGCAGCTGCGACGCGCCGCCGAGGTGCGCATAACGATCGTCCTTTGGCGCGATCCAGCCGTGCTCGTCCGACGTGTAGAGAATCGTCAGCTCGCGGGGGGCAGATTCGCTGGCGGGCGGCGCGATGGGCGGCGTTGCCGGGGGCGGCGCGCAGGCCGACGCGAGCCAGAGCCACCCGAAGAGGCGACGCACAGCTCAGCTCCCGTGGCGCGCGACGACCGCGCGGACGTTCTCGACGAAGGCCGCCTCGTGGTGAGCCTTCCACTGATCCCAGGTCGCGAGCGTGCGCGTGTCCTCGACGCGATCGAGGAACAGGAGGCCGTCGAGGTGATCGACCTCGTGCTGAAACGTCCCGGCGCTGATGCCCCGCACCACGCGATCGATCGTCGTCCCGTGGCGATCCAGGCCCGTCACGCGCACGACGGCGTGGCGCTTCACCGCGCCGCGCAAGGCCGGCACGCTGAGGCAACCCTCCTGGTTCTCGAACTGCTCGTCGCCCTGCGGCGCGAGGACGGGGTTCACGAGGACCGTCAGCGGGATGTTCGGTTTGTACGGGTAGCGCGGGTTGTCCTTCACCTCGATGGCGCAGATCCGCAGTGGTCGATCGACCTGCGTCGCGGCGAGCCCGGCGCCGTTCGCGTGGCGCATCGTCTCGACGAGATCGTCGATGAAACGCTGGAGTTCCTCGGTACGAAGCTCCTCCGGCGAGACCTCCCGCGCGCGCAGCCGGAGGTTCGGGTGACCGACGTGGAGGATGGGCAACACCGCCATCCGCCGACTCTACACCGTCCAATGCACGCCCGCAGAGCTTGCCGCAGCCGCAGCGGGAACGTACGACCGGAGGCGATCATGACCGTCGCTCAAGCGCTCCCCGGGGACCCGCAGGTTGGCGCCGCGCTCGCCGCCGAACACAAACTGACGGCCGCCGAATACGAGCGCGTCCTCGCGGTGCTCGGGCGCACGCCGACCTACGCCGAGCTCGGCGTCGTCAGCGTGATGTGGAGCGAGCACTGCTCGTACAAGAGCTCCCGTGTCCACCTCGGTCGACTCCACACGACGGGGCCGCGCGTGCTCCAGGGGCCGGGCGAGAATGCCGGCGTCGTGGACCTCGGGGACGGCTTCGCGGCCGTGTTCAAGATGGAGTCGCACAACCACCCGTCCTACATCGAGCCGCACCAAGGCGCGGCGACCGGCGTCGGCGGGATCCTCCGCGACGTCTTCACAATGGGCGCTCGCCCAGTGGCGAGCCTCGACTCGCTCCGCTTCGGTCGACCCGAGCATCCGCGTACCGCTGCGCTGCTGCGTGGGGTCGTCGCCGGCATTGGCGGCTACGGCAACTGCGTCGGCGTCCCCACGGTCGGTGGCGAGCTCTTCTTCGACCGCGCCTACGACGGCAACATTCTCGTCAACGCGTTCACCTGCGGCGTCGTGCGCACGGACCGCATCTTCTACGGCCGCGCGAGCGGCATCGGCAACCCGGTGCTCTACGTCGGCGCGAAGACCGGCCGCGATGGCATCCACGGCGCGACGATGGCGAGCGACGAGTTCAGCGAGGACGGGCCGAGCCAGCGCCCCACGGTCCAGGTCGGTGACCCGTTCACCGAGAAGCTCCTGATCGAGGCGTGCCTCGAGATCTTCGCGGAAGATCTGCTCGTCGGCATCCAGGACATGGGGGCCGCGGGTCTCACCAGCTCCTCGGTGGAGATGGCCGCACGCGCCGGCAGCGGGCTCGAGCTCGACCTCGACGCTGTGCCGCGCCGGGCCCGCGCGCTCACGCCGTACGAGATGCTCCTCAGCGAATCCCAGGAGCGCATGCTGCTCGTCTGCAAGCCTGGCAAAGAGGAGCGCGTCCGCGCGATCTGCGACAAGTGGGAGCTCGACGTCGCGGTGATCGGCGTCGTCACCGACAGCGGGCGGTGGGTCGTCAAGGCGACGCCGGGCTACGACCCGCTCGCGCGCGACGCCGCCGTGACGCGTGCGCCGGTCGTCGTGTGCGACTTGCCCGTGGGACTCCTCGCCGACGACGCGCCCCGCTACGAGCGGCCCGAGGCCGATGACCCGAGCTTGCCGGCGCGGCTCGCCTTCGATCCCACGACCATCCCCTCCCCCGCGAGCTTCGGCGCCGAGCTGCTTCGCCTGGTCGGCAGCCCGAACCTCGGCTCGCGGCAATGGGTCTACCGGCAGTACGACTCCCAGGTTCGCGGGGGCACGCTCGCGGGCCCCGGGGGCGACGCGGCGATCGTGCGGGTCCCGTGCGAGACGGATGGCACACGCATCGACAAGTGGCTCGCGTTCGCGGCCGACTGCAACGGGCGCCTCTGCGAGCTTGACCCCCATCAAGGCGGCGCAATGGCCGTCGCGGAGGTGTGCCGCAACCTCGCCTGCGTCGGGGCCGAGCCCATTGGCCTCACCGATTGCCTCAACTTCGGCTCGCCCGAGCGCCCTCATGTGATGCGTCAGTTCGCGCGCGCGATCGATGGCATCGCCGAGGCGTGCCGCGCGCTGGGCGTGCCGGTCGTCTCAGGCAACGTCAGTCTCTACAACGAGACGGATGGCCGCGCGATCTTGCCGACCCCGACGATGGCCGCGGTCGGCCTGCTCGCCTCACCCACGCACGCCACGCGCTCGACGTTCGGGGTCGAGGGCCTCGAAGTGCTCCTCGTGCAGCCGCGAGGCGCGACGAGCGGCCCCCTCGGAGGCTCCGAGTATGTCGCCGCTCACACCGGTGAGGTGAAGGGCCTCCCGCCGAGGCTCGATCTGCGAAGCGAGGTCGCGCTGCAGCGGCTGCTCGTGGACCTTGCGCGAAGCGAGCCGAAGCTCGTGGTCTCCGCGCACGATGTCTCCGACGGCGGCCTCGCGGTGGCCCTCGCCGAGTGCTGTGCCGCCGAGGAAGGCTCCGCCGGTGCCGCGCACGCGCGCAGCGTCGGAGTCGAAGTCGTCTTGCCGCCGACCTGGGAGAGCATCGAAGCGCAGCTCTTCGGGGAAGCGCCGACGCGCGTCGTGCTCGGAGTCTTGCCCGAGCACGTCGCGGCCGTGCTTGGCCGTGCGACGAGCGCCGGCCTCGAGGTGATGCGGCTCGGCACCACCGCGGGCAAGCGACTGGTCCTTCGCCGGGCGAGCGAGCCTCTGGTCGACGTCGCGGTCGCAGACGTGGTCGCGCATCGTCGCGCTTGCCTCCGCGCGATCGTCGGAGACTGACGCTCACCCCGGTCGAACGAGCCCATCGAGACCGACAAAGTGACTCGGGGCGGCGCGAGCCACCCCGAAATGATGACGCCGAAGCGAAGGGCTCTCAGCGTCAGGCACGTCCGCGAACCTGCCTCAGAGGAGGCACTTCGCGCCCATGGCCGCGAGCATGTCGCACTGGGCCTTGTCGACGCACTGCGTGTTGCCGCTGATCGAGCAGCAGCACTTTCCGCCGCAGGCCGAGCTGCTCATGCAAGCCCCGCCGCCGCCGCTCGTCGTCATTCCGCCCGAGGCCGTCGAGCTGCCGCTGCCGCCGCCGCCGCAGGTGCCGCCGTTGCTCGTGCACATGGCCTTGTCGATGCACATCGAGCTGCCGCCGAAGCCGCAACAGCAGTTCGGAGCACCGCAGTTCGACGCGTCGCAACCACCGCCGCCGCCGCCGGACGCCGCGCCCGAGCCGGAGCCCGAGGCGACCGCGCTCGCGACGGTCGATCCCGCAGCGTTTGTGCTGGCCGTGGTGCCGGTCGCACCCGTCTGCGCCGTCGAAGCGCCCGTC
>Ga0194129_10000973_pt1 | contig 50387 bp, 39 predicted proteins | sample TA2KigCa35mmetaG_FD_150862 | JGI IMG/M metagenome (GOLD analysis project Ga0194129, IMG submission 150862) | Freshwater microbial communities from Lake Tanganyika, Tanzania - TA2015038 Kigoma Deep Cast 35m | ecosystem: Environmental > Aquatic > Freshwater > Lake | place: Tanzania: Lake...
CATTTTTACAAGCCATTCTAAATGCCCATTCAACTCTGGCTGAAATATCAATTGTAGGTTTCCATTCATAGAGTTGTCTAATGACTTCTAAGTGTCCATTTTCACAAGCGTTTATAAATGCCTGTTCATCTCCGGCTGAAATATCAATTGTAGGTTTCCATTCGTAGAGTTGTCTAACTACTTCTAAACGTCCATTTTCACAAGCCTCTATAAATGCTTCTTCACCATTCGCAGAGATATCTATATTCGGATTTAACCTGTATATTTCTCTTACGGATTCTAAGTTTCCACTTTTACAAGCTTCTATGAATTGTTGATTGAATGCCATTATTTATGATTATTTATATTAATAATTATTTATATAAATAAAGTAACAATTTTTAAATATAATTTACATCCTTTAAGATTCAAAATGATATAAAAATATATTTTTATATTTGATTTATATACAAATGCGAAAATAAATGTTAAATATGCTTCTGATATCTTAGCGATTTAATATTAACGTTGGAATCATATTATTACAAAATTTGTGCGATTTTAAATCTTCAAGGGTTTAAATAAATTTATATAGACTTAACATTGTATTGATATTCTAAAAAATTGATAGCAGCTAAATAACAATCCCTTAGAAAATCTACTACATAATTTATAGATATTACTAACAGAGCTTGGAAAAAAAAAATTGATAGCCAACCATAGCAACAAAATCAGACACAATGGTTATAGAATTTCCAGAAGAATTATCAACTGAATTGCTAAAAGCAGGTATCACGTTATATCAGCATCAACACGAAGGTGTTTCTTGGATGATGAATCGTGAGAAAGACAACACATTAATTAAAGGCGGATGCCTTAGCGATGATCCAGGTTTGGGCAAAACAAACCAGATGTTAGCAACAATTCTAGCAAATTCAGATGGAGGGCGCAATCTAATTATTACGCCAGTATCTCTAATGAATCAATGGCGAGACGCAGCACAAAAGATTTTCCCTGACAAACGGATACGCATTTGTCATGGAAAAGCAGGAAGTTTTGACTCACTTGATGAAATACAGAAAATTGATCCATTCATTACGATTGCACCTTACTCACAAACATTTCACTCAAATGGTGGCGAATATTTCCCAACTGTTCTCCATCAAGAACATTGGGAGCGTGTGATCTTAGATGAAGCTCACATTCTGCGAAATCACAAATCGAAGGTGTTCAAAGGTTGTAGTGAGTTGAAAGCCAACATTCGTTGGGCACTTACTGGAACACCCATTCAAAACACGATCAACGATCTTGTTTCTATCTTTAAATTTCTTCATGTTCCTCAAATTTCTATTCAGTCTGATTTTGATACACTCAAACAGCAACTCATCAAGCGTCGCAACAAGAACATTATGGCAGAAGCCTACAAAGTATTGAATCTCCATATCGAGGACACTGAATTTCTGGATGATGACGAGAAAAAATTCTACGAATGGCTTAAACTCTACATTGCTGGCGAATTTGCCAAGATTGAAGGACAAACGCATCAAATGGGTGCTGTTTTTGAACTGCTTCTTCGCCTTCGTCAAGCAACGATTCATCCCAAAATTGTCTTCAATGGTTTATATCGGAAACTTGTTGAAAACAATGGTGACAAACAAAGCATTGATGAGATTTACAAACAACTCAAGATTTGGAGTAACAAACCATCTACTAAGATTACGAAATTGATCGAGAAGTTCACATCCCATGAGAACAGCACAAAGAGTTTGATTGTCAGTCATTTCACAGAAGAGTCAAATATCATTTATCAATTTCTTCAAAAAGCGTTTCCAACATTGAGAATTGAGATTTTTGATGGCTCGCTATCACTTGAGCAACGAAACGATATGGTCAAAAGAGCACGCTTGGGTGAAATTGACTGCATGATCATACAAATTCAATGCGGTGGAGTGGGTTTGAACTTACAGATGTTCAACAAGGTGTATATTGTCACTCCTGACTGGAATCCTTCAAACGAAATCCAAGCAATTGCTCGTTGTCATCGTATTGGTCAAACAAGTGATGTTGAGGTTGTCAAGTTGATAATACACCAAGACAGTGCCAAACCAACAATTGATGAAAAGATTATCCTTGTTCAGCAAATCAAACGAGACATCATGGCTGATCACTTGATTGACGAAACACTCCGATTCAATGAACGAACAAATGGCAAGATGAATTTATCAATGAAGGATTTCGCTTATCTATTACATTAAAAATAAAACAGATGTTGGTATTAAAAAGGAATGATAATAAATCACTCTTTTTTTTATATCTGCACTAAAACTCTGGAAAAAAAAAATTGATAGCCTTTTGGTGCCTATAGTATTAGACACAATGGCGTATCAAATTCCCCAAGAACTAATAGACAAATTGCAACAGATAGGTATTTGTTTATATGAACATCAACAGGAAGGTGTATCGTGGATGATGAACCGTGAGCGAGACAACTCATTAATCAAAGGTGGCTGTCTTAGCGATGATCCAGGTCTAGGAAAGACTAATCAGATGTTATCAACAATTCTTGCTAATTCTAAAGGTGGTCGTAATCTGATTATTGCTCCCGTTTCACTTATGAATCAATGGAGAGATGCTGCTAGAAAGATTTTTCCAAATAAAACTATACGAATATGCCATGGAAAAGCAGGTTGTTTTGATTCCATAGAAGAGATAAAATCAAAAGATCCATTCATTACGATTGCTCCCTATTCGCAAACATATCAATCTATAAATGGTAATTATTCACCAACAGTTTTGCATCAAGAGCGTTGGGAGCGTGTTATATTGGATGAAGCTCATATTATAAGAAATCACAAATCCAAGGTTTTTAAAGGTTGCAGTGACTTGAAAGCTGAAATTCGCTGGGCTTTGACGGGCACACCTATCCAGAACAGCATCAACGATCTTATTTCCATTTTCAAATTTCTTCAGGTTTCACAACTATCAATTAAATGTGATTTTGACACACTCAAACATAACCTTATTAAGCGTCGCAACAAAAATATTATGGCTGAAGCCTATAAATCTCTAAATTTACAGATTGAGGATACTGAGTTCTTGGATGATGAAGAAAAAAAATTTTATGAATGGTTAAAACTCTATGTTGCAGGTGAATTTACTAAGATTGAAGGCGAAAAACATCAAATGGCAGCGGTGTTTGAACTGCTACTGAGACTTCGCCAAGCAACAATACATCCCAAGATTGTTTTCAATGGGCTTTATCGTAAGCTTGTTGAAAATAATGGAGATAAGGCAATGATAGCTGAGATTTATAAACAACTCAAGATTTGGAGTAACAAACCCTCTACTAAAATTACGAAATTGATTGAGAAGTTCACATCTCACGATAACAACACAAAGAGTTTGATTGTTAGTCATTTCACCGAAGAATCAAATACCATTTATCAATTTCTACAAAAAGCATTTCCAGAATTGAGAATTGAGATTTTTGATGGTTCGCTATCACTTGATGGACGAAATGAGATGATCAAAAGAGCACGCAATGGTGAAATTGATTGTATGATTATACAAATTCAATGTGGAGGTGTTGGTTTGAACTTACAGATGTTCAACAAGGTGTATATTGTGACACCTGACTGGAATCCTTCAAACGAAATCCAAGCAATTGCGCGCTGTCACCGAATTGGACAAAACAGTGATGTTGAGGTTGTAAAGTTAATTATCCATGAAGACAGCACCAAACCTACAATTGATGAGAAGATTATTCTTGTCCAACAGATAAAACGTGATTTAATGGCAGATCAACTTATTGACGAAACACTACGATTCAATGAGCGAACAAATGGAAAAATGAACTTGTCTATGAAAGATTTTGCATACTTATTACATTAATAAAAGAAAAAATATTTTTTTTTATTATGATATATAATTTTTTAATAACGAAAAAAAATCTATTATTTTATAAATAACTTTGAAACACAATATAAATGATATATCTTTTTCTTGATAACCTACATACATCTTAAATATTTTTAATCATAATACTACAAATTTATTTCGTTGTCCTGAATTTTACACCCTTCTATCTCAACCCAAAATAATATTACTGTTTATATTTTTTAATTAAAGGTTCGACGATAAGATAAATATATAATTTATATTTTTAAGGAATTATTTTTAATTATATTTTTTTATGATAATAAAAAATGAATAAAAAAAATAATTATATTTATTTATTCATTTTTATATTTTGTATATGATAGTATATTTTTTAAAAAAACATATTTAATATACAAAAGTATATTAAATTTTTCAATACCTAATTCAAAAACAGGTTATGTCGGCAGCACTGTAAGAACAGTATTTAATTCAAGGTAGACCAATCTTATTACCAGAAAGATTAGTTAATACAATAAGTGCGCGCAGTGGTCTTAATATGTCCGGATCAAATAATCATAAAAATCATTTATGTTTTTGTTTTGAAAATTATTTATAAGAATTAATAAATAACAAAATATTTATTTTCATTTAAATAATATTTATTTATTAATATAATGAAGGATACAATTTTATCTCCAAGAGTTTGTTATAGAATAAATTTTATAGGAGATCATAAAAGTGGTAAAACTACCATAATTAAAAATAATTTAGATTTGAATTTTATTGTTGATATTACTACAAATCCAAATCTTTATTGTAAAAATTATCAAAATGAAAATACTTTGTATAATTTTTTAATAATGGATACGCCTGGACATTATTGTCTAAAAAATATAACTGAAATGTATTATAATAATTACGATTCTCTTGTAATTGTTATAGATATTTTAAATGAACGAAGTTTTGATCAATTACCATATTTAATTAATAGAATTGAAGAAGTTAATAAAGAATATAATAATATAGATAAAACGATTTTTATTGTAGCAAATTTCAAAAAAAAACAAGAGTTTGACGATAAAAAATTATTAGATTTTAGCCTAAGATATAATTTTTATTATTTAAAATATTATACAGATGATAATCATCTTATATATCAAATATTTGAAACAATAATTAAACATAAAAAAAATGGAAAACCTAAGCCAAGTTTGATTTATTGTTCTAATATAGATAAACAATGTAATTGTAATGTTATGTAATAAATAATATTTTAACTTGATATACATAGAGCTTAATGTATTAAACATAATGAAATAGATATAATTTTTAATAAAGTAAAAATGATTTTATAAAAATTATAAACTATATTAGAATGTATCTGAATAATAATAACTGGAGGTTGTTATCTAGCAACAAAAATAAATTTAATTTGAATGGTTGTTCCAAAAAACAGAATTAATTATTTAAATACATTTTTATTTTAAAAAAATATAGTTTATAAACAACATAAAAAATCTTTAATAAAATTTTATTTACATAGTATATGTAAAATCAGGATCACCTATTATTTCACGAAGAACTTGTGTAGTATAAAAATACAGCAAAGCATCTGCTTTATAGTAATTCCAGAAATTTTCATGTAATGACAAATCAGAACGAGTTTGATTTAAATGACATATTACATTTGTAAAATGACTGGTTGTTTTGGAAAATGTATTTTCATTTTTGATGAAAATACCTTTATATTTTATATGTGCGTATTCTGATTGATTACATTCAATAAGATAATTTTCTCCTGATTTTAATTGATTACAATTTACTTTAATTAGAGGTCGCATTTTTGATAAAAAAATAATATCAGTTATCAATTTTTTATAGTAAATTTATCTAAGTTTATGCCTACATATAGGACAAGATTTATTATAAATAACCCATTGAGATATACATACACTATGAAATTTATGAGAACACTCTGTTATAGACCATGGCTGGATAATTTCTAAATCCATACAAATACAACATTCTTCATTTTGAGTATATAATGGTAAAATAAAAGATGTTCTATTACTATTATTAATAGATTTTATATTATTTAAATAAATTGTGGAGAACAATAACATATATATTACTAATAAAAATAAATATATTGAAAATATTATAATTGTATGTATTTTAAAAATACTTTCTCCTATATCACAAAAATTATTGAAAGTTATTAAAGTAGAATATATATTTATAAAATATACCAATTTAATTAATAATTCAATAAAAGAAAATAATAATCTTGATAAAGAAAAATTTGATTTTTGCCATATTTTAAAATCTTGCTCATTATAAAATATCTTTCCATTTATTGTATATTCATATATTATTCTATTTATTGTAGATAAAAACATACAAAAAATAAAAAATATGAAAAAAATATTATTACAATTGCTTAATGATATTATATAAAAAATCAGGCTAATTGATTTTAATAAAATATAAAATTTAAATATAATTCTTTTATCATTAATAATAAGTGGATATATAAAATAAGCCGAATCATATTGAATATATTCAAAAAAATAATCCATAAAACTTAGTTATATTATTTTATTTTTATATATTATTTAAGTTTTATATAATAAATTTATTTAAAATCCAGCAAGTTTTTTACCTAGATCATCTAAAATTGGACTTTCAATTGGTGTGATTACAGGTAAAATTCCACCATATGTGCGCGGTTCTTTTGGAAATAATTTTATTTTACAAGGATAATGGTTTGTTGTGCGAATTTCATTAAATGCTTTCTGTTTCTTCTTCAAATCTGCTTGAATACAACGAGGCATATAACATAGATAAATAACTGCTCTGGTATTCTGAATAGTTCGTCTTTTATCAGCTTCAATACCGCAATGGATTGTGCGACTGTCCCAAAATACAAGAGATCCTTTTGGACATTTTATATTCCGTATATTACAACCTTTTTCTATATAGAATTTTTCTTCATCTTTTGAAAGTTTATACCAATCCGATTTATCCGTAATATTATATTTGCTTCCAAATTCCGCATGATATTTATTACTACCTTCCAAAAATGATAGTGTTGCATCATAATCATTTATATCCAATCCTGTAATAAAACTTTGAATACATTTGAATTCACTATTTAGAAATGATTGATCTGTATGATACCAAGTATTACCTTTATTCCAGCCTCTCTTTGTTATTTCAGGAGGTAAATGAAAACTCAATGCATCAAATGAAACTAATAAATCATCTGGCTCACAGTCCCAAAAATAAGCAAATATATCAACAATTTTTTTATTCTGCCTAGCATCCCAACACGCTTGCGTCTGTCCAACTCCCCAATGTTGAACTAGCATTGAATGTATTGGATATAATTTATAAAATTCAGACCAAGAATTTTTTTTCATTCTATTTATAGGTGTCTCCCATTTCTGGGTAATATGCTCAAAAAAATTCCAAATTTTATCTACAATATTTTTACATTCACTATCTGTTAAAATAGATGGTATAATTGCTACACCATAATTATCTATTGTTTGTTTTAAAGTTTCCTTTGAACAAACATACCTATCAAATTCATAATTATTTTCTTTATTCATTTTTTAATATGTATTTTAAAATAATCTTATTTCAATTTTTTTTTACTTTTATAAATCAAAATAAAAACGATTAAAAATTCAATATATACGTTAGACTCAAAAATATATCAGATTTATATCTATAAAAATTATTACTTTATATATGTTTAATTATAAAACGTGTTATAAAATACTTAATAAAATTTATTAACAGAACATAAAAAATAAATATACATATTTTTTTTCTATTATTTATATAAATATATTAGATTATAAAATAATATATTAATATAATGGAAAAAAATTTTTTAAATATTTTTAAACTAAATTCATTTAATAATTCTATAGCTTTAGTAAGTAGAAATAATGAAAATATATCTTGGAAACAATATTACAATAATTGTAATAATTTTGCAAAATACATTAGATCATTAGGGATAGATAAAAACGAATCAGTTGCAATAATGGGATTTAATAGTCCAGAATGGTTTTATAGTGCTATAGGCACACTAATGAGTAATAATACATATGTAGGTATTTATCCTACAAATGGACCGGATGAAGTAGATCATGTATTAAATATATCAAATGCTTCAATTTTAGTTATTCAAAATAATAAACTATTAGAAAAAATTAAATTACAAAAAAAATTAAAAAGAATTATCATATATGATGAATATCCATTGAATTTTGAATATAATGGTATTTCAATTGAAAATTTTTCTGATGTAATTCAAAATAAATATAATAAAATTGATAATTATTATATAAATTTTAATAATGTAGCAACTTATATTATGACTTCAGGAACTACAGGAAAAAGTAAAGCAGTTAAAATTACATATGATAATATATTTTACACGTGCAGTAGCATGTCCAACAGTTATAGACTATCAAATGAAAAGGTAGTGTCATATCTTCCACTTTCTCATATAGCAGCTAGTATGTTTGATATGTTTTGTCATTTTTATCATTTAGGCACTATATATTTTGCTCAGCAAGACGCTTTACAAGGTAGTTTAGGCTCAACATTAGTAAATGTAAATCCAACTATATTTTTAGGAGTTCCGCGTGTTTGGGAAAAAATATATGAAAAAATGCAGATTGTTGCTTCTGAAAAATATAGAGGATGGTTTGGACAAAAATTAAAAATTATAATTGATTATTTTAAAAATATTACTTTATCATATCATGAGGGTAATAATTCTTTTTGGAATTATTTAATGTATTCTTTATCAAAATATTTTATTTTTAATAAAATTAAAATAACATTAGGATTACAAAATTGTAAATTTTTTTTCAGTGGAGCTGCTCCAATATCTAAAGATACCTTAGATTATTTTTGTAAAATAGATATTATTATATATGAAATATTTGGAATGAGTGAAACGTGTGGTGTAATAACTGCTAATAATATTTTATATAATAAAAAAGGATCTGTTGGTAAAATTTCATCATCAATAGGTGAAATAAAAATAGCAGATGATGGAGAAATTTTATATAAAGGTAAAAATAATTTTATTGGATATAAAGATAATGACATTGCTACAAGAGAAATATTAGACGAAGAAAACTGGTTACATACAGGAGATGTTGGTAAAATAGATAATGATGGTTATTTATTTATTACAGGTAGAAAAAAAGAATTAATTATTACAGCTGGTGGAGAAAATATTGCACCTGTTATTATTGAGGATAAAATAAAAAAATATGGATCTCAAATTTTACAAGTCATTATAATAGGTGATAAAAGAAAATTTTTAAGTGCATTAGTATATTTGCCTCATAATAATGATGATAAAACAAAATTTGAATTATATATAAAAAATGCTATAGATCAATATAATAATAATGATGCTATATCAAGCGCACAAAAAATTCAAAAATATACATTAATTAATGAGGATTTTACAATTGAAAATGGTTTAATGACAGCAACAATGAAATTGAAAAGAACAAATATTCATCAAAGATTCAATAATGAAATTGAATTAATGTATCAAGATTAATAAAAAATTATTTTCTCAAATATTATGATTGATATAATATCAGCACATATCCTAGCTTTGAAATTGTATACAATCAATATTGTCGGTATTATCAAATTATAAATGTGAATTTTATAAATCGTATAGATAAAAGCCATTATGATTTTATCTTTATAAATTTTTATTAACAATATAGAAAATTAAATAGTGCCTAACACATCTAACTTGATAAAAAAGTATACCCCTACGGTATTTTTTTATAAATATCTTTTTTTAATATATGTATAAAAAAATATATGGCAAATGAACTTTTATTATTTTTATTTAATAAATCAATTTTATAAAAAAATATATGGCAAATGAAATTTAATTTTTTATCATTAAATAAATATAAATTTATAATTTTTTTTCTTATACTATTATATAAAAAAATTTGATGTCTCGGTCTTCTTCTTCTCGCCCCGGCTCTGGAGTGCCTTTTGGCGGCTCTGCTAATGGTACTCGTGGTCCCACTTTTCAATCTGGTGGACGCACTATAAGTGCAAATACTGGTTTTCTTGCTAATCCCTCTCGTGCAGCTCAGCATGCAGCAAATAATGCTGGTGCTTTAACTAGAAATGAAGCTTCAGCTATAGGATTACAACTAGCTGGAAGATCCTCTGGTCCTTTCAGTGGTCCAAGTCGTGCTTTACCTGGATTTCCTAGATGATTTTTTTTTTTATAATTTATTAAATATAAAAAAATTAAATCTATTTTTTTTTTATTGACGTAATATATAATTAAATGTCACGCTCTTCCTTATCTTTTCGTCCCATTAATAATGTATCTCGCCCACCAAACAGCCCAGTATATCCACCAGGTGCTCTTGTTCCAGGTCAAAGACCTGATATGGCTTTAAATAATGCCCAATTTGCAGCTGCTAGAGCCGCAAGAGCAACTGGAATTTCTCAGGGTATGACAGGTAGAACTCTTGAAGTTTTTGTTGCCAATGCTGCTATGAATGCACGATAAGTAATAAAAATATATATTAATAATTATTTAAAAATAAAAATATTATATTAGTATATAAAAAAAAAATGTCTTTGAATCCCACACAGTTCTCTTTAGAACAACCTAATCCTAAATTTTCATTAAATATTAACGCTTTTAATGGTAATAACACAAATTTTGGAAGATGTCAAGCTCCTTCTTCTAAATCTGTTTTAAATAGTATACCTAAAGAACCATCTTCATCAAATTATAGACAACAACCTTATCCTCCACGATTAACTGTTGTCCCTATGTAATTTATTAAATAGATATACATATTGCAGAATAAATAAGAAAGATTTTTATTTATACATATATTTTTTCTATATAAATACTTTATTTATATAAAAATTATAATCGCCTAGAATGGGTTCGTCCAATATCACCTCGCACGTGTTTTGAAACACAATTGTCATTGAAATTTAATAATTCAGTCATATTATTGAATGACGTTTTGTATATTGATGAGTCAGATGGTGTTATATTTTGTTGTTTTAAAATATCCAATTTTTTTTTCATTTATTATATAATATACTTTTATTTTTGTTATTTGTTAAAATAAAAATATATATATATATTATATAAAAACAAATTATGGTTTGTATTGGAAAATTTATTTCAACTAATACTTCATGCCTAATATTTAAAATTGACCATACAAAAAACGAAAAAGCCGAAAAAACAATAATTGAAGATCCAAATAATGTATTCGTTATGTGTCCTGCTCATGTATTAAAAGAAGATACATTTAAATTAAAGGTTCAGATTTTATTTGATGAAAGGTTTGTAACTCAAACCGCAATATATGTCACGGTTTGTTTCTTCCCAATTTATAACACTTTTCTTGATATTGCAATGGGCGTTGTGGAAAATCCCGAAATTATTAACAATTCTGAAGTTTTAAAAGAATTATGTTATTTAAAGTATGATGTTAATATATATAATTATATAACAAATAAAGATGCTCAAATTTTATTTGCGAATTCAACAGGTGTAGTAAATATTTTGCCCACTAAAGTTCAAGATATAAATTATGAACATGAATTTCAAAACCAAAATTTAATAAAGACGCTTCCATCACCGGGTGGATATATACTTACAAAAGAACCCGCAAAAAAAGGTTTCAGTGGCGGTGTTCTTGTAATTGAAAATAATATTGTAGGAATGATTACTGCGTCATCTAAAATTGGAGATATAATTGAAGAACGGACTGAGGATACCCGATCGACCGATGACGACGGTAATATGATTGCTACTGATATGTTTTACATCTATCCATATATGATAAACTGTGTACATGTAATTGATCAATTTACGCATAATAAACCTGAAAACCTTAAAAAGTTATGTAATTATACACAAATGAAAGAATTAAAACAAGATCTTAAACCAGTAGTTAATCACTTGGGAGCAGAATATATATTTAATAGTAAAATAACTGATAGCAATTTAGAGAAGTCACTAAAAATAAAAAAAATACAATTTAATCTTAATTATATTGATCTTAAATTTTGTCAAGAAAATACATCGAATAGTATTCCTGTTGAAAATATTTTAAATTCCAATAAAGATTTTGTTGACTTTTTTTTTGATAGTAATGGTAATGAATTAACGGAAATTATTTGTAGATATGCCAAGTATACTGATGTTGAATTTGGAGAAACCGAAATTGATTTTGTAAATAATACTAGTTATGCTAATTTACTCGATTATTCTTATCGTGGAGATCCTTCAAAACCTTTAATGTTAAGATTACAAAAAAAAATATTTAAAAATGATGGTAGCGTAGAACTAGCAGATCCTCAAGATTTTTCATTTAATCCAGTTAAAACGGTTGATATAATAAATGAACAAAAATACATTCGTTGGACATCAGAAGTTCCAGCAAATTTTTTTAATCAATATGAGGGTTTTATCCATAGTAGTAATGGATTTGGATCATTAGTACAAGAAACTAATCAACCTGCTGATATTAAATTATTATTAAGAATTTTCAGAGTGGTAAGACGAGGCGGGAAGTATGTGAAACAATATTTGACATGGCGCGGATGGCGTGATGCATAATAGTAAAGTCAATAAGACGCAGTAATCAATTTCAACAAACACAGTATTTCTCGTGAAATAATCTTATTTTTTATTTGAAATTAAATAAAAAAAAATAATGTTATTGCTAAATGGTCTGGTTGCACCTGGTTAAAATAGAAAGTTGGCTGAGGATTTCCTTTTTTTTCATTTATTTTATAATATACTTTTATTTAATTGATAATAAAAAAATTATATTTTTTTATTTTCTACTACCTGATAGTGCATCCCAAGCAGCAGCTGCTCCTTCACGAATTGCCATTATCGGTTTATTATGATGTGCATAATAATTTGCATTTAATCCATGACGCATTACACCTGAATTATTTAAAGCAGTTTTGATTCCACTATTAATAACATTCTGTTTGATTCCTTTATTTTCTATTTTATCATTTTGAAAATTTAAAGATTCATCCATTCTATATAATAAATATAAGATTATATTTTTTAAATATTTAAAAAAAATAAATTTTGAGAATTTATTATCAAATAAATATAATTTTTATCAAAAACCTGTATTATAAAAAAAATAATTATTTTTTTTTTATAGTAATTTATTTATGACTATCGTGAGATATGATAATTTAGACGAGAGACTTTATTTTCGTGGCAAGGTGAGTGATTTATATCTATGTATGTAAAGAAGATATATTATTCTTTTCAACAATAATTGAATTGATTAATGTATCAAAGTAATTTTTAATATTAGATGTATCTTGTGTATATGTAAAAACACGTTCATTTATTATCAAAGGTATTGAATTTTTATTTATTGTTACTTTAAAACCTTCTGGAACTTTAATTGAACCTACATGAACATTATCACAAAAATTTAATAACTTAGTTGATGTGCATAGAGAATGTCCAATAGGCACAATCATCCTTTCTCCAGTATAATATGGTTTACTATATAAGATTACATTATCAAAATAATTTTTACTACTTTTTGGACGAACTATTATAGACATAGCACGATCATTAAAACCATAATAATGTAAATTATTTATATCACCATTTACAATAATGTAAGTTCCCTGAAAATTGGTCTGATCATATAAAACAACTTCGTAATCAGGATGAATACGAATTGAACTGAGTTTACCATCAGAATAATCAATAGTGCTTGTTGTATTAGCTTTTAATATAAATCGTGATCCCTTGAAATCAATATCTTCATAGAATACAATATATTTATTTGTTTCTTCTGATATTTCTTGAACTACAACATCTAGTAGCTTATTTGGAACATTTATTTTGAGACGTCTAGAACAACTAAAAATACTTTCAATTGGACGAGCAATCTCTAATAACATACCATCGCTATAAATTAATACTTCATAGCTTGGATCAATCATAATAGACCTCAATTGTGAACTTATCATTGTATTATTTCCAAGATATAGGCCTTGCTGCTTTCCACTATAATCTATATGAGAAAATGCGACAGCTATATCTTCTGGTTTTTTTGTAAAAATATTTATAATTTCTATTGACACCGCTCTGTCATTAAAATTTTGAAGATTATTATGAGAATTGGTTAAAACAACGTGTTCTCCTTGAAAATTATCTTCAGCATACATTATTACTTGAAATCCGATTGGAATATCAATAGAACTAATTGACCTGGGTGGCAAACTGATTTGTGTTGAAGTATAATTTCCTGGAATAGAAAGGTCTGTAAAAAGCCCTTCATTATTTATATCATAAAATACGCGAACAGAATTTGAGCTAGAAATTTCTTTTGGAATAATGTGTATTTTAGTATTTTCTGGTATTGTCATATATGGATTATATACATTATCAATATAGCCTATAGTATTACCATCTTTAGATACAAGTAGTGAAAAATCATTACCAAGATTTATACTTTTTCTTAGAAGTTCATCATTATATCTGTTAGCATCTTTTAATCTATTTTGTCCATCATTGATTTTTGAATTTAAAATTTTACAACTACAATGCTGACGACAAATACGTCCAATAACCATTGTTGGTAATAATAATCCTAAAATAATTATACAAAAACTGGTGCGAATATACATTTGAATAAGTTTGAAATTTATTTTTTTTATAAATTTTCAATTTTTTTCACAATTTATTGAAGCAGACATCTGTTAGATTTTTTTTTTTCTATTTGATTAATATCTAAAAAAGATGAATTTTGTCTTTTATAATATAATCTTCGTTGTTTTATCTCTTTACAATTTATATTTATAATATTAATAAATTCATCAATATTCTCGTTCATTTTACAACTAACTAGACAGATATTATCAAATCGTGGATCATTATCTTTAACAAAATTAGGATTTAAATCAGATTTATTGTAAATTAATATTCTTTTATAGTATGATGACATTGTATTATTTTTTATAAGAAAATTTATCCAATATTCTTTTTCATATTCAATCATTTCATTTTGTTTATCTATTGATATTATTATAAATATTATATCTCCATTATGTAAATACATTGAAAGAAATGAACGATATTTTTCTTGACCAGATGTATCCCATATTTCAAGTTTATTTTCATCTTTTTGTTTCATAATTAATTGCGCACCAATGGTAGGCTCAAACAAATTACTATATTTATTATATAATATTTTATTGATTAAACAAGATTTACCTGAGCCTTCATAACCTAAAGTAACTATTTTAATAGTTGACATATATTATAGTTATATTTATTATAATTAAATTATAAGACAATTTTAATTATATAGATATAGTATTTATAATTGATTTTATACATTTTACACCTTTTCTAATTTAAAATGCCCATTTTTTAGCAAAGTGCATAAACATCAGCTTTTGCGATTATATTCTTGGGTACATTATTAGAAAAGGTTGAAGGATTACTCATTCTGTAAAATCAATAGTAGGAATTTCATCTAGGATCGTCCAAGTAGACTAGGTAAAAAGCTCGTGAATGACGAAATGAGTAGGATTGTATTATGTTTTGTTTGAATGGAAATCACACATTACACTCTAATGAGATGTGTAGCAACACCATTGCTTATATTCTCACTATTAGTTGTATTTACATTATTTTATAAATATATTTTGGGCGTATTAAATGAGAAAAGTTATAAAAAGATATATGAATATTTAATTTATCTCTATTTTCTGATATTAACTTTAGTTTTTATCTCTTTTATGTTAAAAATTTATCAATCAAAACAATGAAAATGTATAAGTAATATAAAAATAATTATTTAATAATACTTTATATCTTTTCTTTTTTTAAAATCATCTGGGTTAACAATACATTTATCATTTGTTTTATCCCATTCACACCCATTATTACCCATTATACAGTTTATCTTATTATTGGATGAACATAATTTATTAACATGGAATTCCCAAGTAGATGATTCTTTTTCTTGTGCCAATAATTCATTTTGAAAATTAAATTTTGAATACTTAGGAACACATTTAATATTATTAATTGTATCATATTTTTTTTTTATTTTATCTATTTGGTCTTTCCTGCTTAGTTTTTTACAATCAAACTTTGTTAAACAACTCATAGCTGACCTAGGTTTACTGTTTAGACCATTTGAAAATATGCATTCAATTTCTTTTTCATCTTCCCATTCCTTTTTTGTAATGGAATAATTCATAGTTCTATTTCCAATATTAGAAAAATCATACAATAAATTAAAATCGCGAGTAACATTATATATTTCTAATTCAATAGGTAAAAAATCAGATTCAGTAATTATTTTTGTAAAAATATCTAATTCTCTGAAATTTAATGGTAATTCTGAATTAAATGTTATATAACATAAAAAAGGAAATTTTTTATTCTGAGTTTGTAGATAAATTTTTACATCCCATTTTGTTATCAAAGTTTTTGTATCTTCATCTAGACTAAGTGAATTTTGATTAGTTTCTAAATATAATTCTAACATATATGAAATTTGTTCTTGTATAAGATTTTGAATATGAAAAATATCATCTGGTTTTATAAGATTTAATATTTCTACATTATTTTTATCAATAAGATTTATATTTATTGATACATTACCAGCATTAAATGTTTTTAGTACATCAAAAGACATTTCATTACCACCTTTTAGATGTATTTTTTTTTTTGAATTTCGTATTTTTTTATTCTTTTTTATCATTGATTGTTTCATCTATATATATTCTAAATAATATTATATTTCTATCCATTTTTCTATATTTACAAAATTTAAGTTAAAATCCAATAATTTTAATATATTCATTTCTATTTCATTAAATATTTTAATGTCGACTTCAAAATAATTACATATATCAATATTATAAACAGATACATCAATATAATATTTAATTATCAAATTATATATCGCAATAAAAATGCATAATATATTTTTATCATCAAATGTTTTATTTTTATCTATTTGAACACAAATATATTTTATATACTCTAATATCAGGTCTCTCGGAAATGGTTTTTTTAAAAATGTTTCTCTAAATTTATTATCAATATATACTACTTGTTCATATTTTATATGTTCAGATATATATCTTACATTTTCATATATTATAACATGATATTCATTATCACTAAGCATTGATATCAATATATATAATTATAATTTTATTTCCAATATTGATTTCCATAGCTTAGAAATAACTCTTCATTTTCTTTAATATATTCTATAGACCATATTTCTATTACATTTTTATTTATTCTTATTTCACAATTATTAATATAATCTGTATTATAAGCATCATTAATCATAGCCATATAACATCTTGGAAAACATATAGCATTTATACCACAAGTATCATCTATTTCAACATAATATGTTCCACATTTTATTTCATACATCAAATCTCCAGTATAATAATCAATAAATGTATTTGGTTGAATAGTCTCTTGTGTAAATACACCTTTACCTCCATTTTTTATATTTGAATTACATATTTTCAGATTAAATTTTGAATTATGATAATATTCCTCTTTTTCAAATATAATTGAGGTTTTTTTTTTATGTTTTTTCATATTACTATATCTTATATTTATTTATTTAAATACATATATCACTTTTATCTTGTAAAAATTAAAATTATAATTTCCATAAAAAAAATTATATTTTTAATTGAAATAAATTTAATTTCACGTTTATTACAATATATTATTATAAAAAATATATTTATATATCAAATGTATAATTCTCAATCTTTAACATTATTAACTGCGAAAAAACCAGAATTAAGTCCTGATTTTATAGCTAAAAGACTAAAAGAATTAATAGGAAATAAATTTAATCAAGTAAAAAAAAATTTCTATAATAATATTTACATTCATTTTTTTCAACATACAGGTCTTCCTATTCAGGAAATTTATAATAAAGATAAGGTTCATGAAGATATGTTAGTTGGAGATGTTATTGCGATTGATGAAATAGGGCATTATTCACGTCTATATCAAAAAGTTCCAAAAAATTTAGATAATCGTGAATTCCTAATTATTGAACAATGGTTAGATACAACACCTGTTGATAAAAATATATGGTGTCATATAATTCCAAAAAATATAGATATGATTACTCAAATCAATAACATTGATAATAGTGATTATGTGCTTGATCTTAATAATCTTCTTAAAAATGATGAATATCTTTATAATCATTTTCTAAATTATCTCGAAAAGCATAAAACGCTATATGTTGACTATTTATTATCGTTTATTATGGTTGAAAAAGTTGAAATAATAAAGAGACAATGTATTAAATGGGATAAATTATTAGAATTGTGTTGGAGTGATTTTATGAATATGTAATTAACCCTTAAGAGTTTTGACACCTCATATATTTTTTTCCTAAAATAGACAATCAAATAAATATTTTATTAAATAATTATTTAATAAAATATTTGATTTTATGTCAAAACTACATAATATGCGTGACACCGTAAGGGTTTATATACATAATTAAATCCTTTAAAGTTTTTACTCCTATATTTTTATACCCATTTTAATTTTATGTGTTAAACCAATAGGCAACAATTAAGATAATTATATATATTACAACCATATGGCGGTTAACTTTTGCTTCCTCCTCAGTAACAGGCTTTCCATTATCTCTACCCAAAAAGAATTTAAATAATCCTTCTAAAGGCATACCTCCTCCATTTAATACACAAGTAATTGTATTTTGAGTATAAACAAGTAATACAGAATTAATTATTTCGTGAAAATTTAGACTATCTAAATCTTTACTTGATTCTTTTATTATTTCTGTCATAACTTCATCACTCATTTTTTGTTTATTAGTTTGTTGCACATTTTCTAAAACATTATATATATTATCTAATAATGTTCTTTTTAAAAAATCATCTATTCCTAAAATGCGCATACACTTATATGTAATTTTAAATAAACTATTAGCCCAAGTGCTACTAGTTTCATCAATATTATATTTATATATTATATTATCTATCATTTCCTCATCTATATTTTCATCAATATAATTTGCTATAGAAACAGTATCAACTTTTTCTAACATATGAACTATTCTTTTTACTAATTTTTGTTCATTATTTAGTATAGATTCATCCGCATTAAGAATATCAATTGGATTACCGTCAGCATCTAATTGACTTTTTAAATACTCAAGCCGTTCAAATTCATCCTTTTCTTTTTGTCGGTGTCTTACACGACTTGCTCGCCTGAGTGCTTTATTTGTTTTTGATTTAGTTGGACGATGTGGCATTATTTATATATAATATATAAAATATTTTTTTAAAAACTTTGATATTTTATTTTAATATAAATTCATATAACATTTGTAAATTCTATTATAAACCCATAAAGTAATTTGATATTTACTAGACTTTTATTGATATTTACTTTTTCAAATTTTATTCTCAAAATACAATGCACATTAAAGGAATTAGTAAACAATAGATAATTTTCTTATTATGAGTGTAAAATGAGTACAACTTCAGATAGTGATTATATAACTTAGACGATTCATTATATTTAAGCTGTTTTAATAATATTAATTGGACTGATATCAATAAAAATCACTTCATATCTTTTCGTGATGAATTGGAAAAGAATGAATCTATAATGATTTTAATTGATGAAGTTTATGAACATAAGCGTCATGGAAAAGGTCCTCATATTGATGTACAAAATATAGTTAGGATTTAAATTATCATAAATGTGATGATAGAAGTTTGGGATTTTCTTACCGTGTCATAATACTGCACTTAAAACATATCATAGTCAAATATTTCATATATCATTACATTCAAGGCACCCTCATTACAATAACGAAAAAGAGCCAAAAAAATGTGAATTTATCAAATGTTGACGAGAAGATTATGAAACATGCGGTGCTTTTCATTATAAAATAGATAGAATAGTTCTTACTGCTAATTTCGCAATATCATCTATACATAATACAGGAGATCCTAGTTCGAGTGTGGATAATTGTAAGAAAGTAGATCACCGTAATATATTAATAAAAAAACCATTTAAAATTTTTATTCATGATGATAATTGTAATTTCATAGATAATAATGTTGACTTAAATCTATCTGAAATTTTATCACCAAAATGTCATGAATTACATAAACTTATTTACAATAAATTTGTAAGTTATTGGAATTCTAGAATTCTTCCAAGCGTAAGAAACGCAGCGTCTACACTGCCACCTAAACCTATTGCTACTAGTCAACAACCCATTACAGATTCTTTAGTGCTTAATGAAATCTTGAAAGCTTTGGAATTTGACATAAAGTGGACATCTAAAGAAAAAAATCATTTAAAACAAAAAAAAGATGAAATTAGACAAAAATTAAATAAAGAACAGTTTGCTGTGGTAGAAAAGTTGATTAAAAAAAGGTGGAATGTCGCGTAATAATAGGTTACAAAAAAAAGTAAAAATACGAATATTATATATAAAAAAAAATCAAAAAAAAAATAAGTTAATCATTATTTTCAATATATGACTTAAATAAATAATCAAAATATTAATATATGTCTGTATTTTTTTTTTATAATAATTTTAAAAATACAAAACTGTTAGATAAAATATCAACGGATTATATTATTACTGATGGTTATATTAATATAAAAAGTTATACAAATTATATACTTGATTTAAAAGGTTCTGATGAACAATTATTAGGAAAAATTGTATATTTTAATTTAAATGTTGAGAATATTTTAGAAAAAATAAATAAGCTCAAAAATCTAGATTATCGTGATAGATATATTATTCAAAAAATTGATGTTTATAAATTAGATAAATCTAAAGAAACAGCTTATATTATATATTAACGGAATAACATATTGTTTCTATAAATGCATCTTTAAATGTTGCATCTATAGAATGATTATTTAATTCTTCTAAAATATCTTTTATCATATATACTGTATCACAATCTAAAATAATTCCTACCGGTTTTAATCCTTTAAATATGAATTGTTTATCTTTTTGGTAAATTGTAGGATCATCATAAATTTTGATATTTTCAATATTATTTTTATCTATTTTGATCTCTTTAGAGATCATAGATGAAACTAATAAGTTAGTTAAATATAATTGTTTCATTTTATTTGAAATCGCTTTCTTTTGTATAATATTTTTTTCATTATTTACAACTGGTTTTGTGTCTAATTTAATATTATTTGAAATCGCTTTCTTTTGTATAATATTTTTTTCATTATTTACAACTGGTTTTGTGTCTAATTTAATATTATTTGAAATCACTGGTTGTAAAATAGGTTGAGTGCCATTAATTTTTGGAATATCTATTTTATTTAAATATGATAAACTATTAAATTGATAAAAAGAATGGCTTTCTAGTTTTGAATCTATTGTTATATGATTTTTTTCATATAGTGTTTTTTTAAATTTTAAAAAACACGGTTGAATAGATAGATCAAATATACTTCCATTCTGTTGCCATTTATAACTAATAACTGCACAATTACTATTTTCTACTATAGGAGGATAATGATTTTTACAGTAATTGTAATTAGTAAACTTTTCTTTTTTACATCTTGATGGATAACAAATTCCATTATCTTCTTCAACATTCCATATTACAGCACAACATTGTTGATTTCCTCCATACTTTAATTCTAAATCTGGTCCAATTACTTCAAATAATTTACATATATCTTTTTCACTTAAATTATCTATAAATTGTTGATATAATTCCCACATAATACGAAATGAATTTCCTCGTCTAATCTTAGGTAATAATGTGAATAATTCATTTTGACCCTTTTTTTTATCTAAAAAATATTTAGAAAATGATTCAATTATATTGTAGGGTATAGACATATTTAACAATGAAATATTTGAAATAATAAATCAATTTTTTTTATATAAAATTTATATATAATACATCTACAATAATATTTGATATTTACTAGGAATAAACTAATAATATATTATTTTATAAATAATAAATAGAAATTATCATATAAAATAATATATGTTTTTGATATTTTAAAAAACGCTTTTGGTGATATTTTTTTATTGTTGAATTATTATTATATAAAATTTATGAAGCATTCCAAATTTCAGTAAGAACATTACAAAATTCATATATAGTTTTCATGGGCTTACCTGTAGGTTTTTTATTAAAAGCTACACCTGCTATGTCAAGATGCAACCAAGGTATATTATCATCATTTAAAAATTCCTTTAAAAACATTCCAGCATTAATAGTTGATGCTCTGTTATCTTTTTTATGATTAGTAATGTCAGCTATTTGACTATTTAATCCTTCTTTGAAAACACGATGACAAGGTAATTCCCAAATATATTCTCTATTTTCTTCCCCTAACTTAATTAATGAATCAGCGTATGGTTTTGCAACAGGATTATACATAAGTGCCGTTCCAAATCCACCAAATATATATGCTGCTTGACCTGTAAGAGTGGCTATATCTATAATTATAGAAGGTGTTATGATATTATAATTACACCATAAAATAGCATCTGATAATATAATTCTACCCTCTGCGTCAGTATTTGATATTTCAATAGTCTTACCATTTTTCGCAGTATATATATCACCTGGATGAAATGCTTTTGAACTTGGCATGTTTTCAACAATAGGAATTATCCCTACAAAACTTCCTTTTGATTCCGATAATGCAAGTGCTTTAATTATACCTAATACATAAATTGCTCCTGTTTTATCAGATTTCATATCACTAAAATCACCCATTTTAATATTTATTCCACCTGAGTCAAATATAACACCTTTACCAATTAAGACTATAGGATTTTGACTATTTCCATAACGCAAAATAATCATTCTTGAAGGTCGTATACTTCCTTGATTAATCGCTAATATTCCATTATAGCCTTCTCTTCGTAAGTATTCTTCATCTAATATTTCAACACTCACTCCTTCAATATTGTTTTGAATGATATATTCTTTTAATGTATCAGAATTCATAATATTTGGAGGCATATCTATTAATTTCATGCATTCTAGAGTCGCATTTCCTATATGACTATAAATAACACTTCCATCATCTAGTTTAACATTTTTTAAATTATCTTTTTTTTTAAAATTATAACTAGAAATGATAAAATAATCTATTATTTTTTCCTTTAAAATATTATCTTCTATAGCAGATAGGTCTAATATAGTCTCTTCATTTTCTATAATATTGCTAGCTATATAATTTATTGATTGAAATAATTTATCCATAGATTCAATTTTACTTATATCAAATCCTATAGTATTTAATATTGTTTTAGCCAATGGAACAAATGTATAACGCATATATTCTAATAATTATATAAAAATTAAAAATTATATAATTAAAAATATCTTCTCTTAGATAAATTTCTTACTATTTTTTTCTTTTGTTTTGAAATATTACGATTACCACCTGATACAGGGGGTGGTTGATTTGGATCTGGGTTGGCTGCTGCTGGAGCAGCGGCTGGAGCACTTGATATAGGTTTACACATATTTTTTTCATGTCGTTCACCAACCCAATCACATTTATGTGATCTCACAGCACAACTTAACCATTTTCTACGTTTACAATACAATTCCTCGTCAGATAAGCTTGAGACACTGCTAGATAATTGACTTAAGTCTTCATATGTTTCTTGAGTAGGTCTAAAATAATATTCAACAGGACTTTTATTATAATTAAGTTTTATTGTTGTATTTTTCTTTATTCTTTCATCTTGAGAAGAACTTAAAGCACTGTCTTTACTGTCATATTCATTATAAATTTCTCCAACTTTTGTTATAAATTCTTCTAGTTTATCATTCATGTCCATCAAAGAATCTTGAAAAGAACCACTTTGTTTTAGTCTTTCATAAAAATATTTGTTATAAAAAAATGCTCTATCTTTGCTATCTGGAAGTATTTTTTGTAATTGTGCTGTTGTCACATTTTCTAATTGTTTTAATAATTCACTACGCTTCTTAAATAATCCTCTATTATTTGAAGCGGATTCTTCTAAAGGCACACATACTTCTTCACAATTATTAGATTTCCAATCTGTAGGATTAATTGTATTACATTTATCGCATTTTTCAGCTAATTCACCGCTTAAAGCAGCAAATTGTGTCTTAAGTTGTTGTGTAATATATTCTTGCGCAGCACTTTCCCTTAACATAGATGCTAAACTCTTTTTTTTTTGTTGAGTAGGAGTTGATTTGGATGAAACTTGAGCACTATCTTTAGTCATTACAGCATTATCTCCAGGCTTTAATTCAACTTCCATTTTATTATTAATTTCACCTGCATATTTAAATACTATCTTGGAATTAGGTGAAAAACTATTTCCTTCAATAGTTATTGATTCTATCTTCCAAGAATCTCCTCCGTCAGATTTTACTCTTATTTTTTGTAATGTTGATCCTAAATCAGGTGTTTGAAATTGAAAAGCATCTGTTTGGTTACGTTCAAATAAATTACTATTTTTTTTTGTTTGTCCTTCAGGAATTATGCTTATTTTGTCTGTAAGTGCTATTGTTGCTTCATTAGCATTTCCATATAACACAAGAGTTATATTAGCATCAGTTCCTGCAAAGTTTTCGTCAGCAGTTTTAACAGTAACTGTATATACAGGACCTGTAGCATCAGCAGCACTTACTGCTGGAGGATCAACTGAAATAGTAACAGGGTCACTTTTATCTATTTTTTTAGCTTTTAAAGTAAAAGTTTCTGTTTTGTTATCATTATCTTCTTTATATGTAATAATTATTTGATTTAAAGCCCAGTCGCTATAGATCATATCACCTTTTTTAGGAGATCTAACAATTACACTTTGTAATTTTCCTAATGAATTAGGGGTTTTTATAGTAAATGTATCCGTCGTATTTTTTTCAAAAAGAGCTTTATCATTTTTTTTGGGTTCATTATTATTATTCTGACTATTAAGTAGTATTTCTCCACTTGAATTTAAGCTACCATTTATAGTTATAAAAACATCATAATCAGTTCCACCATTTGATATTTTAAAATCACCTGTAACTACTGATACATTATATTGTACTGTATTTGAACTACTTGGAGATGTAGCAGATTCTTGAACTCCACTTGAAGTTGTTTCCGACATTTAATATTATATATTGTATTATAATAAAAAAATTTAAAAAATTTTTTATAAATTAATTAAAATATAATTAAAATTTGATAAAAAATATATATTAAATGAATAATACAAATGAATTTAACAAATGAATCTATTGAAGAGTTTATAAATTATTCTATACAAAAAATGAATAATAAATATACTGAATCATATATTCGTGATTTTTATAGTATATTTTATAAAAAAGAACCACAAAAAATCATCCTTCTTTTTAGGAAAAATATTCCCCTTATTAATTCAAAAGTTGATAGAAAATATATTCGCCGTTTAGGTAAAGAATTTCATTTGTTAGATAAAAAAGATTTTTATCGTGTGTTTTATCAAGTATCCGAAATTATGGAATTAACGAAGGATATTATAAATGTTATTCGTGGAAGTAGTGGTAGTAGTATTATATGTTATTTATTGGGTATTACAAATATTGATCCAATTCTTAATAAGATTTGTTTAGCAAGATTTATGAATAGTTTTCGTGATGATATGCCTGATATAGACATTGATTTCCCATCACATTTGCGTGATGAAGTATATAAGAGAATATTTAATCATTTTGAAGGTAGAGTAGCACGTATAAGTAATCATGTTAAATATGGACAGAAGACCGCATTAAAAAGGGCACTTAAAAATAATGGTATAACTGGATTTATTCCAAAACATTTTAATTATAAAGAGTTGATAAAAAAAAGATTAGATATTGATGATGATAATGATTTAATAGAAATAGAAGAGCGCATTCTAGAAGAGGCGAGAATATTTGTGGGAATAGAAAAAAATACAAGTCTTCATTGTGGAGGTATATTTATTACTGAAAATCCCATTCCAGAAGATATAATATTAAAAGATATATCAATTGATAATACAAAAGCCTATCAAGTTATACTAGATAAAGATGAAACTGAAGAATATGGGTTTATTAAAATAGATATATTATCTAATAGAGGTCTTAGTCAAATTGTAGATATCTATAAAGATTTAATGGACGATAATATAATTCTTCCAAATTTTTCAGAATTGCCCTTAGAACAAGATGTTTTTAATAGTCTTACAAATAATAATATAGGTTTAACATATGCTGAGAGTAGAGGAATGTATAAAATATTTCAAAGGTTAAAGCCAAAAACAATTGATGATATATCAGTTTGTTTAGCACTAATACGACCTGCCGCATCGTTAAATGGTCAAAAATCAGAATATCTTAGATCACTTGAAATACAACCTAATAATCCAATTGATAATTCCACAAAACCATGGGTAATTTATGATGATGACGCAATAACCTATATAAGCACTATGCTCAATATCAGTGAAGATGAAGCAGATACATACAGAAAGGCATTTGCTAAAAATAATATCTACAAAATACGTGAATTTCGTAAAAAGATATCTGAAAAATATTCAAGAGAACAAGTAGATGAAATAATATTACAATTAGAAAGTCTTCAAGAATATGGGTTTTGTAAAAGTCATAGTTATAGTTATGCCTATTTAGTATATGCATTAGCATATTTAAAATATCATTATCCTATTCATTTTTGGAAAGCTACATTAAATCATTGTCATAGTAGTTTTCGGAGTTGGGTTCATTATAGAGAGGCTTCTAAACATGTCGCTATTGTTGAGGGAGGAAAACCTTATAAAATTTCACATGATAGAAAACGACTAATACCTTTGAATAGTTCTATTCAATTAAAATTATTTACAAATGATCTAAATGATTTAAAAAGAATTGGTTATTGGACTAGTTCTGAATTTATACAAGGAATGTATTATTTTATTACAAATGATAAAAATAAAAATGGTGATTTAATTAAAAAAGCTCATTTTAAAGGACTTATTGCTACATATCGTCTCTTTTATAACAGAGAAGCACCTTTGTCAAAAAATAATAAATTAACATTTGTCACATTAAGTTATGATAATGGAAAATATATTGATATTATTGTAAAAAAACATATATTTCTAGGTAAATATATTGGAATTTCTGGCAAAGGAAAGATAGATAATTATGGTAATATCACTTGTAAAAACGCTGAGCCATTTTCTAGTTAAACACTGGTTTTATAGCCTCATTATATACCCAATTATAAAATTCATTACAAAATAATTTAAAACCCTGTTGATTATCTTTTTTAAGATCATTTACACCATAGTCATGTCGTGCATTGATCTCTATTAATTTTACTACTAAATCAGTGTTAATCATAAAGTCACAACCAAATACTTCAAAAGCGTATTTAGATTCAATATAACTTTTAGCATGTGGTTTAATGATAGTTGATGCTACTTCTAAAATATCATACATCTGTTTATATATCATATCATTTTGGTCATGTGTTAATTGTAGGTCGTCCGGAAAATATAGATTTTTAAATGTTGACTTAAAATGTGTATCATGAATTTTTGGATTGTTATAATGATTTGAAATATATGGAAATTCTGCTGTAATTATTTTACCCTTATTAAACATAGACCATCTAAAATTAATGTCATTACATATCATTAAATACATTCTTAAATGAAATTTTTTTTGTTTAAACAATAAAGGGTTTGTAATATATCTTGTTATTATTGCGGATTTATAGCGACATGTTTTTTTTTTTGCATAATATAATTCATTATTATTAGTGACAATAGATATACCAGCACCTCCTCCAGCATTACAACCAATGGGTCTGATAATAAATATATCACCCTTTTCTATATTAGAAATTTCACTTATATTGAAAGTAGTCATCATATGTTTATTGCAAATCTCTTTATTAGCTAGCATCATATTTTTATACAATTGTTCCTTGTTAGTAATTACATCTTTATTATCAATGTCACCTTTTACACCTCCACCCAATAAAATATTTTTCAATTGTGTAGTTATATCATATATACGTTTATCATATTTTAAATAGTCTATTCCTATTGTAGCACCTACCCAAGCAAAATCAACACTATTTACATCATTAATATTAACTTCTTTCCAGTTATTATCATTTAATATTTTACGAAGACCATCATGAATTAATCCTTGATTATCGTAAATGGTATAGGTTTTTGACATTTATGTATATTTAAAATATGAAATAAATATATTTTCAATTTTTAATAATATATTATAATATATGGCTGATATTATTGCCGATATAAACAGCAAAATAATAAGTATGAATAACGCAAATAGAATTGATTTTTTATCAAACTCAATAAATGAGTTTATAGATAAAATTTTTACATGTCATACAAAAGAACAGAGATTGGATTATGAGAAAATCACAGATTCTATTAAAATATTGTATGAAAATGAGATAGATAAAATAGATAAAGAAAAAGATATATGGGAAGGTTATCCAAGTTTAATGGATAGAGATTTTAATGTGAAAATATTTAATAAGAAAGAATTTAGAGATTTGACAATTCCTGTTCAAAAAATTTCTGATTTTTTAGAAAAACCTAAAGAATTTACACTTCATAATACACAAAAATTTATCAGTAAATATATGTCTCCATATACTCCTTATAATGGAATATTGTTATGGCATGGAGTAGGTATCGGTAAGACTTGTGCTGCAATAAGTTCAGCTGAAAAATATAGAAAAGATGGAGGAATTTTATCTAGAAATAAAATAGTAGTATTATTGCCATCCACAACTCTTTTTCAAAATTGGAAAGATAATATTTTTAATTTAAAAGATTACTTAGCAAATACAGACAAAACAAAAAATGTGTTATGTACTGGTTCTACATTTTTAGATGAATTAGGTATAAATGATGAAATGACATATGAAAAAAAAGAAAAAAGAGTTAATCAAATGATAAAAAAATATTATGAATTTTATGGTTTTCTAAGTTTTGCTAATAAAATAGAGAAAGAAATTAATGCTGAAGTGAATGATAGAGAGGATAGAGAATATCTAAAATTGCAGGTAATTCGCAAGAATTACTCTAATAGGATATTTATTGTAGATGAAGTTCATTTCACGCGTGATTATGCTGTTGCTACAAGCACTAATGATCAAGCTTCAAAAAAAATAGCGGAATATCTTGATTTAATAGCTAGATATGGAGAGAATAATAAATTTATATTAGCTAGTGCTACTCCTATGTATAATAAACCAGTTGAAATAATAGACATATTAAATATACTTTTATTAAATGATAAACGACCTCCTATAGAAAGTAGCGATATATTTAAAAGTGATGGTTATGAGTTAAAAAATGATCAATCAATTCAAATACTGATTCGTAAAAGTGCTGGTTATATAAGTTTTATTCGTGGTGAAAATCCTGTTGTATTTCCAATTAAAATATATCCTCATCTTCCAGGTATGTCATATATACCTAATCCAACTTATGATTTATCAGGGGAAATTATTCCTTTTGATAAAAAAATACAAAATATTACATTTATAAAATCACCTATGAGCAATTTACCTCAAGGGCAATATTATGTATATAATCAGATTACTGAGCCAGATGATGAAAAAAAAGATAATTTTGGTAATCCTTCTAGTATGGCATCAATAATTACTTTTCCAATGAATATACAAAATGTTGATGATCCTATACAGATTGAAAAATTATATTCAGATATTGGTTTTGATGAAACATTTGCTAAAGAAGGAGAACGATATATATATAAACCTCATGCTATTATAAATGGTATTCCTTTTTTACAAAATATACCAACATATCTTGATAAATATAGCACTAAATATCGGAATCTATTAAATATAGTTAATAATTCAGTAGGAAAAGTATTTATATTTTCAAGATTTATTAAAGCTGGTATTTTAACTTTAGCATTAATGCTTGAACAAAATGGTTATATTCATTATACTGAAAAAGGGATTACTCCATTACTTAAAAATAGAATTCCTGAAGAACAAAAAAGATGTTATTGTGGTAAATTGAAAAATGATGAAATACATACAAATCAAGATAGTCAAGCATATCACCTTTTCTCACAAGGTAAATTTATATTATTCATAGGTAAAACATCTAAAGATAGTTTAAATATATTAAAAGATGAATTTAATGGTAAATTAAAAGGAAAATCAATAAATTTATATGGTGAAAATATTAAATTTGTTTTAGGAACAACGGTTATTGAACAAGGTATTAGTTTTCTTAATGTTCGTGAAGTTCATATAATAGATCCTTGGTATCATTTAAATAGATCGGAACAAGTTGTTGGTAGAGCTATTCGTAATTTTTCTCATATAAGTCTTCCTCCTAGTATGCGTAATGTAAGTGTATATCTTTATACAGCAACAATTCCAGAAAATTTAATATCTAACAAAGAAACTTATGTTGAATCAATGGATGAGAGAACTTATAGGATAGCATATTATAAATCAAAAAAAATAGCAAATATAAATAGAATACTTAAATCAAATGCAGTTGACTGTCTTCTAAATAAAAATGGAAATCAACTTACTGTTAATTATTTTGGAAATCAACAATTAGATGTTATTACAAGTCAAAGTATACGGCTAAAAGATAGATTTTTGGGAGATGTTGATAATGACATTATTTGCGACTATCATACATGTGAATATAATTGTATTGGAGAGAAACTAGATACAATTGTCTCACCAGAATCGGCAAATTTAGATACATACCGTGATATTTTATCTTTAGAAGATTTAGTAGAATCAAAAAAATTTATAATGTCTCTATTTCAAAAAAAAAATAGCTATACTATCACTGAACTTATAGACATAATGATGTCAACAAAACCGCAAATAGGTGTTGATTTTATATATTTAGCTATAAATAGTATGATATATTTTAAAGATACAATTGTTAATCAAAATGGATTATATGGATATATTCTATATGTAGAACCTTATTATATATTTCAAATGACTCAAAAAAATCCAACAGAATATAGTCATAATATAAATCACGAAAGTTTATATGTGCGAGATATACCATTAACAAATCGCATTAAATTGATTGATATTGAAGGTTTTGATTTAAGAGATTTTAAACAGAAACCAACAATGAGTGATAATATAGATTTAATGGAATTTATTAATCAATTTAATGAATATATAAATATAGTTAAAAGTAAATATCTATCAATGGACCATATTTATGGTAGAATAGCACGTTATAAAGACTTAATATCAAAAATAATAAAAAATGAGACTTCTAAAGCTACCGCAGAAATGAGTAATACAGAATATCTTCGTGTATTTGTAGATGCTCCTGTTATTATGGATTTAATAGAACAATATTTTATATTTGGACAAATTGATAGGCTAAATTATGATAATAAGGTAAATTTATTAAAATTTATTTTACTAGAAAATATAAAAAGAAATGGTCTGTTTTTAAATCCAAGTGATAATTATTATTTACTTGAAAAAATGACATTTAGATTTTTTGGTAAAAAAGGTACAAACGATCGCAGATATAATATTATTTATAAATATGAATTAGAAAGTCAAGGTTATCATCAATCTGATGCTTTTATTCCAGTAATGTTTCGTATTTACAATGAAATAGACCGAACGACACATTTCTATGATTATAATAGAATTACACAATTAATAGACAGAACATATTCAGGTAATGTAGACGGCATATATCGTAAATTTAAATATGATTATAGCTTGTTAGAGTATACTAGAAATGATAAAATTTTTGGATTTTTATCTAAGAAAAAAACAGAAAACGATGATGGGAATGTTGATTTTTATTATGCCAATAAAATATTTTATAATTTTGATCAAAAAAAACCAGGTGTTTTAGATAAAAGTGAACCCAAGGGAGCTAAATGTGGAACAAGCGATGATAATAAAGATATATATAAAATATTTAAATATATTTTAGGTGAAGCGGATATTGAAAGACCTACATCATATGATGATTTTTTTTTACCCAAGTATATCAATAAAATAAGTAAACATACAATACAATGGAAATTAGAAGAAAATATCAAATCAGGAAGTTTATGTGAATTTTTAGAAATAATATTAAGACATAAACAATTTGTTGATTTAAATACGAAATGGTTTTATACACAAGAGGAAAAAAATTATATGACACAATTTGAACAAGATCTAAAAGAACAACAAATATTGGAAGATCAACAGAAAAAAGAAGTTTCTGGTAGAAAACGAAAAGCTGTAGGTTCTTCCTAATAATATTTATAATAAAATTCATAAATTTATTATAAATAAAATATATAAAATAATAGAATAAGATATCAAAAATTATCACAAAAAGAATGCTAAGAACAAATAGATTACATTTACGGTATATATTGGCTAATGAATTGGGATAATATGCCAGATTTTACCTATGTTATAATTAATAGAAATGAAAATACAGCAGAGAACAACATTAATATACACATATTTAATTATTATAAATACCATCTAGGGTAAATCATAAATTTGATTACTATGGATGGCAAATTACATTAGATGATAATTAAAAACCTATTCAAAAAATCAAATTACAATTATAAATCCTACATACGATGATACATTAAATAAAAAAAGAAAATACTTAATATAAATACAACGACTCTTTAGATAAGTTAAATGAAAGAAATATATGGATTGAAGTTAGATATAATTTAGATTAGGTATCATCTAGATTTATAAATATAATTATTTAAGTGATAACTGATATTGTAATTTATTTAATTCTGCCTCCATTTCATCTATTATATTTAATATATCTAAATTATCTTTATAAATAGTTCTCATATTTGATAAAGCAATGTTGGAAAATTCATTAATATGATCCGAAACATTATTATCATTAATATCTTTAATTTCAATTGTAAAATCACCTAAATTTATTATACCATGATGACCCATACATACTTCAACTATTTTATCATATAATTCACTATATTTTTCTAAAAATTTATCTACATTTTCATGTTTATGATAAATTCTAGTCATAAAATGATAGCTTTTTATTTGTATATAAAATTTAAAAAAGGTGCGAACTACATCATTTTGTATATCATGATCCATGTTGTATATATATTTATCTAGAGAAAAAAATATTAAGATTTATAAATAAATGATATAGTAACTTAATAGTATCTTTTATATCTGAAATCGCAACTGATTCCACAGAACTATGCATATATCTTAGGGGAATTCCTATAGTTTGACCAAAAATATTTAATCTATTATATCCATCTAGATTATTCCCTCCATTACCATCGGTCATAGCAATTTGATAAGATAATTTATTTTTTGTCACTATATTTTTAATAAATTTATACATTTTAACATTATCTAATATATTTTTTGTAATTAATGGACCTTTATTCATAGAAACATCTGGAAACTTTAATTCTTCTAAATTCGGCAAATCTGTAGAAATTTCGGTATCAACTACAATAATGATATCAATTTTATTAGGCATATCAGGTATATGTATATTTCCATATGATAAACCATCTGTTTCTTCTCTACGACTAAAATGTATTATTACATTATGATTTATAGTTTCTAATTTATCTATTTGATTTGCTAATTCTAAAAGGGAATATGCACCTACGTGATTATCTAATCCAGCTCCAACTATATAATTATCATTTATTATTCGTGGTGTGTTGTTATAAACTATAGGATCACCAACATCAACTTTTTCTTTGGTTTGATTTATATGATCACATAATATATCAGTAATAATAGTATCATCATTTTCTTTATTAATATGTGGAGGTATTATACTTATAATACCTTCTATTTTTTCACCTCGCTCATTTATGACAAAAATAGGTTTTCCATGCATATTCTCATTATTTGTTCCAAAACATTTTGTTACAAGTAAACCATTATCTAATATTCTCATTATTCTACAGCTAATTTGATCTATATGTGCATCAAATAAAATAGTATTATCCTCTTTTTTACTAAATCTATATAAATACAAATCACTATTATTTAATTCAAACTTGACATTTTTTAAATTTTTTTTACAATATTCTATTATATATTGCTGTATATTTTCTTCATGTCCTGACGGACTTAGAATAGATGTGATTTCTAATAGAGTATCTTGATTAAACATTATATATATACAAAACAATTAATTTATAATAATCATAAAAATTAATTATTTTGAACAACTTAGTGATGCTACACCTTTCAATTGAGCTAGTTGTGCTTCTAATTGTTTAATTTGTGCTTCATTAGGATTTGTAGAATTTAGAGATTTCATAGGAGTTTTATATAATGTTAAAAATGCATTATCAAAACTGATTAATGTAGTTATTATTATATTTTTGCAGTCAGAAACACTTTGAGATAGTAAAGTTTTAGAAAGTGGTTTATCAGTATATACTATTTTATTTGGATTGGCAGGGTCACTTGAATCAATTTTAGTATTTAGTAAAGTTAATAAAAATGTCCTTAATTTATTAATATGGTCTATTGATGTTTTCTTTAATTCTTCATATAATGCGATCCATTCATTATTAGCAGTTTCATCTATAAACATTTTATTGGAATAAACATCACTATCGTTAGCTAACCATTTAAAACCAGCATGAGCAGGGTCACCGTTCTCACATTCGGCTTGAGTTCTAAGTTCAATAGCTGTAAAATTTTTAGTATTTTCAAACATATCTTTTAATTGATCTAATACTGTCTGATCAACTGTACAAGATACACTAGATGAAAATGCCATATGATTTTCTTGATCTTTCTTAAAAATAAAATTTTCAGAATTACCTAATATTTGTTTTCTAATTCCTTCGATATCTTTTGAAAAGTCAAATACAGGCTTGGGGTCTGTGCCTACTAAATTAGCCTTAGCTCCTAAAATGTTAGCATTAAAAGGAACATTATACTCTATACTTGTATTTTGTAATAATTGATTATTTGGTGCCATACATATTTCACCATTTCTTATACTCTTTATTCTTTTATTAATGTATTCAATTAATGATAAAACATTTGCCATAATAATTAATTTAGTAATATAATAATTGGTTAGTTCTTCAGCAACTTCTTTTTTAACTGCTGCTGCTTTAGCAGGATCTGAATCTAGTTGAGCATCATCAATAACTTCTGTTCCTATAGCAACTTCTGTTTTAAGTTTTTTTAATGTTTCTCCAGAATACTTCATAAACACATCATCTTTAATGTAAAATTTTAAATTTTTTTCAAAACTGTCATTTAAAATGCTCTTAACATTAGCTTCTTCTTGAAATGTTTTAAAAATATTATCTAGTTCATCTTGTAATTCTTGCAATCTGTCTAAATCAGCATCTGGTTTAGGTTGGGGAGCTGGTGCCTGAACACACTGTCCAGATGCCTCGTCCCAAACTTCATTATTTGTGATATCACATTTAGCGGTGTTTTGTTGTGCGTTAGGGTCAATAATAAAATATCGTTCTGGGTCTACATATGTAGGTCTATCAGATAGAGCAGTTTTTTCTTTTGGTATACGATAATTACCGTTAAAACTAGGATATTTACCAATTATTTTCATTATTTCCTCATCAGTAAGACCACCATTTCTGGTTTTTTGATCATCTAAGATTTTATCCTTATCTGGATCTTTAGGATCAACTTTAGGCTTTATAGGAAAATTATAATTTGGTCCTAATTCTTGCTCTAAATAAGTATTCAGATTTTGTCTAAGTTTCGCTTCATCACTTATTTCACCATAGTTTCTCCAACTTATAGTTTTAAGTGAATTGTTAGTTGTTGATTGTGCTCCACCCATTAATATATTAATATATAATTAAAATAATTTTAAAATTTTAATTTAATTAAATTTATATTTAAAAAATTGATAATATTAATTCATAATTGAAATAAAAAATGAGTTATGAACCTTTTGAATGGGAAACTAATACTTGGGATATTATAAAGCTAATTTTAACTAGAGATGATTATCTTATCAAACATCAAAAAGATAGTTTTAATGATTTTAAAGATAGACTGCTAGCAGATATAATACAACAATATAATCCTGTTAAATTAAATTATGTTCAAAATCAAGATGGACAATTTCAATATTGTATTGAAATACGATTTGGGGATATTTATTTAGCTCCAGCTTCAATTCATGAAAATAATGGAAGTCTTAAAGTTATGTTACCAAATGAGGCTAGAAAGCGTTCCTTTACATATAGTGCTACGCTCTATAGTGATATATACATAAAGACTATGATTTATATGGAAAATAGTATATATGATATAGAAGAAAAATGCCTGAAAAAAATACAATTAGGCAAAATTCCTATTATGCTCCATAGTTCAAATCTATGCATATTACACAATAAAGACAATAAAACATTAAAAGATTATGAAGAGTGTATATTTGATAGAGGAGGTTATTTTATAGTAAATGGAAGTGAAAAAGTATTGGTAAGCCAAGAGCGAAAAGCCGAAAATAAAGTATTCGTATTTAAATCTAATAAGAGTCAAAATAAATATAGCCATGTTGCTGAAATAAGTAGTATTGCGCACGATGATTTCTACAATCCTAAAACAAATCAAGTTAAAATTACTTCTAAAATAGGTGTTTCTGGTAAAACTATTAAAGTTAGTCTTCCAAATATTAGACACGATGTTCCTTTATTCATATTCTTTCGGTTATTAGGTATTGAAAATGATAAAGAAATATTAGAACATATTTTATATGACTTGAATGCTACTGAGAGTGAGGAATTTATCATACTATTAAAACCTAGTCTAGAGGAGAGTAATGCTCTTGTTAAAAGAGATGATTGTATTGATTATGTGATTAAATACATTCAGCAAATTAATATAAAAGATAAAACGGATAAATTGGACAAGACTCGTAAATTACAACTACTTGAAGAGATTTTACTTTATGATTTTCTTCCACATATGGGTCCTAATCTTAAATTAAAAGCTATGTATTTGGGATATATGGTAAAAAAATTATTAAGTGTATTTCTTAAAAAGATGGATAATGACGATAGAGACAGTTATCTAAATAAAAAACTTGATTCTCCAGGTATTCTCATGGGTAATCTTTTTAAATTATATTTCAATAAAATGGTTAAGGAGATTAAGACTCAACTAAATAAAGAATTTAATAATGGAAGTTGGAAAGCCAATAATCGTTTCCATGATATTATTAATCATAATAATATTTATAAAATTATTAAAAATATCACTATTGAGCGTGGTTTAAAATACGGTTTATCTACAGGAAATTGGGGTATTCGTAATATGCAATCAAAACAGGGTATTGCTCAGGTTTTAAGTAGATTAACATATAATTCTACGCTTTCACATTTAAGAAGAATTAACACGCCTATTGAAAAAAGTGGTAAAGTATTAGGACCTAGAAAACTAAATAGCACACAATGGGGTATAATTTGTCCAGCCGAAACACCTGAAGGACACGCTGTAGGTTGTGTTAAAAATTTAGCATTAACATGTGTTATCAGTAATTATAGTAATCCAGAATTAATCTATATTGAATTAGAAAATCTGAAAATAAAAAAACTAATAGATTGTAATCTAAATGAGATATATAGTGACACAAAAATCTTTGTTAACGGTTATTGGATAGGTATTCACAATAATCCTAATAAAGTTGTTAAATATTTGCGTAGTCTAAGAAGATGTGGCGGAATACATCAATATACAAGTATATATTGGAAATATGACCAAAATATTATTGAAATATGGACTGATGCCGGTAGATTTCTACAACCCTTATATATAATTGATAATAATGAATTTCGTATTAATGGTGAAATTATAAATGATATCAAAAATAAAAGAGCTGATTTTGAAAATTTAGTGAATGGAACACTACCTCCCAAAATTTCGTTGCAAAATTATAATAATCAATCTATTGATTCTGTATATAATCTAAAAGAAGGTGTAATAGAGTATCTTGATGTTTTAGAAAAAGAAAATGCTCTTATTGCTATGAGTAATATTGATTTAAAAAATTCTTCTAGAGATGGATATGTTTATAATTATACACATTGTGAAATTCATCCTAGTTTAATTTTAGGTGTTTTGGCAAGTATTATTCCTTTTAGTGACCATAATCAATCTCCCAGAAATATTTATCAATCTGCTATGGGTAAACAAGCTATGGGAGTATATTGCACTAATTTTAATAAGAGATATGATACATTAGCACATGTTTTACATTATCCTCAAAAGCCTATTGTAAACAGTCGCCTTATTAATTATTTACCTAGCAGTTTTCTACCAAGTGGCATAAACGCTATAGTTGCTATTGGTTGTTATAGTGGATTTAATCAAGATGATTCAACTATGTTTAATCAAAGTTCTATTGAAAGAGGATTATTTCATTCAACATTTTATAGAAGTTATAAAGATGAAGAGAAAAAATATCAAAATACTGGTGAGGAAGAAAAGTTTTGTAAACCAAATATGAAACTAACAAAATCACTTAAAGTTGCTAATTATGATAAACTTGCTTCTAATGGATTTGTGCCTGAGAATGTAAAAGTAGATGAGGATGATGTAATTATAGGTAAAGTAATTCCTATGAAGAATAAACAGGATCAAACCATTTTTAAAGATAATTCTACAAGTCTTCGTCCAAATGAAAATGGATTTATTGATAAAATATTAATTGCACGAAACGGTGAGGGTTATAAATTTACTAAAGTGCGTGTTAGAAGTATTCGTATTCCAACTATAGGAGATAAACACGCTAGTCGTTTAGGTCAAAAAGGTGTTATAGGTATGGTATATCGTCAAGAAGATATGCCTTTTTCAAAACATGGCATCACTCCTGATATTATTATGAATCCTCATGCTATTCCATCTCGTATGACTATCAGTCAATTAATTGAATGCATTATGGGTAAATCGTGCTGTATGATGGGAAGATATGGTGATGCTACACCTTTTAGTAAATTTGCTGAAAAAAATCTTAATAATCTAGGAGATGTATTAGAAAGTCTAGGTTTTGAAAGACACGGTAATGAAGTTCTCTATAATGGACGCACTGGCGAACAACTGTCTTGTTCAATATTCTTTGGACCAACATATTATCAACGCTTAAAACACATGGTAAATGATAAAACTCATTCAAGAAGCACTGGACCTATGGTGACTCTTACGCGCCAGCCAGCAGAAGGTCGTAGTCGTGATGGCGGTCTTCGTATGGGTGAAATGGAAAGAGATGTTCTTTTAGCCCATGGTATCGCTTCTTTACTAAAGGAACAATTATTGGATAAATCGGATCACTTTAAAGCATTTTTATGTAAGAAATGTGGAAATTTTGGTATTGTTAATCCTACTAACAAAAAATATGAATGTCGGCACTGTAATAATTTTACAAATTTCTCAGAAATAAGGTTGCCATATGCTTGTAAATTGTTTATACAAGAATTAAATACAATGAGTATAGCACCTAGAATGGTAACTAAATAATCTTATTATTAATTGTTTTTTATCTTATTGTTTTAATATAATGGAAAGAGATATTTTATTATCACCAAGATCAATATTTAAAATATTAATAATAGGAGATCATAATACTGGTAAAACCAGTTTATTATATAAATATTTAAATTTTTCATATATTGCTAACATAACCACTGGATATGAACAAAATGTGCATTATCTTAATCTACAAAATAAAAATTTTTGTTTTACTATTTTGGATCTATCTGGACATAGTTCATATAACAAAATGTTGGAAAAACTAATTCAAGAGTATAATAGTGATGCTATTATTTATGTATTTGACTTGAGTTATCATCCTAGTTTTGCAAATTTAGATTATTGGCTTGATATATCCAATAATAAATGTAGTAATTCGTTTAATATATTGATTGGTAATAAATCTGATAAATCTGAAAGAGGTGTAAGTTCAATTAAAATTAAAAAATTCTGTAAAAAAAATGATTTAGTTTATTTTGAAACTTCAGTAATTGATAATAATAATATAAAAGAAGCATTTGATTTTTTATTTATGAATCTAATAAAACAAAAAGATGCTATTGATAATAAACCCAAAATAGAACAACCCAAAAGAAATTGTTGTTTTATAAATTTAAACTTTTAGATAAAATATCAATTAAATAATATAATAATGGTATTTATTGAAGATATAGATGATAAACGCAAAATAGTAATAGGACAAAATAGTACTGAAAATGAAAAATTATGTGAAGAGGCTAGAAAAATATTACAACATGGAACAAGTGTTTTGTGGTTTCATTTGGCAGACACATCAAGTCCTCATGGTTTCATAATAGGAGATAACCCCTCTAAAGAAAATATTTATAGAGCAGCTGTTCTTGTAAAAAAATATTCTAAAAGTAAAAAATTAACAAATGTTAAAGTGAATTATATATCAATTGAACATGTTCAAAAAACAGACACACCTGGAATGGTAAATTTGACAAAAAAACCAACGAATATTCTTGTTTAAATTATGATATATTTTCTTTTTATATGTATAAAAGAAAATATATCTGTAAATGCTGTGTATTAAAGACCTAGTAATAATAATTGATCTTGAGTTTGTTTTTCACTGGCTTCTTTAGATTCTTTAAGTTTATGATATTCATCAATTTGTCCAGAACTAATTAATTCTATATAAAGTTCAAATTTTGCTTTTTGCGCATCTAATTTATAAGTATAATTTTCAACATCATTTAAATTACCTAACAATTTATATTTTAAATAATTAATATATCTAGGTGTTATACAAAAATCTTTATGTATATTAAGTAGCTCAAATTTTTTTTGACTAATATAAAAATCTGTATAAGTGCTATGGTTAAATTGATTTATTTTTTTTTCTAAAGCAGGATCAATAATACAACTTTCAGGTGTTAATTTATTTTCTTCATTAATATAACATTTTATAGATTCATATCGTGTATCTATGTCAATTGATACACTATTTATTAATTGTCTTTTATCAAAATTAGCATAAAATCTTAAAGAACTACATATTATTTTTTCAATAATTTTTTTACTCTTTTCTAACATCTTATCATCAACATCTTGAACACATATTCTTCTATGTTTGTTTGGTTTATTATAATAATATTCTTTATACAAAAAGTCTGGATTTTTTATTTGATTTTGCAGTTGTATTATATCATTTATATCATCCTTATCTTTTTTTTCTCCTTTTAACCATTTATACCACCCATTGACTGTGTACATTAATTGTAAAGCACTATCTTTTTTACTATTTTGACTTGTAATTATACGATATGCTACTTGTACCCAAAGATTATTATAAAATAAATAACCCCATTTTTTATAAATTATTTCAAAATTATTATTCCATAAATCTATGAAACTCTTTTCGTCTTTATTTTTTTCATAAAAACTTTTATTTATTGATTGTTTAAATATATTTGATTGTTCAATTCGTATATCTCTATCGTTTTTGAAATATAATTCAAAAAATTCATATGTGTTCACATCATAATGATTTCTGAAATGTTCAAAATTACCTATTTCCAAATTTTTATATTTATTTTTTACACTCATAAATTCTAAATAAGAGTCATAATTTTTTTTTATATTTAATACAAAATTATTTATTTCAAAATCAAATAAAAATAATTTGTCATTATTATTTTCTAATAATTCTTCACGCAATATAGCTATAAATAAAAAATGTAGATTTTTGTCTTTTTGTGTATGTGTTTCATGATTTTCTTCTATTAATTCTAATAATTCATTAATTATAATTTCATATATTGTTTTAAAATTACAATTAGGAAGGTTTCTGTCTACTATTTCTGAAAAAAAAATATCACTGATTATATCATCTCTTTCCTTAGATATTTTAATGATAGCATGAACAGCATCACTTATATCTTCAGTATTTTCAAATACTAACATTAATTCATTTCCAGATCTTTGTTTTAAAGCTAATTGTCTAGATGTATCTGCTTTAAAAGATATATCTTTATCTATAACAGAATCTGAATGCACTTTACATTCCTGTTTTTTTTTTATTTGACCATAATTTTTTGTTGTAAATATCATATATGTTTTAAGCAATTCATATAATTGTGAAATTTTAATTAGATGTTTTTTTTCTTTACAACATTCACATTGTCCACATCTGTTTTGTCTAGTAATAAAATTATTCATATATATGTTTGGACTGATATTACGATTATTTAATATATACTCTTTCAAAAATTCCATCTCATTATCTATTCTTTCTCTTTCTAGAGAGGCATCAAATTCTTCTAGAGGATAAACATCCATTTCTATTGAACCCAAATGCGCACAACAACATTCAAAATCTAAATTTTTCAAAAATAAAGGATTAGTTGATATCTCTCTCGCATTGATATCTTGACCAAAATAATTTTCATATAAAATTTTTTCAAGTTTTTTTAGATCTTTTCTTCTGTCTTTATCTACATAATCACTATTTATTTGTATTAATTTATAAATATCTTCTAATAATGCTCTTATTTTTAAAGTATGATTGATATTCTTTTTTTTTTTTAATAAATAATTCATATAATTATTATCATCTTTATTTATTTGATCAACAGTTTCTTTTAAAAATTCTCCTCCACTAAAAATTTTACTATATTTTTTTCGCATATATTATAATATATTATAATATATATGGAGTCTTTTTTTGAAAAATATAATTTAAGTAATTATAAAAATATATATGAATTACCTGACGAAAAAGCACAATTATTAATATTAGAGCTTATCTCTGAAATAAGTAAATTATATGAATTAGAAAAAATAAAAGAAAATAAAAATAAAATAATAGAAAATCTTGATATTATAGGTTTTGATAAAATTATTGAATTGTATAAACCTTTTTTTAATAATATATTTATAGAAGATTATTTAAAATTTATAAATGGAAAAAAAAAATATCAAGGTGGCAATTTATCCTTAGATATTTACGAATTAAGTGAAATTGATAAATTATCTCCAAAAGAAATAGAAAAGTTTGAAATATTATGTCAAACAATAATAAGTGAAGATTTAGCAAAAGATTATTTAATCATACCTTATAATGATTACACTTTTGAAACTACCATAGGTTCAATAAAGGAATTACATAATCCATATTTTATTAGTAAATGTAATCAAACAACACAAAATATTTATAATAATATACTTAGATATGTTTCTGTTTTTGATGAATTTGGTAATGTTTATTGTTTTTATGAATATGCTATGAAAAAATTATTTAATTTTAATATTCCTGAGTTTGACATTGATTTTACAACACAAGTTAAAGATAAATTAATATCAACATATAAATACATTTCTGAATTGCGTAAAATAGGTATAATAAAAAAAGGACCTTTTTTTTATGAATGGGAAATTAATGATTATTATTTACCACTTATGGAACTTGAATTAAATCATGATAATTTGAAATCTGGCAATGAATTAATTAATGAAGTTTTCATATTTAAATATAGTCAGTGCAAAGAATCAAAAAAAAAACTTGATGATAAAAAATTAATTCAATCATTACATACAATAAAATTAGAAACCATAATAAAACTAAATAAAATTTATATAGAATATCAAGATGAAAAACATTATAGAAATAAAGATAATTATGTAAATTTAGAAAAAATAATTCAAAAATTATTAATATATGAAACTTTAGCTTTTGTTTCAGCATCAGCAGGATTATCATATTTTTTCGGAGCTAGTAATCCAGCATTAACGACATTTTTATTGGGAACTTCTATAGTTTTTATTCAATACCGAAATCAAGAAGAATATTTAAAATTAAATGAAACTATAAAAAATTTAGATGGTCAAGGTTCAAGTGCTGATTTAGTAAAAAAATTTTATTTGGGTGAAATTTATTTACCAAAACAAGGTGAAATTTTTACAAATATGAAAGTAGCATATGAATTATTATTAGATAAATATCATCTTACAGAAACAAGTTTTATGCACATTAATAATAAATATGTAGATTATATTTCACTAGGTTTTAGACTATATGATGAATTTGATGAGTTTATTAAATGTATAAAAAATTTAAGATCACAACTATTATCCATAAAATTACCTAAAATAGCCGAGACTACACAGTGTTTAATTTTTGAAAAATATAAAGATCCTAGAGATAGACAGATGTGTTATTTAGCATTAAAATATGAAGTAGACTTACCTCAAATTAAACAAGCAATAGAAAATTATAATCAAAATATGAGCGCTTTAACCATTTTTACACAACCATCTGCTGAGCAATCATTAAAAGAAATTGTAAATGATACATCATCTCCTCTTGGGTTAAGACAAAGAAGACAGATCCAATATGAACATAAATCAGGTGATGATCTTGAGAAATTCAGTCACACAAAACAAGATGGAGGTAATCCGAAAAAAAAATATTCTAAGAGAAATAAAATGATTAAGCGTAAAAATAAATCACAAAATAATAAAAATAATACTTATTAATTATATAAATAATTTTTTGTATCAAATGAATTATTTATATATATCTAACTTGATATGCTGAAATATAATTTAAGTTATAAATTGATTCTATTTTTCCTAGAAAATTTACTATTGATTATTTTTTTTTTGGATTTATTTTTATACATACCCCCTTCTAAAGGTAATTTTTTTATACCCATAATTCGTTCCATCCTATCTGCCGCCCTATCTAAAATTTTTCGTTTTCTTTTTTCTGCTATTAATAGAGCATCTTCAGCTAAAACAACTGGTTCCGTTTTTGGTTCATTCTGTTCAATAGGTTTAATATATTCAATAACAGAATATTGTTTATTTATACCTAACATTTCATCTTGTAATTTTCTTTGTTTCATTTGTAATAAATGATCATATTTATCATTTATCATTTTTATATCATCTGATGAATCGTTAAGATAATATATTAAACGATACAATGGATCTTTAATTAATAATATCAATAATTTATCTAATTCTTGATTCAATTGTTTTTGTTCAGCGTGTATATATTCTATGTGTGTTAAATCTCCTGATTTTATCTTTATTTCAGAATTTTCAATATAAAATATTGTATTTCCAGATTGATTATTTTTTTTAAGTATAGTAATATTTTGATCTTCAATATTATACATAAAATTTACTTTTTCTATTAAAAATTTTTTTAGTGCTAGATTAAATTCTTTAGGAATTTTTAAATAAGATTTCCTTAAAATTACACCATCATCTTTTAATATCATATCTTTGTAATAATAATTTTTAATATTTTGTAATTTATATAATTGGTTTTTATCATAAATATATTTAAATATTTTAAGAGCTTTCTGAATATAAGGTTTATCTTTAAATTCATTAATCTGTTTTTTAACATATTCTGGTAATAAATTTAATATTAATTGTTGTATTTCTGATGATACTGATGAATTTAATATAGGACTTAATAAATTAATACCATATCTTGATATTATAGCTAATATTATAGCACCTAAGCTATAAGATGATATATATCCCCATATAAATTTAGCAATTAATACAGTAATTATAGTTCTGATAAATGGAGGTATTTTATTCCACAATTCTAATATATACTTTTCAATCTTTTTATATCTTATATTTTCCTGAAAAAATTTTTTTATAAATTTTTCTCCAATACCCTTCATGTCATCTATTTGCAATATCATATCCTTGTAACTGGATATTATACAATTTACACATATAGAAGATATCTCTAATCTTATATTTTGATTTTTGATAAAATAATCTTTTATATTATCTATGCGTTTATCTAATATTAATTTTAATTCATTATATTTTTCGTCACCATCTTTTGGAGAAAATTCTTCTAAGTTTTGATATATAATGCTTTTAATGCAATCAGATACGCGATTAATTTCAAAATCATAAAAAACAAAATTATATTCATAATTTTGAATTATATATTCACGCTGTAGTGATAAAAATAAATAATGAATATGCACATCTTGTACTTCTTTTAAATTTTCAAATTTTAATCCTAAAAAATCTTCAATTATATATTCATATAGTGTTTTATAGGCACAATAATTATAATTTAAATCTAAAGTTGATTTATTATTAAGTATTTTTAAAATTTTTTCGTCAGCATTAACAGTGCTTATATTGTCTAAATCTGAATCAAACATTACAGAATCTGCATTTGCTGAATTTCCCACATATTTTTCTAGAAATGGCACGAATGGTTTCACTTGTGGAAAACTACTTTCAACAAATGGCAGAACCATCGGTAGTGCAGTAACTAATCCCATTTTTATCATATCATTTGTAGAATCTAATTTTTCATTGGTATTACTATTGTATAATATTATATAATTGGATAATAATGTATAAAGCTCACCAATCAATAAATGATGATGACCACTTTTGCAACATTCACATTGCTCACATCTTTGTTTTTTTTCTTTAAATCTTTCATTTTGCATATCCTTCATAACATCATTAGCAAAATTTTGATTTAAAACGTGTTGTCTATAAGGATCTTTATCTCTTTCCATTTTTTTGTTTTGGTTTTTAGCCCATTGTCTATCTTGACGCATATGCCAAGGTTCTCTAAATGGAGTAAATATATCTTCCACTGGACTAGCTGGACTTATTGGTGAAAGAACCTCATCTTCGTTAATAGGATCACTGCTATGTGATTCAATATATTTTTTAAATATAGTTTTTTTTAAACAATGATTTTTGTTTTCTTTAATTTCTTCTTCTGACAATCTTTGTATAGAAAAATGCGGATCATTACAACAACATTTCAAAGTTTTGTCAAAATCCTCAAAAATAATATTATAAAATTTATTTTCATAATCATATCTACTCATTACTGATTGAATTAATTGTTCTAACATTTTAGGACCCTTATTTAAAGTTATATCAGTATGTTTACTATTTATTACTTTAAAATAATCATCTACTGTTTTATTAAGATCATAACTAGGATCATTTTGTATTATTTCATAAATTAGTTCTAAAAATTTTCTTAATCTTTTACTATTTTCTAATATTAATTCTTCTTGACTTAGATACATAGATTTCTGTTCTTTCAATAAAGTCATAATATATTTTTTTTCATCTTCAATTGTATTAAACCAAATTTGAGGTAAAATATCGATTCCACTGCCTTTTTGTGCTTTATTTATGTTTCTTTTACTTATTTTTTTTAGCATTTATATAATAAATGTATATTATTTTTTTTGATATGTTATTTAGGTTCACATTTATAAATTTCATCTTTTTCTCCATTCCAATCACATTTATTTTGTCTAATTATACAATTTATCCATTTTTCTCTTGTGCAGTAAAGTTTATCTTTGGAAATATCTGAAATAAATTTATTTAAACTATAAATGTCAATAAATTTTTCTTTTGTAGGTTTAAAGTAATAATCAAACAGATTATTATCATAATTATATCTAATTATAATATTATGATTTAAATCATTGTGATATAATAATTGTAATTCTCTTAATCGCACATTATAATTTAACCATATACTTTCTACTAAATTAATTAAATGTTCAAGTTTAAGATTCATATCTATCACAGAGTCTATAATTGAATTATTTTGAATTAATTTTTCATAAAATTGTTTTTTAATAAATTCTTCTTTTTCCAGATTGTTCTTGAACATAATATTTAATCGCACCATTGTAATATTTTGAAAGATATATAATAATTGATTTCGTTCTTGAAACATTTGAGTATTTACATCTGAACTATTTTCTAAATCAATACACATTTCTTCACATTTATTTTCTGTCCATTCTTTTTGTATAATTGTATTGCATTTTTTACATTGTGTTGAAACTTTGTCGTTTATTATTTCTAATTCTTTTGCCAGTTTTTCTTTAATAAACATTTTTATGGCTGTTTTTCTTAACCTTGAATTTGATAATTGAGAATTTTCTGTCTCTGATGAATTATTTGTTTTATTTTCACTTTCAAGTTTTAATGTATTATCTATAGATATATTTATAGGTTGAGAGATTTCCGTATTATTTATAATATCGCTAGGTTTAGTTGGAATGTCTGAAATATACTCGCTTTGTTTCTCTTCTTCTTTAGATGTTTTATTTAAAGGTTGTTCGATATTAGATTTATTTTCAAGAAAAGATGTTGTTGTTATATTAGATAATACACTTTCAGATTTAATTTCCTTATCTAATGAATTTTTAGGACATTTTGGTATTTTATTGTCATATTCTAAACCTTTATAGGCTAATCTTAATTGAGTATCTGTTATATGTTTTTCTCCATAAATTTTTTTTAATTCAATAATATTACTACTTTTATTATCTTTTATTCCATTTAAAATATTATTAAAACATAAATAATTATTTTTATCATTAAGAGGCAGATCGTTAATAAAATTTAATATTAATTCTCTTAATTTATCATGAATTTCTCTTTTCTTAATTTCAGTTTTTATGAGTTCTCTTTCTTGTTCCAATGAATATTTAGATAAACTGATACATTTATTACTATTAATTTTACAAATATTAGGAGGGCATTCTTTAAAAACATTTTGTTTAAAATCACTACACCTTTCCATATATATATTTAGTAAATAAAATTAAAATTTATTTTACAAGTATTATTATATGTAATTTAAGATAAATTCAAATATTTTAAAAATTGGTGAATTAGAATTTAAAATATTTCTCGTTGACTATTATAATATTATGCAATAATATAAATAATGAAAAAATGTAGTGATTTTAAACTTAATGTTTTTAAAGAATGCCCTCCTAATGTATGTAAACTAAGTAGAAATAAATGCGTTAAAAAAAAAAAAACAAAGAATAAAGAAAAAGAACATAGATATATAACAAATTATTTAGATAAAAAAAGTATACAATTGATTTTAGATGAGAAACCAGAACCAGAAGTGAGTTTAAATCCTATAGATTTATTAAATCGTGAAATTAGTAATTATAAAACAATACAAAATTTTTGTATTTTAGGAAATAAAATAGAATTATTAAATAATCATTTTGATAATTATACAATTCCTAATGTATCTATTTTAGAAAAAACACACATGTGTATAGGAAGTGGTAGGAATGGATTTCAAATTAAAGTAGCTTTATCCAAAGATGAAATATCAAATGAAATATTATTAAAATCATCAAATCCTGGAAATCAGGATAATTTAATATATGAATATTTAGTAGGTTTATGTGTTAATAAATTATGTCTTTATTTTCCAATATTTTGTAAAACATATGGAGTATGTAAATATAAAAATGATACTTTTTTTAATGTAATGAAATCTCAATGTTTTAAATTTGGACAAATGATAGGATTTGAAAATAGTGATAACGTTAATAATTATTTAGAAAATTTTAATATCAAGAATTTAGAACAAAGTATAATTAATGGTTGCTTACATAGATATAGACTATGTTTATTGATACAATATTATGAATCTACAACTTTATATAAACTTTGCAATGAAGGTTTATCTGTAGAAGATATACCTTTAGCTAATAATTTAATTACTATATTGCATTTCATATATGAAGGATTAAATAAATTAAAAGACATGTTTACTCATTATGATTTTCATATGGATAATGTATTATTGTATAAAATACCTAATGATGATTATGTTGAAATAATTTATCATGATGATGCAACGAGTAATGAATACCATATTAAATCAAAATACATTCCTATAATAATTGACTATGGACACTCCTTTATTAATTGTGATAAAATAGACAGCATGATTAACACATCTGATCAGATTTTTACAACAGTTTGTAATAATGATTATCTTAGCAGTAACCCTGTTTGTGATGGTAAATGTGGTTGGGATAGTGGTTTTTTTTATAATAATTTACCAAATAAAGATAATTATTATATATGTAGTAGAATAGCTAATAGGAGTCATGATTTAAAATTATTACAAGATTTCCGTAATGAAGTTGATTTAACTGAAATTGAAAATGAATCTGATTATTTACAAGAATTTATACAATTTTTATATAATGTTTTTTTTAAAGATAAATATGGCACACCTGAATTAAATACTAGAGAGGTAGGTCAAATAAATAATGTTGAACAAGCAGCAGAAGGATTACGCTCTATAATTCAAATGCCATCCTTTATTGAAGATAATCAAAATTTTTTTAGTGGAAAAAAAAAATATGGAACTCTTCATGTATGGATTGATAAATTAAAACAATTTGAATTTATACCTGAATAATTTTTTATTTTGTTATAATAGAAATGGATAACAAATAAAAAAAACCTCTTAACCACTGAGGTGTTTTTTTTTTTTTGAAAGTTTTTTCCTACT
>Ga0194129_10000980_pt1 | contig 50013 bp, 54 predicted proteins | sample TA2KigCa35mmetaG_FD_150862 | JGI IMG/M metagenome (GOLD analysis project Ga0194129, IMG submission 150862) | Freshwater microbial communities from Lake Tanganyika, Tanzania - TA2015038 Kigoma Deep Cast 35m | ecosystem: Environmental > Aquatic > Freshwater > Lake | place: Tanzania: Lake...
CCGGCAGCCGCCTCGAGTACGAGGGCATCCCCTGCTTCAGCCCCGAGATCTTTGCCTGGTTGCGCAACCCCAACCCCTCGGCGTTCAAGAGCTTCCGCAAGGGGGTGAACGAACTGCGCGAAGAGGGCGCCGTGCAGATCCTCTACGACACCGACGAGAGCAAGCGCGATCCGATTCTGGCGGCGGTGGGCCAGCTGCAGCTCGAGGTGGTGCAGTACCGGCTCGAAAACGAATACGGCGTGCAGACCCGGCTCGAGCCCCTGGGCTTCTCGGTGGCCCGCTGGGTGGTGGGCGGCTGGCCGGCGCTTGAGGCGGTGGGCCGCATCTTCAACTGCAAGACCGTGCGCGACGCCTGGAGGCGCCCCGTGCTGCTGTTCAAGAACGACTGGAACCTGAACCAACTGGCCGAAGACCATCCCGAGCTGGAGCTGAGCGCCGTGGCACCGGTGGTCAGCGGGGTCGAGCCGATCAGCCTCTGAGCCGATCAGCCGCTGATCTGAGCGGGCGACCACAGCAGCGGGGCGGCCGCGCCAGACTGGCCTGTAACGAAGTGTCACGCCCATGCCACAGCCCATTTGGCTGGTGCGGCCCCGCCCCGACGGGGGCTGCGACTACGTCAGCTTCGTGCCTGCCCAGCCAGGCAGCACCGCCACCGTTGAAATGCGTGAGGGCAGTCATCTGCCGCCCCAGATGCCCCTGCTCAAACGGCGCCACCGGCTCAGGCCCGAGGAGGCCGAGCGCTGCCGTCAGCAGTTGCAACAGAACGGCGGCTATCGCTGCAGCGAGCCCCTGTTTTGAAGCTGCCTCGATACGCTCAAGGCAGCACCAAGGCCCACCGGATCGGCCATGAACTCCAGCCCTGACCAATCCCAGCCGGCGGCCGACGCCCCCGATCCCTATGCGCTGCTCGGCGTCAGCGCCGATGCCAGCTTCGAGGACGTGCAACAGGCCAAGCAGGCCAGGCTGGTCGATGTGGGCGACGATCCGCTCGCCCGGGCCCGGGTGGAAGCGGCCTACGACGCCGTGCTCATGGGCCGGCTCAAGGAGCGCCAGCAGGGCAAGGTGAGCACGGCTGCACGCAGCGCTTCGGTGCGCGAAGACAAGGTGGCCACGACCAAGCCTGCGTCAGCTGGGCTGTCCTCGCTGCCCAAACTGCCAGCCCTGCCGCGTCCTGGCAATCTGCCGCAGCTGAACCTGCCGAGCCTGGCTTTGGAGCAGGGCCAGAGCCGCTGGATCACCCTGGGCGTCGCTGCTGCCCTGATCGGCCTGTTGGTTCTGGTGCCTGCGGCAAGTCCCGAGTTGCTGTTGGCCCTTGGCACGTTGGCTGCAGTGGCCGCACTTCAGCGCCGCAACCGCCGCTTCTGGGCTGCGGTGGGCTGGAGCTTTGGCCTGCTTGTGCTGGGCCTGGCGCTGGGGGCGCTGTTGGGCGGTGCGTTGTCGGCTGAACTGCCTTTGGGGCTGCCGCTGAATCCGGCTCAGGTGCAGAGCCTTCCAGCTCTGCTGCTGCTGGCACTGGGAGCGTTGCTCATCGCTTGATGGGCCGTTCAGGCCGCCTCGGCGGCCAGCTCGGCAATCAGCTCCTGCAGTTCATTGCCACCCACCTGGTAGACCTCGCTGCAGAAGTGGCAGGTCAGTTCTGCCTTGCCGTCTTCATCGAGCATGGCGCTGAGCTCGTCGCGGCCCAACAGCTTGAGGGCGTTGACGCTGCGGCGATGGGAGCAGGGGCAGTGAAAACTCACGTCCTGCTCGGCGGCTCCGCCGGCGCCATCGAGCGGTTGGGGGTCGAGATCGGGAAAGATGTCGACCAGCAGTTGGCGCAGATCGCCGTCGCAGGCGGCCAGGCGCTGGCTGAAGCCGCTGACCTCACGGCAGCGCTCTTCAAGCATGGCCACTAGGGCGGGTTCGTGGGCCGCCTTCGGCAGCACCTGCACCAGCACGCCGCCGCTGCAGCGCACCCCTTTGCTGTCGATCTGCTCGCCCACAAACACCGCCGAGGGGGTTTGCTCGGAGTGCAGCAGGTACGACGCCACGTCGTCGCCGATGCCGCCGCTCACCAGTTCGACGGTGCTGCTGTAGGGCTCACCTTCGCCCAGATCGCGCACGACATGCAGATAACCGGTACCGGCGGCGGCTTTGAAATCGAAGTGGTGCAACCCGTCGGGTTCGCTCACCAGGTCGAGCTCCAGCCCCGGATTGCCCACATAGCCCCGCACCGTGCCATCGCGGCCGGCATCGACCATCAGGCCCTTGAGCGGGCCGTCAGAGGCGATGCGCAGGTTGACGCGGCCGTGGGCCACTTTCATCGAACTGGCCAACAGCAACCCCGCGGTCATGGCACGGCCCAACAGGGCTGTGGTCAGATACGACAGGCCGTGGCGGCGGCGGGCGTAGCGGCTGGCCACCGTGGTGCTCACGGCCACCAGACGAATGCCACCGCCGGCAGCGGTGGCCCGCAGCAACCCATCGCTCATGCCGCTCTTAGCTCTTGGGGCATCGTACGGAGCTTGCCTTCCACCAGCTGCCAGCTGGGACCTGTGATGCCGGCAAACAGCTCGGGCTCATGGCTGACCACCAGTAGGCAACGGTCGCGGGCCAGCTGGGCCAGCAGCGCCAAGATGTCGCCGCTGACGCTCCAGTCGAGCCCGGCGGTGGGCTCATCGAGCAGCAGCACCTGAGGGCGCCGCAACAGCTGCACCGCCAGTGCCAGGCGCCGTTGCTGCCCGCCGCTGAGCTGCTCGGGCGCCTGGCTGAAGGACAGGCCCTCGAGTCCCACCTGGGCCAGCACCGTGGCGGCGTCGTCAGCACTGAGGCGCCGATGCCCCAGCTTGAGTTCCTGCCCCACCGTCAGGCCCAGAAAATGGCGCTCGGGAAACTGGAACACCAGTCCGCACAGCCAGCGCCGCTGCCGGCCGTTGAGCTTGCGACCCTGCCAGCGCACGGCGCCCGCGCTGGGTTCTGCCAGGCCGCTGATCACCTCGAGCAGGGTGGTCTTGCCGCAGCCACTGCGCCCAGCCACCAGCCCCAGCTGCCCGGGGGCAAGGGTCAGATCGATGCCGTTGAGCACCGGAGTGGCTGAGGTGGCGCTTTGATAACAGACGCCGTCGAGTTCGAGCATGGGGTTGTTTGCTGAAATCAACGTAAGCACCTGCGCCGCTGCCCCATGGAGATTCAGTTTCGCGAGATCGATCCGTTCAACTGCTGGATCTGGCTGCGCACCGCCCACCCCCTTGGTGCCGGCGAGAGGGGCTACATCGAAACGGCCTTCGACAGCTGGTTCTTTCTGGGCAAGCTCGGCGGCTTCAACGCCGAGAACCTGCAGACCCATGAGGCCGAAGGCGCCGAGCTCAGCTGGCTGAGCTACGACCTCGAAGACGCCGAACGTGCCATGCCGGCCCTGATGCACAACATGGGCCCGCTCGAGGTGCAGGGCTGCTGGGCGCGCTGCTGGGTGGATCTGGGCACCAGCGATGCCGTGGCAGTCGATGTGTTGATCAATGCCCTGCGCCAGCTCGACAACGACGTTGTCGAGATCGAACAGCTGCTGATCGGTGGCCTCAATGACGACTGGCCGATCGAGGAGCAACCCGAGGCGATGTTTGCGGGCCTCGACGCCCTTGATGACGTGGTCGATTGAGCCGTGGCACGGGAAGCGCGGCGGCTGCTGATCACCCCCCAGAGGCTGGCCCAGGCAGCGGGGTCAATGGCCGGCCCCGTGTTGCTGCCCCTCGACAAGCAAGAAGCTCACTATGTGCAGCGGGTGCTGCGGCTGAGGCCCGGTGATCCCATCGCGCTGGTCGATGGGGCTGGTCACCGTTGGCCGGCTGCTGTGGAGATTGGTGCGGCACGCCTGCTGGTGCCGCTGGATCAGCCGGCTGAGGTTGAGTCGCCGCCAGCGCCTTCGCTGCAGCTGGCGGTGGCATTGCCCCGCCAGGGCAGCGACGTGCTGCTGCGCATGGTCTGCGAGCTGGGGATCGACCTGATCCAGCCCCTGCTGGCCGAGCGCAGCGTTCAGGAGCACTGGAACGCCCAGCGCTCGGCGGTGATCCTGCGCGAGGCGCTTGAGCAATGCGAGCGGTTGTGGTTGCCGCAGCTGGAGCAACCGCAGCCGGCTTTGCCCTGGTTGCAGGCTGCAGCAGGCGTGCGCTTTCTGGCGACCACGCGCCGCCCCGATGTGCTGCCCCTGGCTGAGGCCCTGGCTGCGAATGTCCCTGCGGATGCGAGCTGCATCAGCGTGGCGATTGGCCCTGAAGGGGGCTGGAGTCCTGCAGAAGAAGCCCAGGCGATCTGCTCAGGCTGGCTACCGGTCAGCCTTGGCACAACCATTTTGCGCACCGCCACTGCGGCCGTGGCCGCTGTGGCGGGGCTGTGCAGCTGGCGCCATTAGCTGCGGAACAGGCCCGCCGCCATGGTTTTGAAGCCAGCCAGATTGGCGCCGGCGCGGCGGCGGCGGGTGGGCACGGCATTGGCCGGATTGAGGCACTCCGGCGCAAAGGTGGCCATCGTTGCGGCCGGCTTGGCCTCCTGAGCGGCGCGCAGTTCAGCGGCGATCGCTTCGGCGGTCGTCAGGGTTGCGGCACTGGCCGGGGCGCCAGCAGGAGCCGCAGCTGAGACGGCAACAGGCTTGGCGGCAGCCGGCTTGGTGGCAGCAGGCTTGGTGGCAGCAGCCTCCTGTTTGGCTGCTGGCTTCTCAGGAGCGATCGCCACCGTGGCGGGTTTGGCACCCTCGCTGCCCAGATCCAGAAAGAAGCTGCCCTTGTTGTTGAACACCATCTGAAGCGCACAGCTGGGCTGATTATCTGCGCTTGGGTTGCCGGGCGCGGCGCTTCCTTAGGGCAGTGCAACACAGTGGGGCCACTGCTCTGTGTTGCCGCCATGGACGCTGCCCCCCTCCAGAGCCTGCAGCACTGGCTTGCGGCTGCCGCCATCAATGCCGCGTTGATCGCGGCGGCCAGCCGGGTGCCGTTGCTGACGCCGGCTGGCTGGGCCCATGCCGCGGCCCTGGGTACCGTGCTGTGGGGCTGTATGGGGCCGGCTGGCTGGTTGGCGGTCGTCGCCTATCTGGCGCTGGGTTCGCTGGTGACGCGGCTCGGTTTTGCTGCCAAGGCAGCACGTGGTCTGGCGGAGGCCCGTGGCGGGCGCCGCGGCCCCGAAAACGTCTGGGGTTCGGCTGCAACAGGAGCCCTGCTGGCGCTGTTGATGCCGCTGGTCAACGAGGCCCAGCATGCCGTGCTGCTGGTGGGCTTTGCCGCCAGTTTTGCCGCCAAACTGGCCGACACCTTCGGCAGCGAAATCGGCAAACGCTGGGGCAAACACACGGTGCTGATCACCAGCCTGCGGCCCGTTGCTCCCGGCAGCGAAGGGGCGATCAGCCTCGAGGGCACAGCTGCAAGCCTGGTGGGCGGGCTGCTGATGGCCGTGATCTGCGCCGGCCTGGGCTTGCTGCATGGGTTGCCCAGCGGCACGGCAGGAACGCTCGGAACCATCACCCTGGTGACGGTTGTGGCCCTGCTGGCCACCCTGCTCGAGAGCGTGATCGGTGCGACCCTGCAGCAGCGCTGCGCATGGCTGAGCAATGAATTAGTCAATGCTCTGCAGACCGCCCTCGCTGCGCTGCTGGCCATGGCTGCAGCGGTGGTGCTCTGAGTCGTCTTGTCAGTCGTGACCATGGTCAACAGTGCAAGGACCCCGCAGAGGCGTACTGCGTTGCGATCAGCAGGCGACGGCTTCGCTCACCACATCGAGCAGGGTCAGGGCGCTGGTGTCTGGGTTGCTGCAGCCTTGAATCGGGGCATCGAGGCTTTGCAGGCGCAGGGCCCGCTGCACAGCACCGGCCTCGCGCAGCTGCTCGGTGCGGCAGCCCAGGGCACGGGCCAGTGCGCCCTCGCCCAGGGGCAGCAGGCCGCGTTGGTGGCGCTGCTGCTGCAGGCTGCAGATCCGCTGCTGCAGTTCGCGCAGGCGGCGTGGGGTCTTGATCGGCTGATAGCGGTCGCGCTCTTCGTGCTGCATGGCACCGCGAATGAACGGGACGGCCACCGTGCTGAGGTTCAGGCCGCGCTTGGGGTCGAACGCTTCAATCGCTTTGATCAGCCCGATGCAGCCCACCGACACCAGGTCGTCGTAGCCGAGCCTGCCTTTGTCCCGCTGGCTGGCGGCGACCCGGTGCACCAGGCCCAGATTGGCTACGACCAGCTGGTTGCGCAGCCTTACACGGCGTGCGGGCTGATTGCAGCGGTGCAGCTGCTCCAGCAGCACGCGGTTGAGTTGGTGTGTGGGGGTGGGGGCTGGCTGTGGCATGGCTGGCTTGGACGCGTGGAGCGGGCAGGCAGCGGTCGGGCTGCTTGCGTGTTTTCACGGTCCACCAGCACGACAGCGGTTCGCCTCACCCCAGCCGGTGAAGTCACCTCACCCGTTGGGGTGAATGTTCTGCTCAGCTGAGCGTCGGGGTGGTCAGACCCAGGGGCTGCAGCTCAGCCCATTGCAACAGGGCCGGCCAGCTGCGCAGCTGCTCGAACACCTGACGGTGACCGTCGCTGTTGAGGTGCAGACCGTCGCTGCTCAGCCATTGCGGCCAGCGCGGATCGCCCATCAACCGCTCCAGCAGCGGCAGAAACGGCACATCGGCGGCCAGGCAGGCCTCCTCAAGCAGGCGCTCATAGCGGTGGATGTCGCTGAGGCTGTACCAGAGAACATCGGCATAGGGCATGGCGTCTTCGAGGACAGGGCTCAGGCCGATCACAAACACCGGAGCGATCTGCCGCGCCAACGGCAGCAGTTGCTCAAGGCCGAACAGAAAGCCATCGGGGTCGAGCTGATGGCGCCCATCGCGGCGACCCACCCGGGCCGAGTCGTTGAGCCCGATGCCGAGCAGCACGCCCTGGGGTTGCTGCCGGCGCAGTTCGCCGCGGCAGCCGACTTCGCCGGGCAGCCGCGCGCTGAGCCGCTCGAGCCCATCGCCGCGAACCCCCAGGTTGTAGACGACCGGGCCGCCCGGCAGCTCCATCCAGTGACGGCGCAGGCGTTCACACCAGCCCCCTTCGAGCGGATCACCCCAGCCAAAAACACCGCTGTCGCCCAGGGCGATCAGCTTCTTGGGGATCGGCAGCGTCATGGGCTGGTGCCTCCCAGCAGCTGGCGGCGAAAGCGGTCGCTGAGATCTTCACCCACGAGCGTCAGCAGGGCATAGGCCACCAGCAGCAGGGCGATCTGCTGCCAGGCAAAGGCGGCCAGGCTTTCGCGCAACTGGCTGCCGAGTCCTGTGCTGCCCACCAGACCCACCACCACGGTTTCGCGCAGCATCACATCGCTGCGATAGGCCCCGTAGGCCAGATAGGAGCGGGCCACGCCGCTGAAGCGGCCATACAGCAGGGCCAGCCGCGGCCCCGTGCCGCTTGCACTCAGGGCCTGCTCGGCGCTGGGACTGGCGCTGCCAATCGCCTCGTTCAGCAGGCGTCCCAGGATGCCGAGGTTGTGAAAGCCAAGCGCCAGGGCCGCAGGCAGCACCCCTGGTTTGAGCACAAACAGCAGCAGCAGGGCGCTCAGCGGCGGCGGCCACAGTCGCGCCAGCATCCAGATCAGCTGCAGCAAGGCTCGGCCCCAGCGCCAGGGTGCTGCCACCAGGAGCAGCAGCGGGCCGCTGCCCACCGCCAGCCCTGCCGCCAGCAGGGTCAGCAGCAGTGTGTTCGCGATCAAGGCCGGCCAGTTCAACTGCAGAGCCTGCTGCCAGCCGCCCGGTGCAAGCGGTGGCAGCGGCTGCCAGTGCAGCAGTTGCACGGGGTTGATGCCCAGCCACAGCGCACAGGCCAGAGCAAGCATCAGCACCCCGCCCAAAGCAGCCAGCATCTGCCTGCCCTGCCGGCCCACAGGCTCAGCCGGTGCCCCAGGCACCAGCTTGAGCCGCGCCGGCATGCTCCAGTGCGCCCTGAGCCTGGCGATCAGCGCCTCGAGCGGCAGCATCACGGCCAGCAGCAACCACAGGCCGCTCCACAGCTCGCGAAACTGCAGTGACTGCAGGCTCAGCAGCAGATCGTTGCCCAGCCCCCCCAGGCCAAACACCCCCAGCAAGGTGGCACTGCGCAGGGCACATTCGAGCCGGTAGCCGCCATAGCTGAGCAGTCCTGGCAGCACAGGTGGCCCCAGCGCCGTCCACAGCGCTGCGGGTGCACCGGCGCCGGCGCTGCTGAGGGCTTCAAGGCTCTGGCGGGGCAGGGCATCAAGCTGATCGCGCACCACCCGCGCCACCAAGGCTGCATAGGGAATCGTGATCGCTGCAACCGCCACGGCTGGTTCGAGCCCGATCAACTGCAGCAGCAGCAGGCCCCAGATCAACTCATGGATGGAGCGCGGAAGCGCCAGCAAGCGCGCCAGCAGATCGGCGGGCCAGCTGCGGCCCAGCAGGTGCAACACCACAACCTGGGAGCTGGCCGCACCCAACGCCAGGCCGATGAGCAGGCTGGCGGCCCAACTCACCAGGGCGACGCCGCAGGTGATGGCCAGTCCCCTGAGCTGGGACTCCAGCACTGCCGGCTCCAGTGAGGGCTGCAGGGCAGCTGTGGCAAAGCTGGCGATCAGCTCCCAGCCGCCGCCGTGGCTTGCGGCTGGCAGCAGCACCACAACCGGCAGCAGCACCAGTGCTGGCAGCAGCAGCAGCAGCGGTGGCGCCGGTTTCACGGTGCGCTGGCGTACAGCGCGTCGAGCCTGTCCTGTTGCAGTTGCTCAGCCGGCAGATCAAACACCACAGCGCCAGCCCGCAGGCCAATGGCACGGTCAAAGCCCTTGAGCAGGTCAGGGCGATGCAGGCTCAGCAGCAGGGCGCGGGGCGTCGCGCCCGCATCCAGCAGCAGGGCCAGCAGCTCAGCGGCCAGCCGCGGATCGAGGCTGGCCAGGGGTTCATCGGCCAGCAGCAGCTGCGGGTCCTGCCTGAGCAGCCGGCCCAGGGCGACCCGCTGGCGCTGCCCGCCCGAGAGGGCCGAGACAGGCTGGTTGAGCAGGCCCGGGTCCAGGTCCAGGCGGGTGAGCACCTGGCTGCAGGCCTGGGTCTCCAGGGGGACCAGCAGGTTGAGCACGGCACGCGGCCAGCCCCAGCTCGCGAGGCGACCCGTGTTGAGGTTCTGTTGCACCGTGAGCTCCTCGATCAGGCGCAGGTCCTGCCAGAGGGTGCCGATGCAGCGCTGCTGGCGCCGCCGCCGCCCGCCCCTGCGCGCCGGCGTTTCGCCCTGCCACAACACCGTGCCCTGATCGGGACTCAACAGCCCATTGGCCACCGCCAGCAGGGTGCTCTTGCCGGCGCCGCTGGGGCCGAGCAGGGCCACCCGCTCGCCGGGCCGCAGCGTCAGATCGATCCCGGCCAGCCGCGGATGATCGCGGCCGGCGACAACGACACGCCGCAGCTCCAGCAGGGCAGGGGCGCTCACCTAGCGGATCTTGCCGATCTGCCGTCCCACGCGCTCGATCGGGGCGTAATCGCTTGCCTTGGCCGCGGTGAACTGCTGGGCCCCAAACAGCTGCAGGATCGCCTTCTGTTCGGGGTTGCTGGGCCGCCAGCTGATGATGGCCCCACGCAACTTGGCCGTGAAGCCCTTGCCGAAGCGCTCATCAAGGTTGGGCTGGCCAATCCAGTGGTAATCGGGGTAGCCAGGGGTGCGCCAGATCGCCAGCACCTTGTTGCGGTTGGCCTTGCCGCTGCGCAGATTGGCTTTCCAGACCTGCTCGTTGACGGCTCCAGCCTGATAGGCACCGCTCTGCACCAGGGCGATCGTGGCGTCGTGGCTGCCGCTGAAACCCGGGGCACCGCCAGCAAAGTCGCTGGGCTTCACGCCGGCCTGCTGCAGAAAGAACTGGGGCATCAGCCGCCCCGAGGTTGAACTCTCGGAGCCGAAGGTGAAGCGCTTGCCCTTGAGTTCGCTGAGGCCTTTCTGGCTTGCGATCGGCTGGAGGCCGCTGGCCTTGTTGGCGATGAAAACGGTGTGAAACGACGCGTCAATGTCGCGCTGGGCGATCACCTGGGCACCGGGTTTCTGCAGCCGGGCCTGCACACCGGTCAGTCCTCCGAACCAGACCAGATCGAGGTTGCCGGTGCGAAAGGCGCTGACAGCAGCGGTGTAGTCGATCACCGGGACGTACCGCACAGGCACGCCCAGTTGCTTGCTAAGCAGTTGGGCCACCTGGCCGTAGAGGCGATTCAGTTTTTCGGGGTTCTGATCGGGGATGGCGCTGATCCGCAGCACGGGCCTTGTGGCCTGGGCGCTGACCGGGATCAAAGACTGGCAGACGACCGCCGGTGCCAGGGCCAGGGTGAGGCCAAGGACACCGGCGGCCAGACGTTCTCGTGTTGACATTGATTGAGCAAATCAGGGGTGGTGATGGACTGAGCGCGGCTCCCTGACGGCGAGGTCAGAGGGTCTGCAGAAAGCGGCTCAGTCGTTGCAGTCCATCATCGATCGTCGCCTCGGAGGCTGCACACGAGAGACGAATGCAGCGGTCATCACCGAAGGCGATGCCCGGCACCACCGCGAGTCCCTGCTCATCGAGCAGGCGATTGCACAGGCTCATCGAATCGAGGCCGTAGTGGCTGACATCGGGAAAGGCGTAAAAAGCTCCCGCCGGTGGCTGCAGCTTGAGTCCCGCGATGGCGCGCAGGCCGTCGCTGAGCCGTTGCCGGCGGCTGTTGAACTGCTGGGCCATGGCGCGCACACAGTCGCGCGGGCCACTGACCGCCGCCAGGGCTCCGTACTGGGCAAAGGTGCAGACATTGCTGGTGCTTTGGCTCTGCAGCGCCGCCGCGGCCTTGATCACCGGCCCATGGCCGGCCAGCCAGCCGATGCGCCAACCCGTCATCGCCCAGCCTTTGGCGCAGCCACCGACGATGAAGATGCGTTCGGCCAGATCGGGTGCGACCGCCGCCAGGCTGTGGTGGCTGTGGCCGGGAGCCAGCAGAAATTCGTAGATCTCATCGCAGACCACCAGCAGCTGTGGGTGGCGGCGTAACACCGAAGCCAGGGCCTCGAGCTCAGTGCGGCTGAGCACCGTGCCGGTGGGGTTGCTGGGGCTGTTGAGCACCAGCAGCTTGCTCTTGGGCGTGATGGCGGCCTCAAGCGCTTCGGGCCGCAGCCGGAAGCCATCGGCAGCCTGGCTTGGGATCAAGCGCACCGACGCCCCAGCCAGTTCGGCCATGTCGGGGTAGCTCAACCAGTAAGGCGCCGGCAGCAGCAGCTCATCGCCGCGCTCGAGCAGCACCTGAAACAGATTGAACAGCGCCTGTTTGCCGCCGTTGGTCACCAGCACCTGCTCGGCGCTGGTGGCGACGTGGTTTTCGTCGCTGAGCTTGGCGGCAATGGCTTCGCGCAGCGCCGGCTCGCCGGCCGCAGGACCGTAGCGGGTCTGACCGGCTGCCAGGGCATCGGCTGCCGCCTGGCGAATGAACGCAGGTGTCTCGAAATCAGGTTCGCCGGCACTGAGACTGCAAATGTCACGGCCGTCGGCTTTGAGGGCCTTGGCCTTGGCGGCGATCGCCAGGGTCAGCGAGGGCTTCAGCGCCTGGGCCCGCTGCGACAGCCAGGTGTTCTCGGTCTGCGGGGGCGACGTCGCCGGCATGGGGCGGGGGGCGTTGCAGCCATCCTGCCGCACGCCTCTGTGGCAGAGGGTTCAGCCAGGCACCAACCGCTGCGATGCTTATCAAGCGCCATGCCTGCAAGAGTTCGGCAACGCAGCGTTGACCATGGCGGACCGCGATGCACGCCGTACTGCCCTGCAGCGGCTCAAGCAGCAGTGCCACAGCTGCCGCGCCTGTTCGCTGGCCGAGCAGCGCCAGCAGGTGGTGGTCGGCCGCGGCAATCCCTGGGCACCGCTGATGCTGATCGGCGAGGCGCCTGGGGCCGAGGAGGACGCCAGTGGTCTGCCCTTTGTGGGCCGTTCGGGCCAGCTGCTCGATCAGCTGCTGGTGGCGGTTGGTTTTGACCTTGAACAGGACCTGTACATCGGCAATGCAATCAAGTGCCGCCCGCCGGGGAACCGCCGCCCCACCCCGGCCGAGCTGGCCGCCTGCAGGCCCTGGCTGGCCGCGCAACTCAACGTGGTGCAGCCGCAGCTGGTGGTGTTGGTCGGAGCTACGGCCCTTGAGGCCGTGCTGGGCATCAAAGGGGGCATCACCCGGGTGCGGGGCCAGTGGCTCGATGCCGCCGCCGCCGCCAGCGGACCTCTGGCCTTGGAGCTGGCCGATCGGCGCTTGATGGCGATCCTCCATCCCTCCTATCTGCTGCGTTTTGGCCGCGATCAGCCGGGCAGTCCAAGGGATCTCACCCGCCGCGATCTGACCGTTGTGCGTGCCGCTGTGACAGGCTTTGGCCACCGCAGGCCTACCCAGCCATGACCGCCGCCCTGGTGAACACTCCAGCCGCTGCCGACTGGGCTGCCAATCCCCGTTACGACACCCAGATCAAGCGCCGAAAAACCCGTAGCGTGCGGGTCGGCGACGTCTGGATCGGCAGCGACCACCCGGTGGTGGTGCAGTCGATGATCAACGAGGACACCCTCGACATCGAAGGCGCCACCGCCGGCATCCGCCGGCTGCACGAAGCCGGCTGCGAAATCGTGCGCGTCACCGTGCCGTCGCTGGCCCATGCCAAGGCGATGGGCGAGATCCGCCAGCGCTTGATCGACACCTATCAGGCGGTGCCCCTGGTGGCCGATGTGCATCACAACGGCATGAAGATCGCCCTGGAGGTGGCGCAGCACGTTGACAAGGTGCGCATCAACCCGGGCTTGTTTGTGTTCGACAAGCCCGACCCGAACCGCAGCGAATTTTCAGAGGCGGAGATCGCGGCCATCGGCGAGCGCATCACCGACACCTTTGAACCGCTGGTTCAGTTGCTCAAAGAGCAGGACAAGGCCCTGCGCATCGGCGTCAACCATGGCTCCCTGGCTGAGCGCATGTTGTTTCGCTACGGCGACACGCCGCTGGGCATGGTCGAGAGCGCGATGGAGTTCATTCGCATCTGCGACCGGCTCGACTTTCACAACATTGTTGTGTCGATGAAGGCCTCGCGCGCCCCCGTGATGATGGCGGCCTACCGCATGATGGCCGACCGCATGGACAGTGAGGGGTTCCCCTACCCCCTGCACCTGGGCGTCACCGAAGCTGGCGACGGCGACTACGGCCGGGTGAAGAGCACCGCCGGCATCGCGCCGCTGCTGGCCGAGGGCATCGGCGACACGATCCGGGTCTCGCTGACCGAGGCCCCTGAAAAGGAGATCCCTGTCTGCTACTCGATTTTGCAGGCCCTGGGGCTGCGCAAGACGATGGTTGAGTACGTGGCCTGCCCCAGCTGCGGCCGCACCCTGTTCAACCTGGAGGAGGTCTTGCACACGGTGCGCGCGGCCACCGCGCACCTCACCGGCCTCGACATCGCCGTGATGGGCTGCATCGTCAACGGCCCCGGCGAGATGGCCGATGCCGACTACGGCTATGTCGGCAAGACCCCAGGCATCATCTCGCTGTACCGGGGCCGCGACGAGATCAAGCGTGTGCCTGAAGCTGAGGGCGTCGAAGCGCTGATTCAGCTGATCAAGGATGACGGCCGCTGGGTGGATCCCTGAGGCGTTCTTCGTTGGCCTGAGCTCACGTGTTGGGCTTGTGTCGAGTTCGGTGATGCCGCCTCAATGCCGCTAACTTGAAGAGACGAATGGGGCCTTGGCGGTGATGGGCAAGCGGTCAGTGGTGGTGGTGCTTGGGCTCAGTGCCTGTGCGGCCACCGCGGTTCTGGCCCAGGAGGCAGTGGTGCCCCCCGGTGGTCTCTCGCGGATCAGTGACAGCCCCAAGGAGGTCATTGATCAGACCTGGCAGATCGTTTTTCGCGACTACCTCGACACCACCGGCAAGTACAACGCTGAGCGCTGGCGCACCTTGCGCCGCGATGTTCTGGCCAAGAGCTATGGCAGCTCCAAAGAGGCCTATGACGCCATCCGGGGCATGCTCGGCAGCCTCGATGATCCGTACACCCGTTTCCTTGATCCTCGTGAGTTCAAGGAAATGCAGATCGACACCTCCGGAGAACTCTCCGGGGTGGGGATCCAGCTGAGCCTTGATAAGGACACCAAAGAGCTGGTCGTGGTCTCCCCGATCGAGGGATCGCCGGCGTCGCGCGCGGGGGTGCAGCCCAAAGATGTCATCACCGCGATCGACGGCAAGAGCACCAAGGGCATGAGCACCGAGGATGCGGTCAAGCTGATCCGCGGCCAGGCTGGTACGGCGGTCAAGCTCACCCTGCGGCGCAAGGGTCAGAGCCAGCCGCTGGAGCTCTCGCTCACCCGCGAGCGCATTGAGCTGCATGCGGTTGACAAGCAGATCAACACGACGAGCGATGGTCTGCGTATCGGCTACATCCGCCTCAAGCAATTCAATGCCAATGCCACCAAGGACATGCGGGTGGCGCTCAAAGAGCTCGACGGCAAGGTCGACGGCTATGTGCTCGATCTGCGCAGCAACCCTGGCGGACTGCTGACCGCCAGCATCGAGATCGCGCGTCAGTGGCTCAACGAGGGCACGATCGTCTCGACCAAGACGCGTGATGGCATCACCGACATCAAAAAGGCCAATGGCCGCGCGCTGACCACCAAGCCACTGGTGATTCTGGTCAACGAGGGTTCAGCCAGCGCCAGCGAGATTCTTTCGGGTGCCCTGCAGGACAACAACCGTGCCGTGCTCGTGGGTCAGAAGACCTTTGGCAAGGGTCTGGTCCAATCGGTGCGCGGGCTCTCCGATGGATCCGGCATGACCGTGACCATCGCCAAGTACCTCACCCCCAGTGGCCGCGACATTCACAAGCACGGGATCGCGCCTGATGTTTCGGTCAAGATGGGCGATCTCGAGGCCCAGCGCCTGCGCCTCGAAGATCTGGGCACCCGCAAGGACAGCCAGTACCGGGTCGCCGAATCGACCCTGGCCAAGAAGGTGCGTGGAGCCGGCTCAACCGAGAAGGCCTACAACCCTCGCTCTACCAACCTCAAGGCTGCAACCACCCCCGAGCAGGCCAGGCAGCCCAATCCCTGAACTGGGTTGGCAATCGCTTTTGCTCAGCGATTGAACGTCATGCTGCCGACCCGTGCGTTCTTGAGCCTGGTTCGCCAAGATTCATCTGGCGGCATTGATGAGCCGAGATGACTCAGGAGAATTCGATCTGGGCGCTCAAGCCCTGGTGGTGTCAGCCCTGGTCGATCGTGCTGAGCGGCAGCTGCAGTGTTGCCGGCAGCTGGGTGGTGATGCAGCGCTGGTGGATCACCGGCCCACTGGCCTGTGGGGTTGTGCTGTGGTGGCTGCTGTTTCTAGTCCTGGTCCCAGCGGCCTACAAGAGACAGATCACAACGCAAAACGCGGTCGAATGATCATGATCGACGCAGCCCTCATGACGCGTTGATGGACCCGGCTTGTGGGCTCAGGCAGCCCCGGCGACCGGTTGCATCAGGCCGCCACCTGGGGATGAATCGTCGTCGTCGTTTTTGCTGTTGCCATTCATCAGGGCATAGAGGCCAAGGGCAGCCAGGCTGATCGCAGCCGAGAGCAGACCAAAGCTGCCATCCACAGCACTGCCGAGCTCCAGCACCTCGCCCATGACGACCCGTTACAGAACTTCTCAGAATTGTAACGGATTTTTGCGGGGTTGCGTCTCTGGCTGTCTTCTGGCGGCGGTCTTTGCGGATCAGACCGCAAGCACTGCCTCGTTCTGGCTGGCCGCCTGTTCGGCGCGTTGGGTGCTGGTGAGTCCATCGGCATCGGGGATCTGGGCGGCCATGAGTTCCAGCCAGTTCTTGAGTTCCTCGACCTGCTTCTCGATCGGCAAGACCCCCAGGCCGCGGGCCAGCACCTTGGCGGTGCTGCCGCTGCCGGCCTGATACACCAGGCGGCCGTGCAGGTGCTGGGGCAGCCCCTGGCGCAGCAGCCGGAACGCTGGCTCCTCCATGGGGGTTTCCAGGGCGATGTTGGGCTTTTCGCCCTTCAGCCTTGAGAAGCCGCAGCGCTTGGCCAGCAGCTTGAGCTCCATCAGTTCAAGCAGGGCGATCACCGGCGCGGGCAGGGCGCCGTAGCGCTCCACCCACCCTGTTGCCAGCTCCAGCAGGGCGTCCTTGCTGCTGCAGCCGGTGGCAGCGCGGTAGGCCGCCATCTTTTCGTCGTTGTCAGAGATCCAGTCACCGGGTATGAACGCCGTGATCGGCAGGTCGATCTGGGTGTCGTCGACCTTGGGAATGTCCTGACCCTGAATCTCAGCCAGGCACTCCTGCAGCATTTCCATGTAGAGGTCGAAGCCGATCGTCTCCATCTGGCCGCTCTGCTCGACGCCCAGCAGGTTGCCGACGCCGCGGATCTCCATGTCGCGCATCGCCAGCTGGTAGCCAGAGCCCAGTTGGGCGAATTCTTGAATCGCCCGCAGCCGCGCCCGCGCCGCCTCGCTCAGCGACGCATCGCCCGGATAAAACAGCCAGGCATGGGCCTGGATGCCGCTGCGGCCCACCCGGCCCCGCAGTTGATACAGCTGGGCCAGGCCGAACTTGTGGGCGTCCTCGATCAGGATCGTGTTGACCCGGGGGATGTCGAGGCCGCTCTCGACGATGGTCGTGCAGAGCATCAGATCGGCCTCACCGGCGTTGAAGGCGACCATGGCGCTTTCGAGCTCGCCTTCAGCCATCTGGCCGTGGGCCACCAGCAGCCGCAGCCCCGGCAGCATGGCGCGCAGCTGGGTGGCCACCTCCTCGATGCCCTCGACCCGGGGCACCACATAAAAGATCTGCCCGCCCCGGTCCAGCTCCTGGCGGATGGCGCTGCGCACGGCCTCCTCATCGAGCGAGGCCAGGTGGGTCTTGATCGGCCGCCGCAGCGGCGGTGGCGTGGTGATCAGGCTCATCTCGCGCACGCCCGAGAGGCTCATGTAGAGCGTGCGCGGGATCGGCGTGGCGCTCAGGGTCAAGACGTCGACGTCCTTGCGCAGGGCCTTGATCTTTTCTTTCTGGTTGACCCCGAAGCGCTGCTCTTCATCGACCACCAGCAGCCCCAGCTGCTTGAACGTGGTGCCCTTGCCCAGCAGCTGGTGGGTGCCCACCACCACGTCGACCGAGCCTTCGACCAGTCCCTCGAGGATCGTCTTGCGCTCGCCTGCGGTCCTGAAGCGGTTGAGCAGGCTCACCTTGAGCGGGTAAGGGGCGAAGCGCTCGCTGAGCGTGCGCCAGTGTTGCTGCGCCAGCACCGTGGTGGGGGCCAGCATCGCCACCTGCTTGCCGGCGGTGACGGCCTTGAAGATGGCGCGGATCGCCACTTCGGTCTTGCCGAAGCCCACATCGCCGCAGACCAGCCGGTCCATCGGCTGGGGCTGCTCCATGTCTTGTTTGACATCGGCGATCGCCTTGACCTGGTCAGGCGTGGGCTCGTAGGGGAACGAGTCCTCCAGTTCGACTTGCCAGGGACCGTCGGGGGGGTAGGCGAAGCCCGGCGCCTTGTGGCGCTCGGCGTAGAGCTTGACCAGATCGACGGCCACCTTGCGGATGGCCTTTTTGGCGCGCTCCTTGGCCTTGCTCCAGGCGGTGCCGCCCATGCGGTTGAGCTCGGGCGGGGCGTCGCTGATGGCGCGGTAGCGGCCCAGGCTGCCCAGCTGGTCGGCCGCGACCCGCAGCAACCCGTCGGCGTACTGCACCACCAGGTAGTCGCGCGAGTCGCCGCCGATGGCGAGCTTCTCGAGCTTGAGAAACTTGCCGATGCCGTGGTTGCGGTGCACCACGAAATCGCCGGGCCGCATCTTGTTCGGATCGACCGTGCGGCTGGCGGCCTTGCGGCGGCGGCGCACGTAGCCCGTGGCCGCCAGGCTGTGCTGACCGAAGAACTCCCGGTCGGTGATCAGCACCAGCCGCCAGGCCGGCAACTGCAGCCCCTCGAGCTCGGCGGTGCCGCGGGTCTTGAGGGCCACGGGGGTGTTCTGCTCGATCAGCCGCTCGATCGCAGGGGTGTCGAGCGGGTTGGGCACAAAGCGGGCGATGCAGTCGTGCTCTTCCAGCAGGGCGGTGGCGCGGCTGGGCTGGGCCGACAGCAGCCACACGCTGGCCCGCTCCCGCTGGAAGTCTTTGATCAGGCCCGCCAGCTTGCCGAAGGCGTTGGGATAGGCCGGCACCGTGCGGCTCGCCAGATCGAGTTGGTTGGGGTGGTGGTCGGTTTCGTGCAGCTCGCACAGGTCAAAGCCGGCAAAGCTGCCTGATGCTTCTGCCAGCGCTTCGGCTGGATCACGGTGCAGCAGCTGCGGCAGCGCGTCGCCCAGCTCGGCTTCAACGTCGGCGTGGTGGCTGACCACGTGGTCAAACCACTGCTGGCCGTGGGCCAGCGCGGCGCGGCGCTCGTCAACGGCGATCAGGGTCTGGGGCGGCAGGTAATCAAGCAGTGAGGCCGGCTGCTGCCAGGCCAACCCCATCAGCCGCCTGAGACCGTCCTCGGGGGTACCGCCTTCGAGCAGCTGCTCGAGGGCCTCAGGGCTCAGCAGCGCCTCCAAACCATCGGGCATGGCCTCGCGCAGGGCGCTGGCAATGAGCGGCCCATAGCCGCTGGGGGTGAGCCGCACCACCTCGATCGCATCGAGCGAGCGCTGCGTGGCGGGGTCGAATTCGCGGATTTTTTCAAGCTCTTCGCCAAAGAACTCAAGCCGCACGGGCAGCTCGCTGCTGACCGGAAACACATCGACGATGTCGCCGCGGCGGCTCCAGGTGCCCTCCTGCTCGATGCTGGTGACCCGCTCGTAGCCCAGGCGGGTCAGGGTTTCAGCCAGGACCTCGAGCTCGAGGCTCTCACCCTTGCGCAGGCTCAGACACTGGGCCTGCAGCGCCTGTGGCGGCGGCAGGTGGGGCTGCAGCGCCCGCTCGGTGGCGACGATGGCCAGATCACCGCGGTCCTTGCCGCCGCCGCCCTGATCGAGCAACTCGCTCAGCACCTGCAGCTGGCCCCAGGTGATCTCGCTGGTCGGCTCGATCGCCTCATAGGGGCTGGCTTCGCTGGTGGGATACAGCTGGCAGCTGCTCCAGCCCATCAGCTCCAGCAGGGCGGCCCAGCGGCCGGCCTCTTCGAGCGTGGGTACCACCACCAGCAACGGGGCCTGGCGGACCCGCGCCAGGGCGCTGCTGACCAGGGCGCGTGCGGCCCTGCTGGCGCCGCCGAGCCGGAGCCGCTCAGGGCGCTCGATGCGGGCGGCCACCTCAGCGCTCAGGGGCACCTGCTGCAGCTGGCGCACCAAGGCAGTGAGGGGCATGGGGAGAGGGGCGAAGCTCCTGATCTTCGCAATCGATCCCCACCCAGCGCGGCCCGCTCAAGAGCGGCCAGACTGAGGCGCAAGGTCCGCGCGAGATCGCCCGTTGTGCCGACACGTCAGAGCGCAGGCTCGACACTTCTGTGGGCTGTGCCGGCGCTGCTGGTGCTGCTGAGCGCGGTGGCCCTGACAGCCCTCAGCACCCCGCCACCGGGGCGCGCCTCACGTCCCAGAAGCGCCCTGCCGGCCGCTGCGGTTCCGCCTGGATCAAGCCCGGCGGCTGCGGGGACCCTGCTGCAGCGACTGGCAACGGCCGATCTGCAGTGGCGCCCGCGCAGCGAACCCCTGCCCAACGGGGGAACCCGCTACGTGTATCGCAAACGTCCTGGCGAGCCGGATCTCAGCCTCGCTGAGATCAAGGCGTTGATGGCCAATCCACCCCGTTTTGAGGCCGAACGCGCCGCGATCTCGGATCTCTGGGCCCAGCTGCAGCGCCTGGGGGTACGGCTCAAGCTCGAGCAACCCCGCAAATCGGGTGCTGCCGGCGAGTGGGATCCGGCGGCGCGGACCCTGCGCATCAAGCCCGCGGTGGTTGACAAGGGCAGCGCCGAGTTCGCCCGGGTGCTCAATCACGAGGCCATCCACGTGGCCCAGAGCTGCTCAGGGGGCGGGATCAGCGCGACGCCGCGGCCCCTGGGATTGCCCCAGCAGCTGCCGGCGCGCCTGCAGAGCGTGCTGCAGCAACCGACCTATGCCCGTGCCGACGCCCGTGAACGCCTGCTGGAGCGCGAGGCCTATGCCAATCAGGAGGAGCTCCAGCTCGGGCTCACCCTGCTGCGGATTCACTGCTGAGCGGCGTGTTCAACAACTCACTTTCAAGCAGCATGTTGAACTCGAGCAGCTGGCTATCGCTCAGTTGCTGCCGGCTGCTGCGCTGAAACCGGCTCTCGAGCAGTTGGCGGCCCTGGTTGGCAGTCCAGCCCAGCTGGCTCAGGAGCTGGTCGCTTTGGCCCAACAGGTCGCTGCGTTTGAGCGGCACGGCACAGCTGCCGGGATCCTCGCCTGCCTGGAAGCGTTCCAGTGCCCTCAGATAGGCCAGCAGATCGGCGTAGGTGGTCAGCCGCGAGCGGCTGCTGTGGCCAAAGGCCCGCAGCAGGTAGGTGGCTTCCTGCTCACGGCTCCAGCCCAACCGCTTGAGCTGCAGATCGAGCTGGGCCAGCTCGCTGCTCCAATCGTCGGGATCGGCAGGCGGTTCGGCCTCGGGCTCGGGCTCGGCGACAACAGTCGGTAACAGGGCTTGGGTCTGGGTTTCGGCTTGGGGGCGCACGGGAGCTGGAGCTGGAGCTGGAGCCGCAGCCCGAGCTGGAGCTGGAGCCGCTACAGGTGGCACTGGTGCTGCAACAGGCTGGGCCCGCAGGCGGGCGCGGGCCCTCTCTTCGGCCTCCTCGGCAGTGGCCGCTTCCCCCAGGGCAGCGGCCACCAGAGCGCCAGCTTCGATCAACCGCGCCAGCACCACGCAGCGTTTGGCGCTGGCATGCACCAGTTCAAGCTCGATCGGCATCGATCAGACGCACGGCAATGGGCCGTTTCTAGAGTGCCGTCTTTCCACCGGCATGGAAGCCGAGTCGATTCAGTCGCTGCTTCCGTTGCTGGAGGGTGCCGATCAATGGAGTGAGCTGCTGCTGCTGCTGCCGCTGCTGGTGGCGCTCGAGGTGGTGCTCTCGGCCGATAACGCCATTGCGCTGGCCGCGATCAGCCGCGGCTTGCACGACCGGCAGCGTCAGGCCCTGGCCCTCAACCTCGGCCTGGCCTTGGCACTGGTGTTTCGCCTGCTGTTGATTGCTGCAGCCCGCTGGGTGCTGGCCTACTGGCCGCTGCAGCTGGCGGCCGCCGGGTATCTGCTGTGGCTCTGCGCGCAGCATCTGTGGGTGCTGTTCGGCACGCCCCAGCAAACCCCTGAATCGGCAGCAGATCCGCTCAGCCAACCTGAGCTGGCCGCCGTGCCTTCGCTGGCTTCGGTGGTGGGCACCCTGGCGATCACGGATCTGGCGTTTTCGCTCGACAGCGTTGCCGCGGCGGTGGCGGTCAGCGATCGCCTGTGGTTGGTGATGACCGGCGGCGTGCTGGGGGTGCTGGCCCTGCGTCTGACGGCAGGTTTGTTTGTGCGTTGGTTGGAGGAGTTTCAGCACCTTGAGACCGCCGGGTTTCTGGCGGTGGGACTGGTGGGCGTGCGCCTGATGCTGCGTCTGGCCACGCCCCGCTTGTTGCCGCCTGAGTGGTTGCTGCTGGCCCTGGTCGCCGCCCTGTTTGTCTGGGGGTTTTCGGTGCGCAAGCCCCTCGATGTGAACCCCTGACGCCATGCAGATTGAACTGCGCCAGAGCGGTAGCGGCCGTTTGATCGAGCGTGTCGAGGTGGCCGAACTCGCCGATGTGCCGCAGCCGGGCCGCTGGTTTCTGGCGGCTGGCCAAAGCTTTCTGGTGTTGCAGCGCAGCCACCGGTATCAGTACAAAGCCGGCCGCTACCAACTGGTGAGCGTGGCGCTGCAGGTCAAGCCCCAGCAGCGCCCTGCAGATGCCAGGCGCTGGCGCCAGCAGTGGGTGATCGGGGATCCGAGCTGCCGCTTCAATGCGCGCAGTCCGTTGCTGCGCTGCGCTGTGCTGCCGGCTGGTCCGTGCGAGCGCTGCTGCCATTACGACGCCCGCAGCGGGGCCGAGGTCTAGATGCCGCCGGAGCACGCTGCCCAGCCGCCCTGCCACTGGCACACAGGCACGGTGGTGCGCGGCTACGGCGTCGCCTCTGGCCAGGCGCCGGATTCGCCCTATCCGGCCGGCAGCATCAGCCTGCAGGCGCCGCTGTTTGCCCAACACGGCGTCGATCTGAGCGGCTTCTTCAGCGGCACCTTGAACCTGGCCTTTGCCGGCTGCCGCTGGCATCTGAGCGCTCCCGATGCTCAGGTGGTGGAGCTGCTCTGGAGTGATCGCCACCCGGCAGAGACCTTCTCGTTCTGGCGCGTGCAGCTGCGCCGAGCCGGCAGCAGCGATGCCTGCTCAGCGCTGATCTACTGGCCGCACCCGGAGACCAAACGCAAGCACCACCACAGCCCCGACCGGCTTGAGCTCCTGGCTCCCTGGATCGAGGCCCTTGGTGAAGGCGATCGACTGGAGATCGGACTGGACCCGCGCCGTTGCCGCTGCATCAGGCCGCAGGCCTTGCAGGCGCGCCTGCTCGAAGCGATCAAGTTCAGGGTGCTGGCGGCGCAGGAGAGCTTTTTTGCGGCATACCGGCAGGGCTCCGTGCTTGTGGCCAGCGCCTTTCGCGCTGAACTGCCGCGTCTGCTGCCGGCGGCGCTTGATTTGAACGATCGCGAATTGCTGGAGGTTCTTGAGCGCGCCCAGTTCCTCTATGGCGATGGCATCGGATGCGACACCATGAACCTGCAATCTGGGTTGAGATAACCCTGCCAGAGGTCATGCCATGCCCTACGAGCCCGGTTCCACCGAGTGCCGCGTGTTGATTGACTGCAAGGGCCAGCTCGAGTCGATGCTGCTCAGCCTGTCGCGCATTGACAACACCGGCCCCATCCGTGAGCAGCTGATGGGTGTGCATCAACAGCTCGAAGCCCTGCACAACCAGTACCGCAAGGCTGCCTTGCAGAACTAGGGGGCTTCACCCACTGGCGTGGGCGTGCTGCAACTCCATCTCGATGAGCTGACAGGCGGCATAGGCGCTCGCCAGGGTGGCCGCATGGGTGCGGCCACGGGGGTGGTCCCTGTGGTCCACCAGGTAGCGCCCGTTGGTTTCCCGGTAAATCAGGCAGCCACGGCCGGTTTCACCCACGTAGGACAGGTCACCCATGGTTCTGGAGGAAGCGTCTTGCCTTTCTCTAGCCGTGGCTGACGGCGGCGTCCATGTGTGTGAGTCCACACAACATCGAACGTCACCTAGGCGGCTCCCAGGCGATCACCGGGCGCTGCTCCCAGCTGTTGCAGCAGGGTGGTGCCAGCGCTGGCACCTTTGCCCTCAAGCTGGGCCTGGCGGATCAACAGCGGGCATCCGCTGCTGCTGACGACGAGTCCGAGCTCCGGGATCGCCGCCAGCACCGTGCCGCCGATCTGCCCAGCGCTGGGCCAGCGGTCCACCAGCTGGGCCGCCTGGGGGCTCAGTTGATCGGCCAGTCGTGCGATCAGCGGTTCTGTGACATGCAGCTTCAGGCGCTGCCCGCGCCAGCTGGTGGTGGCACCGGGATACAGGCCCATCACGCGGCGGTGAATGGCCAGGGCGGGCTGCTGCCAATCAATCAGAAAGTCGTCTTTGTTGAGCAGACGGGCATAGGCCGCGCCGTCGTCGCCTTGCGGCACAAGCCCCAGCCGCTCGTAGCGTTGCTGGCGCGTGCCGGGGCCAGCCGCTTCGATGCGGGGCAGCGCTTCGATCAGCAGTTCAGCGGTGAGCCGGCTGAGCCGATCGCCCAGGGAGCTGGCGTTGTCACACAGCGCAATCGGCGTGACGCGTTCCAGCAGCACCGGGCCGGTGTCGAGGCCTTCCTCCATGGCCATGATTCCTACCCCGGTTTGGTGATCGCCTTCCAGGAGTGACCATTGAATCGGTGCCGCGCCGCGCCAACGCGGCAACAGCGATCCGTGGCCGTTCCAGCAGCCGTAGGGCGGCTGATCAAGCACTGCGCTCGGCAGCAGTTGGCCGAAGGCCACCACGATCGAGGCATCGGCCCCCAGATCGGCCAGCTGCTGCTGCAGCTCGCGATCACGCCTGATGCGCTCGGGGGTGAACACCGTGATCCCCAGCTCCTGGGCCCGTGCTTTCACTGCCGAGGGCTGCAGGGCCTTGCCGCGGCCGCGGCGCCGGTCGGGCTGACTCACCACCCCCAGCAGCTGATGGCCGGCTGCGACCAGGGCATCCAGGCTGGGCACGGCGTAGGCCGGCGTGCCCCAGAACAGCAGCTTCACGCCTCGCCGGTGATCGAGAGCCCGTCGACCCAGACGTAGGGGCACACGCCATCGGGGGTCACCTTGGCAGGCCCTTCAAAACCGATCAGTGCTTTCAGCACGGTTCGGATGTCGCCGGCCACGGTGGCCGCCTCGATCGAGACCCGCTCCCCCCGGTTGATCAACCAGCCATCGAACGGCAACGAGAACGAGCCCTGGCTGGCCTTGACGCCGGCATGCAGGGCCGAGAGCGAATCGATCAACACCAAGGGGCCCTGGTGCTTGAGGTGATCCAGGCCGCTCTGGCCCGCAAGCTCGGGCCCGCCGCTGCCGGTAGGGCCGATCTCGAAATAGTCGGGCCCGACCGAGACCTTGGCTCCCATGCCGGCATGGCCGGTGGGGGCCACTCCAAAGCGTCGGGCTGTGGCTTCTGAGTGCAGGAAATTCTTCAGCACCCCGCCTTCAACAAGGGCCAGGCGCTGGGTGGGCGTGCCTTCGCCATCGAAGCTCGACGCGCCGATGTTGCCTGGATGCAGGCCGTTGTCGTGCAGGTTGAAGAAGGGGCAGGCCAGGCTCTGGCCCAGGGATTCGCGGTTGCTGAGGCTCACCCCGTCGAGCACGGCGCGGGCATTGAACAGGCTGCTGAAGGCCCCGATCAGATCGAGAAAGGCCTCCGGGCTGAACACGCAGGTGTAGTGCCCGGTCTGAATCGGGGCGTAGTCGAGGTGGCTGATGGTGCGCTCGGCGGCCTCGTCGATGCAGCCGGTGATGTCGAGCTCTGTGGCGCCATAGGCGAGTCTGACGGCGCCGGCACTGCGCGGTTTGCGCCCCGCTTCTTCGGCTCTGGCGTACAGATACAGGCTTGCTGTCGTCTGCAGCTGCTGCCGGCAGGCACCGTTGCTGTTGAGGTAGATCCGCTCGCTGCTGCGCTGGGCCAGACCGTTGTAGGGAACGGTGCCGATCGACCGATGGCGACTCAGCAGTTGCCGTTCGGCCTCCTTGAGGGTTTCGAGCAACCGCAGAATGTTCTGGGGTTCGTGCAGGGGCTGATCCAGCTCCTGCAACGGCGCGGTGGCCAGCGGCGAAAACGCTGGTGTGTCGTCGGCATTGCCAAAGGCGCTGGCATCACGGGCCACGCTCAGGGCCCGCGCCAGGCCCTGATCGGAGAGGTCCGAGGTGCTGCTGATGCCCACCAGGTCATCACCGTTCCAGACGCGCACGGTGATGGCACTGCGTTGGGCGGCTTTCATTTGTTTGGCTTCACCGCGGTCGACCTGCACCGAGGTGTCGCTGCTGCAGGAGGCCCCCAGGTCCCAGCGTGAGATGCCATGTCCGGAGGCCAGCCGCTCGAGGCGATCCCGCAAGTTGGCTGCGTCGAGGGTGTTGGCGCTGCTCATCGGCCGCCCACCGTGATCGAGTCGACCTTGACGTGGGGTTGCCCCACGGTCACAAAGATGCTGCCGCTCACCGAGCCGCAGAAGCCGGCGGCAAGCTCCAGGTCATTGGCGCACATCGAGATGCGCGGCATCACCTCTTTGGCTTCGCCGATCAAGGTGGCGCCTTTGACCGGTTTGGTGAGCGTGCCGTTCTCGATCAAGAAGCCCTCTTCGACAGCAAAGTTGAACTGGCCGGTGGGGCCGACGCTGCCGCCGCCCATTGATTTGCAGTAGAGGCCGCGATCGATCGAGGCGATCAGCGCCTCGGGGCTGTGGGGGCCGGCGGCGATGAAGGTGTTGCGCATGCGGCTGGCGGCGGCAAAGCTATGGCTCTGGCGGCGGCCACTGCCGGTGCGTGGGTGGCCGGTGCGCTGTTCACCGGCGCGGTCACTGAGAAACCGCCGCAGGATGCCGTTTTCGATCAGCACGGTGCGCTGCGGTTCCATGCCTTCGTCATCGATGCTCATCGAACCGAAGGCGCCACCGGTCAGTCCCTCGTCGATGGCGGTCAGCGATTCATGGGCGATGGGCTGACCCACCATCTCAGCGAAGGGCGTGGTGCCGCGCTCGAGCTGGGTGGTTTCGAGCAGGTGGCCGCAGGCCTCGTGAAAGATCACGCCGCCGAAGCGGTTGGCCAGCACCGCAGGCATCTGGCCGGCTTCGACATAGTCGGCATAGAGCATGGTGCCGACGCTTTGGCACACATCGAGGGCTGAGGCTTCGGCGTCCCACTCGCGCAGATCGTCAGGACGATCGCTGGTGCCATAGCGACGCCCCAGGCTGGCGCGGTGGTCGCCGTCGGCAGCCAGCACATTGAGACCCAGGGACTGGTGCAAGCGGATGTCGCGGGCAAAGGTGCCATCGCTGGCGGCTACCAGCACCTCCTGCCAGTTGCGGCTGTAGCTGCCGCGGCGGACCTGCAGGTGGCGGCCGTGGCGTTCGAGCCGGGCGGTGCCATCGAGCAGGCGGCCGGTGGCTTCATGGAGCTCAGGGCAGCGCTGCAACCAGTCGGCTTTGCTGAGGGCGTGGTCCCGCAGCGTCTCAAGCCCACTGAAGGCATCGCCAGGTCGGGCGATGGGCTCCAGCCCCAGCATCCCGAGCGCCTGCTCGAGGGCCGCCTGCAGCCCGGCCTGCGTGAGGTCATTGGTGCTGACAAAGCCATCGTGGCTACCGCGAAAGACGCGGATGCCAGCGCCAACGCCAAAGGCGGGGCTGACGCTGGTGATCGTGTCCTGCTCAGCCAGCACCGACAGCTGGTCGGTGCGCTCGAGAAACACCTCGACCAGATCTGCCCCGCTGCTGCGTCCGAACCCCAGCAGCATCTCGAGGCGTTCGCGCCAGTGGTTGCCGAAGCCTGAAGCCTGGGCGGCGCCGCCCTCAGGCGCTCTGGTGGTGACCGTCAATGTTGTGGTCCTCGCTCAGCGCACAGCAGGTTGGAACTGCTCGCTGCGGATGGGCGCCATCAGGAACAGCTTGGCCATTTCAATGGCGTTGGCTGCCCAGAAGGGCACTTTGCGCAGGGCCTTGATCGGGGCCGGTGAGCTGCTGGCATCCGCCTGGCTCAGGGCCTCGTTGTTGCCAACGATGCGCTCGAGCCTTGTGTAGAACTTCGGATGCTCAACATTGAGCACAACCGGGAACACACGCGCTGAGGTCTCGTTGGTCTTGGCGATCACATACATGTCGTAGCTGCGAGCGTCGAGGCCAAGGGCTTCATAGAACTCTTTGCGGGCCACATCGCGCACATACATCGTGGCGAAGACAGCAAGCAGGAAGAAGCGGCACCACAGGCGGGCCTGTAGACCCCGCACGGTGTCGGGCTGCGCTTTCATCAGGGCGTCAAAGAAATCGCCATGGCGATTTTCGTCCTGGCACCAGTTCTCGAAGAAGTTGAAGATCGGGAAGATCTTGCTCTCCGGGTTTTTCTCCAGGTGGCGGTAGATGGCGATGTAGCGCCAGTAGCCGATTTTCTCGGACAGGTAGGTCGCGTAGAAGATGAATTTGGGCTTGAAGAAGGTGTAGGCCTTGTTGGCGGTCAGGAAGCCCAGATCGAGCTGCAGTCCGAAATCAGCCATGGCCTTGTTGAGGAAGCCGGCGTGGCGGGCCTCATCGCGGGCCATGTGGGCAAAGCATTCGGCCAGAAGCGGATTCTTGGCTTTGATGCGGCGGCTGAGCTCCTTGTACAGCAGGAAACCGGAGAACTCCGAGGTGCAGCTCTGCTCCAGGAACTCAATGAACACCCGCCGGGTTTCGGGATCGAGCTTGTCAGCAGCGCCTTCAAACTCGGCGTTGCGCACAAAGTGGTGGCGGTTGTAGTCCTTGCGGAACTCCTCGCAGATCGCCTCGAGTTCCACTTCGTTGGGCCGCAGGTCCATTGCGGCCATCGCATCAAAGTCGGTGGTGTAGAACCGCGGCGTCAGGATCGTGTCCCTGACCGGGTCCTTGATCGCCGGGGCGTCAGGTGTTCCGATCGGGGCGGCAGCGCTGGCTGGATCGGCGATCGCGGTGGGTGGCACCATCGGGACTCTGGCTTGGCAGTCAGAGCATCGTAGGGGCCTCGCCGGCAGCCCCGGGGGCTTGGTAAGGCTCTGTTGGACTCAGTGTTGGGCTCAGTTCGGGCCCAGCCATTTCTGGCCGTTGAGCCGTTGCACCAGCCGCGAGACCAACAGGGCCAGGCTCATCTTCTTTTCATCGATCAGAAACGACTCCAGCAGGCTCGGCTCGCTGCCCGCTTCGGCGAGGGCGATCGTTTTGGCACTGTTGATGTCGTCCTGGGTGAAACACAGCCAGAAGCGACGTCCCCCACTCAGGCTGCCGCGCAGCATTGTGCAGGACACGCCCACCACCGGCATGGCACCGTGCTCAACGGCCAGCTCGCAGGTACCGCCGCCATAGGCGTCGATCTCCTGCTGCAGCGCTGGCAGCAGCAGCTGGGGCACAAATTCGTTGAAGGGTTTGTCCTCTGGCGCAGGAGGCTTGGCCTTGGGGGCAGCTGTCTCAGGGGCTGGATCGCTCTCCGGCACTGGCCTGCAGGTCAACTGGGGCGATTTTAGGTGCCCCGTCTGCTGGTCGGTTCAGCTCAGCTCAGCTCCAGTCGTCGTTGAGGGGTTGATCCCAGCCGTCACCGACCACCCTGGCCTCGCTGCTGGTGGTTTGGGCCGTGGTGGGCTCTGGCACCTGCGCGCGGGGCTTGCGGATCACGCGGAAGGGCACCTCCACCGTCGGTGGGGGCTCGCCGGCAGCGCGGCTGGGTCCTGCCGACGTGGCCCCGCGCTGCGGGTCCTGCGGCATCGGCCTGCGCCGCCAGCTCTGGCTGTGGGCGCCCGGCGCCGGCTCGCGCTGGGGTGCCGCGTCCGCCCCTGGGGCCGAGCCCTGGGCCCCCTGACGCAACGCCAGCGCTGTGGCGGCGCCGCTCAGAGCAGCGCCAGAGGCGGCAGCTGCAGCGATCCAGGCTCCCAGAGGCCATGCCGGGGTGCTCCAGACCAGCACGCGCAGGGTCACCGCTGGCCGCGGATTGACGGCCGCCAGCAACAACACGGCCAGCAGCGGCGAGAGCAGGGGGAGCAGCAGCAGCTGTTGCAGCGCAGACACGGGACTAACGCGGGCCACTCCAGCGGTTCAAGGGGGCGAGCTCGTCGCCGAGCACGTCGAACAGTCGAACAACCAGAAAGTCGACCATCTCATCAATGCTCTGCGGTTGGTGATACCAGGCCGGCACGGGCGGTGCAATGCGGGCACCGGCTTCAGCCAGGCTGGTCAGATTGCGCAGGTGGATCAGGTTCCAGGGGGTTTCCCGCGGACAGATCACCAGCGGCCTGGCCTCCTTGAGGTGCACATCGGCGGCCCGCTCCAGCAGATCGGTGGCCACACCCGAGGCGATGCGTCCCACACACCCCATGCTCGCCGGCAGGATCACCATGCCGCGGGTGCGGTAGCTGCCGCTGGCGATGCAGGCGGCCTGGTCATTCCAGCGATGAATGCGCAGGCAACCGCCGCTGCTGCCGGTGCGCTCGCGCCAGAACTGCTGCTGGGCTTCTGGCTCCCCCGGCACGCGGATGCCCAGTTCGGCCTGCCAGACCGCCATGGCCCCGCGGCTGGTGACCAGATCGACCGTCTCGCCCGCTTCAAGCAGCCACTTGAGCGCACGCTCGGCCAACGGTTGGGCCGAAGCCCCCGAAATGGCCAGCACCAGGGGGGGGCGCGGCGGCGCCATGCTCACGCCTCGTCAGATTCAGGAGCCTCGTCGCCCTGATCGAGCTCGAAGTCGCCTTCGGGCAGCACCACCGCCAGGTCGATCTGGTGGCGCAGGGGATCGACCTTCTCGATCACCACCTCAACGCTGTCGCCCAATTTGTAGGTGCGGCGGTTTTTGCGGCCCACCAGGCGGTTCTGGCGCGAGCGGTATTCGTACCAGTCATCTTTCAGTGAGCTGACATGCACCAGCCCTTCCACCTGGGAGGGGGGCACTTCGACAAAGAAGCCGTAGCTCTGCACGCCGCTGATGACACCCATCAGGGTCTGGCCCACCAGAGGTTCAGCCTGCCGGGCCTGGGCCATGGCCACCAGATCGCCGCTGAGCTCCTGCAGCTGGCGGGCGCGTTGGTTGAGCTTTTCAGCCAGTCCGTGGTTCAGGTCATCGCTGTAGGGAGCGAGCACATCCGCGGCCAGCAGCGGCCAGTCGATGGCGCCATGGCAGCGATCTGAGGCGAGATCCACGCTGGTTTTGTGGCGGATGCTGGGGCGGTCCTTGCCGTCGCGCAGCAGGGTCAGCAGCAGCTGCTGATTCCAGATGTCCGCATAGGCCAAGCCCGGGTTGCACCACGGTGCCAGCGCCTGCGCTTCGCCGGCGAGGCTGTGCGCTGCTGCTTGGGCGGCCAGCAGCACCGGTTGCACCGTGCCCCGCAATTGTTGCTGCAGCGGGCGCTTGCGATCGGTTTGGGCAAAGCGCAGTGCCAGCTCGGCGGCGCTTGCATCACCCTCGTCGCTGAGCTCAAGAGGAATCTCCAGAGCCAGAGCGGCTTTGGCCACCTCATGGAGATCGGCGGCTGCGGGGGCAGGGTTCACGGCATAGAGAGCCGGCAGCTCAAGCGCTTGCAGGTGCCTGCCGAGGGCGCGTTCAGCCAGCAGCACGCACTCCCGCAGGATGGCGTGGGGGTGATGGGACGGCAGCTCCACCAGCCAGCCGCAAGCGGCCGCATCGGGAGCTGGCGTCTGCAGGTCGGCAAGGCGCTCCAGGGGGGGCAGCGGCAGATCGAGATCCATCGATCCGGCGCTTAAGCGCTGCTGTTTCAGGCCCTCAGCCAGGCTGATCAGCCCTTCAAGCAGGGGCAGCTGATCTTTCAGCCCCTTCAGGGCTGCCGGTACGGTGCGGCTCTTGGGCTTGCGCTCCACCAGGCTGGTCAGGGCGGCCAGATTGGCCTTGCCATCAACCTGGATGCGGCTGCGCTCAAAGCGGAAATGGCGCAGCACCTGGCTGCCATCAAGCTCCAGAGAGACCGACAAGGCATCCTGGGCTTCACCAGCCTTGAAGCTGCATGCCTTAGTCAAGGCGGCACTCAACAGCGGTTGCCACTGATCACCCAGGCAGATCGATTCGCCCTGCTCCCTGAGCCACAGGTCGGTGCTGCTTCCTGCTGCGATCCGCTCGGCAACGCTCGGCACATGCACCCACAGCCGAACACCCTCCTCGAGGGTCTCGAGCGAGAGGGCGGCCAGGGGCGGGGCGTCCTTGCCCTGCCAAGCCTCCAGCAGAATCGTGGGCAGGGCTGTGAGGTCGCTGCGCTCGGCGTCATCGAGCGGCTTGGGACTCACCTTGGGGGCTGCACTGCGACCCTGCAGCCGGTGTTTGGTGAGCAGCAGATCCAGATCGGCCGCCTCTCCGCCATTGATCGGCAGGGTGCGAGCCACATGGCCCTGGGCCGCAAATTGGGCGACGGGGAAGCGGTCAACGACCACCTCCACCACATGCTCGCCTTTTGCCTGGGCGTGCTTGGCGTCGCTGGCGGGCAGCTCAATGCTGGTCAGCAGACGGTCATCGAGAGGTTGGGCGCTGAGCCGATCACCCTCTTGATCCACCTGGGCCAGCAGGCTGGTGGTCTGGCGCGACAGGATGCATTGGACGCCACCTTCAGGTGAGCGACGCCGGCCACCTTCGCGGGTGATGCGCACCAGCACACGATCGCCGTTCCAGGCGTGGTTGAGCTGATGGTCGCGAAGGTAGATGTCATCGCCCCCGTCCTCGCGCAGGGCAAAGCAGAACCCCTTGCTTGAGCAGCGCAGGCGCGCAGCGATGAGCTCGTCGTTCTCCAGCCGTTGCAGCTGATCATCGTCCTGGTTGAGCAGGCCGAGGCGCTGCAGGGCCGTCAGGCCAATGCGCAGCTGCTCTTTGTCGCCTTTTGTGCTCAGGCCGAGCGCTTTTTCAAGTTTGCCCAGGGCCAGCGGTTCGCCGGCGGGAAGCTGGTCGAGCAGGTCAGCGACCGTGAACTTCATGGTGGTTGCAGTCAGGGTGCGGGCGTTGCAGCGCGTGACGCCCACTCAGGGGTGGGACAGGAGCGGACCGGACCTGGGCTCGAAGCGATGCCCGCAGAACCGGCTGCCGGTACCTGTGTTGACACTTTAATCAGCTGTTGTCTGCGGCGCTGCGGTCGCCATCGGGCGCGTCATCAGGCGGTGCGTTGCGCAGGCTTTTGCTGATCAACTGGGCTCCGATCAGCAGAAAACCCACCGAGGCGGCCAGTTGCAGCAGGTTGGCGGGGATCAGGCTCGAGAGTGAGCCCCCCGCCGCCGCACCCACCAGGCTGGCCAGCACCAGGGCCGTGGCACTGCCGGCAAACACCGCACCCGGTCGGCTCGAGGTGCCGCTGATGGTCACGATTGCCAGTTGGGTCTTGTCGCCCAGCTCGGCCAGGAACACCGTGGCAAAGGTCGACGCCAGCAATCCGAGCAGGGGAGGCATCGTTTAAACCGGAGCAGTGGTGAACAGGGGCAGGGTCAGCATCGCCTGGCGCCCCAGCCACAGGCCCAGCACCACCATCAAGATGCCGGCCAGTCGCTCCAGCAGCTCCGGTGCCAGCAGGCGCGCCAGCCAGCGGCCCAGCACCACCCCCACCAGGCTCGAGCTGATCAGGGCCAGCGAGGCTCCCACAAACACCACCAGCGGGCGCCCTGACTGGGCCGACAGCAACAGCGCCGCCAACTGCGTCTTGTCGCCCAGTTCAGCCAGGAACACCGTGGTGGCGGTGGTGATGAACACAGTGGCCCACGGGCTTTGCTCTGCCGTGTCGGACGGCGCGGGGCTTGGCGCTGGCTGTGCGTCGTGCTCACTCATGGGCGCTGAGCGATCGCCTTCAAGAACCGCCGCATCACCCTGCCACGGCCGCCGTACTCACTGCGGATCTGCTGCTTGCAGCAGGCAATCGCAAAGGCATCGCCCGCGGGGCTGCCCAGTTCGGCTGCCCCAAACAGGCTGACCAGGTTGGCCACCTGGCAGAAATCGGGGCGCTCGCTGTAGATGCGGCAGCGGCGTCCGCCGGTGTCGTAGTGCCGGCACCAACCGTCATCGCCGACCATGGCCAGGTAGCGCTCCTGTTGCTCAGGACTGAGGGCGTCGATGGCCTCCTGTCGCAGGGTTGGATCCAGCCGGCAGCAGGCGCCGCAGCCCGTGATGCAGTGCCAGTGGGGCGATGGCGGCATGGCGCTCGGGCGGGGGCGCTCTCAGCATGACAAGCCGTCACAGCCGTGCTCAAACGGCGCCATGGCGTGCCGCCCAGCTTTTAGGCTGCTGACGGGCGCTCCTGCTGGAGCGCGACCTGAACCGGTTTCAGCACCCAGATCCCGAGCCCCACCAGCAGAGCCCTCCATGGATTTCCATCTGATCGCCAACTTCGCTGCGCTGGCCCTGATCACCCTGGCGGGCCCGGCTGTGATCTTCATTCTTTTCTATCGCCGCGGCGCGCTCTGAGCGCCCGCGCCATCACGCTGCCAGTCCCAGGGCCAGGGCGGCCTCGTTGAACAGATCACGCAGGTAGGGATGCTCCAGCTGTGGCTGGGATGCATTGCTTTGATCTGCCGCCAGCGCAGCCACCGGGTGGCGCAGTTCCTGTCCCCCCTCGTTGCGCACCACAACCATGTCGCCCTGCTGGCTGCACCAGTACTGGCGCTGCTGCCGGCGCAGCAGCACGGGTGTGCTGGCGGCGGCTGAGGCGCGCAGGCCGACCAGCTCCAGCTGCAGCCTGTCGCGCCCCTGCCAGTGATCGCGCACCAGGCGGTAGGCGACGTCCACCCAGGGGGGCACTGGCTCGCCGCCCTGCCAGCGCCAGCCCATCGCCCGGATCTGGCCTTCGCCCTGCCCCAGCAGAAGCTGCAGATGGCCGCCGCGCAGACGGCTCTGCTCGAGCACCTGGCAGCGGCGACTCCAGTAGATCGGTGCCGGATGGCCGATGCCAAAGGGCTCAAGCCGCTGCTGGGCTTGCCAGAAGTCCAGATCGATCTGCGCCAGTGACAACAGCGCTTCCGGTTCCACCGGCAGCCCGGTGCCGCGCTCCAGCAGCCAGGTACTGGCCAGAGCATTGAGCTGCTCGTGCAGGGCGCTGAGATGTTCGGCGCGCACGCTGAAGCCCCCCGCTGCCGGATGGCCGCCAAAGCGCTCAAGCAAGGTGCTGCAGGACTGCAGCGCCTGGTCGATGGCAAAGCCGCGCGGTGCCCTGGCCGAGGCGCGCAGGCGCCCATGGCCCTCGCCCGCCGCCAGGGCAACAGGACGGCCAAAACGCTCGACCAGCCGTGCCGCCACGATGCCGATCACGCCGTGATGCCAATGGTTCTGCGCAATCAGCAGAAATGGACTGCGCTGCTCGCCATCGGCATCGAGCAGGGCCAGGGCTTCAGCTTCGATGGCATCGCAGAGCTCCCGGCGCTGCCGGTTCAGCTGATCACACTGGCGGGCCAGCTCCAGGGCTCTGCTGGGCTCATCGGTGGTCAGCAGATCGACCACCAGGGCTGGATCGCCAAGCCGTCCCACGGCGTTGATGCGGGGTGCCAGCTGAAAGCCCACGGTCTGGGCCCCGATCGAGCGGGGCTCGACCCCGGCGAGCTGCAGCAGTGCCTGCAGGCCTGGCAGCGGACTGGCTGCCAGCTGCGGCAGCCCCACATGCAGCCAGGCCCGGTTGACGCCAAGCAGCGGCGCCATGTCGGCAATCGTGCCGATGCAGAACAGATTGAGCGCGATGGCGAGTCCTTCGCTTTCGCCCAGGCTTTCGCACAGGGCGCGGGCCAGGACGTAGGCCAGCCCCACACCTGCCAGCCCTCGATAGGGGGAGCCCTCGGGTGTGACGGCCGGATGCAGCAAGGCCAGATGCGGCGGCAGCTCGATCGGCAGGCTGTGGTGGTCGGTGAGGATCACGGCAACGCCAAGCTGCTGTGCTCGGCTCAGGGCTGCTGCTGCGCTGACGCCGTTGTCGACGGTGATCAGCAGCCGGATGCCCTCTGCGGCGAGGCGCTCGACCATGGCGGTGTTGAGCCCGTAGCCATCGTCCATGCGGCTGGGGATCGCCGCGACAGGGCGCGCACCCAGTCGCTGCAGCACACCCAACAACAGGGCGGTGCTGGTCATGCCATCGGCGTCGTAATCGCCGCAGATCGCCACGGCTTCGCCGCTGCTGCAGGCGAGTTGCAGGCGCTGCACGGCCGTGTTGAGGTCGTTGAAATGCAGCTCGGGTGGTGGCGGCGCCGCGGGGTTGAGGAGCGCCTTGATGGCCGCGGCGCTGCCATACCCGCGCCGCAGCAGCACGGCAATCAGCGCCTGCGGAAGCCCGCTCGCGCGCGCCAGTTCGGCAGGCTCTGACGCTCCCAGGGCCTGCAGCGGCTGAGGCAGCTGCCAGCGTTGGTCTTCAATCGGCGGCAGCAACGCAGTTGTCTCAGGCGTGCCCATTGTGGCCCTGCTGCCATGGGAATCTGGATGTCCCTTGTTGCTGGCGTGTGGCACTCAAGGCTTTGCTCTGGGATGTCGACGGCACCCTTGCCGAAACCGAGCGCGATGGCCACCGCCCTGCGTTCAACAGAGCCTTTGCCGATGCCGGCTTGCCGCTGCAGTGGAGCCAACAGGAGTACGACCGGTGGCTCAGCATCAGTGGTGGCCATGAGCGCATTGCTGCGCAGCTGGCGCAGCTCCAGGGTGCCGAGCCCGAGGCGTCGCTCGTTGCGGCCCTGCAGGGCGCCAAGCAGGAGCATTACCGCCAGTTGGTCGAGCAGGGGGCGCTGTCGTTGCGGCCGGGCGTCGAGGCGCTGTTGCGAGAAGCCGCACAGGCAGGCCTGCTGCAGGTGATCGTCACCACCAGCGGCCGCGGCGCGGTGGCGGCCCTGCTCGATCAGTTGCTGGGTCCTTTGCAGCAGGTCTTTGCATTCTGGATCTGCGGTGAGGACGTGCAGCGCAAAAAGCCCGACCCTGAGGCGTACCAGCTCGCCTGCAGCCGTTTGACCACAAGCCCCCAGTCGGTCGATACGGCCGAGGTGCTGGTGATCGAAGATTCGGCCAACGGCTTGGCGGCCGCCCGCGCCGCAGGCCTGCGCGCTGTGGTGAGCCTCAGCCACTACGGAGCCGAGGCGGTGTTGGCCGATCCCTGTGGCGCCGCTGCTGTGGTCAGCGAGCTGGGCCCAGAGGGCCAGGTGCTGCTGGGCCCCCCTTGCCAGGGCCACGGGCTCACGTTGTCGTATCTGCAGGCCCTGCTGCCTTGAATGCCCCACTGAAATGAGCCGCCTTCCCCTGCAGCAGACCCGCTACAACAGTGCTCAGGTGGCCGTGGCCCGCGGCATGGCCGCGGCGTTCGGGGGCAGCTGGCGGGCCTTCAGTCTGCAGTGGCTGGCCCTGCTGCTTGGTTTTTATCTGGGCTCGAACCTGACGTCGTTTGTGATGGTGCGCATCCCGGGTGGCAGGCCCAGCACGGTGCTGCTCATGGTGCTGCTGGTCGAGCTGCTGATCAGGCTGCGGACCCGGGTGGTGCGCGATCGTCCGCCACTGGGGTGGGTGATCTGCGACAACCTCCGCATCGGAGCGGTGTATGCCGTGGTGCTCGAAGCCTTCAAACTCGGCACCTGAGCACGCGGTGCAGCCAGCGATCGATCAACACCTGCTGCGGGGACTGGCGCTGCCGCTGGTGCGCGAGCTTGAACGCTGCTGCACCCGGGCAGCGGCTGCGCCACCGGTGCTGGCCCTGACGGCACCGGTGGGGGCAGGCAAAAGCACCCTCGCCAGGCAGTTGCAGCAACTGGCCGCTGCGCGCGGGATCCGCCTGGCCGTGGCCTCCATTGATGACGTCTATCGCCGCTGGCCTGAACGTGAGCAGCTGCTCTCGGGCAATCCCTTTGGGGTCAATCGGGTGCCGCCGGGAAGCCATGAGCCGGACCTGCTGGTTGAGGCCATTGCCGCCTGGCGCCAGAGCGGCGTGCTCAACCTGCCGCGCTTTGACAAGACCCTGCGGCACGGCCATGGCGATCGCCTGGCGCCTGTGGCGCAGCAGGCCGATGCTCTGTTGCTGGAAGGGTGGCTTGTGGGCTATGAACCCTGCGGCATCGACCGCATCAACGCCTGGCTTGTCTCGCAGCAGCGCTCGGCCAGCGACGCTGCGGTCCCAGCCCTCAGTGCGGCCGAACAAGCCTGGCTGCCCCACTGGGATGGTGCCCTGGCCGATTACCAGGAGCTCTGGCGCTGTTGCGCCGGGTTCTGGGTGCTGCAACCAGCCGATTGGTCAGCGGTGCTGCGCTGGCGGCTGCAGGCCGAAGCGCGGCAGCGCCGCACGCGTGGCACAGCCATGGACGCAGCTGCCATCAGGCGACTGGTGCGGGCCACCCTGGCTTCACTGCCCCCGGATCTCTACCAACCGGGTCTGCTGCGCAAAGCCAGGGCGGTGGCGACGCTCGATCAACGGCGCCGCTGCGTGCTGATCAGGACGCCCTGATCAGGCTTCTGCGTCGTCTTCGCTGATCGGGTAGACGAATCCCTGGGCGCGTCCGCTGAGCACGGCCTTGCCGATGGAGAGGGCTTTCTGGGCTGCCACTGCGGCTTTCGCCTTCCAATGGGCGTGGCGCTGGTTGCGCTTGCCTTTTGATGTTTTCTTCTTGGGAACAGCCATCCCGCCAACCGATATGCCAAACAGCAATCTTCTGCTGCCGCCTTGCCTTTCGTCAAATCGCTAAGCTCAAAGCAAAGCCAGATGCCTGTGGGCGCAAGCCTTTCTGCCGCTCCTTCGCCCTCGGACCAGCCGCAGCAGCCTGTTCAACCGCAACAGCCTGTTCAACCGCAACAGCCTGTGGCAAGCCCCCCCAGGACGGCTGAGCGGCCATCGCTCTGGCCGCAGCGTAAGCCTCAGCCGAGCTACAGCCAGCTGCTCAAGGATCTGAGACGCGGAAGCATTGAGGATCTGGAGCTCTCCCCGGCCCGCCGCGAGGTCAGCGTCCGCTACAAGGACGGCCAGCGCGCCCAGGTGAGCGTCTTCAACAACGATCAGGTGCTGTTGCGCACGGCGCAGCAGCACCGGGTCCCTCTGACCGTGCGCGATGACAGCCGCGACAGCGCCACAGCCTCATTGGTGGCCAATGGTCTGTTGGTGCTGCTGCTGTTGCTCGGTCTGGGGCTGTTGCTCAAGCGCTCAGCCCAGGTTGCCAACAAGGCCCTGGGGTTTGGCCGATCGCAGCCGCGTGTGCAGGAGGACACCGCAGCTCCGGTCCACTTTGAAGATGTGGCGGGCATCGCCGAGGCCAAAGACGAGCTCGCGGAAGTCGTCACCTTCCTGAAGTCGCCGGAGCGTTACACCGCTGTCGGCGCCAAGATTCCCAAGGGTGTGCTGCTGGTGGGCCCCCCGGGCACCGGCAAGACCCTGCTGGCCCGGGCCATTGCCGGCGAGGCGGGGGTGCCGTTCTTTTCGATGGCCGCCTCCGAATTTGTGGAGCTGTTTGTGGGCGTCGGTGCCAGCCGCGTGCGCGATCTGTTCCGCAAGGCCAAAGCCAAAGCACCGTGCATCATCTTCATCGACGAAATCGACGCTGTCGGCAGGCAGCGCGGTGCGGGCATCGGCGGTGGCAACGACGAACGGGAGCAGACCCTCAACCAGCTGCTCACCGAGATGGATGGATTTGAGGACAACTCAGGGGTGATCCTGCTGGCGGCCACGAACCGTCCCGATGTGCTCGATGCGGCCCTGATGCGACCAGGGCGCTTTGACCGGCGCATCACGGTTGATCTGCCGGATCGCCGCGGCCGCGAGGAGATCCTGGCGGTCCATGCACGCACCCGGCCACTGGCGCCAAGCGTCAATTTGGCTGATTGGGCTTCGCGCACGCCCGGTTTTTCGGGGGCCGATCTGGCCAACCTGCTCAATGAAGCGGCGATCCTGACGGCGCGCCGCCAGCACCAGCAGATCGATGACGCTGCGCTCACCGATGCGCTCGAGCGCATCACCATGGGCCTCAGCGCCGCCCCCCTGCAGGACAGCGCCAAGAAGCGTCTGATTGCCTACCACGAGATCGGCCATGCCCTGGTCACCACCCTGGAGCCAGCGGCCGATCAGCTCGACAAGGTCACCCTGTTGCCCCGCGCCGGTGGTGTGGGCGGTTTTGCCCGCACCCTGCCCGATGAAGAGGTGCTTGATTCAGGCCTCATCACCCGCGCCTTTCTCAAGGCGCGGCTGGTGGTGGCGCTGGCGGGCCGGGCTGCTGAGCTTGTCGTCTTTGGCCCCAGTGAGGTGACCCAGGGAGCAGCCGGTGATCTTGATCTGGTGGGCCGCATCTGCCGCGAGATGGTTACCCGCTACGGCTTTTCGAGCCTGGGGCCGGTGGCGTTTGAGAGTGAAACCGGTGAGGTGTTTCTGGGCCGTGACTGGCTGCGGGGTGAGGCGCCCTACTCCGAGCAGACCGGTCGTCGCATCGACGCCCAGGTCAGGCAGCTGGCCAGCGCAGCGCTCGATCAGGCCGTGGCTCTGCTTGAGCCCAGGCGGGTGCTGATGGATCAGCTCGTTGAGGTGCTGATTCAGGACGAAACAATCGAGGGCGATCGCTTTCGCGCGCTTGTCGAGGCCCACGAAGCGGGCCCCAGGCGTCAGCTTGCTGCCGTGGGCGCCTGAGCGGCTTCAGCCGATAAAGCGAATGTCGAGGCTGCGCAGGTAGGTGTGCAGACCGGCGTCCTGGATCGGCAGCAGATAGGCGGGCGCTCCGCTTTCGTTGACGTGGGCGTGCCAGTGCCCAGGGGGGGTGATGAACGCCCCGCCGGCTTGCCAGTCGATGCGCTCAGGGTTGTGGATGCTGCCGTCGGCCTTGAGTTCAGTGCCCACCAGCGTGTAGCAACCGCTCTGGCACGCCACGATCAGATCGAGGGCCACCGACTGATGCCGGTGTGGAGGCTGTGTTGCACCGGCCGGCACCATGCCATACATGGCCCACAGCACATGGGTGACCGTGCGCGTGGCCGCCAGATCGCTGTTCGCCAGCAGCAGGCTCAGGCGGTTGCTGCGCGCGCTGCTGGGATCGGCGGCCAGGGCCTGCAGTTCCGACTGCAGCCACGCCGCTGGGTAGTGGGTGGCCTCAAAGCGCGGACGGCTCGGTTCGACGCCCAGATAGTGCAGCAGTGGTGCGTCGTGCACCCAATAGAGAACGCTGGTTTCCGCTGCCTCCAGCAGTGGATCAGCGCCTGCCGGCAGCACAAACAGATCGCCCGCCGCCCAGTTCAGCGACGTGGCAGCGCAGTTGCCCTGCGCCCCGCGATGGCACAGGCCCCGGCCCGAAAGTACGAAAAACAGCGAACTGGTGGCTGAGGCGGCGGCCTTGACCCCTTCGCCGCCGGCAATGCGGATGTAGTGGGCCGCTAGGGCAGGACTGGTGGCCGGGCCCTCAGCCCCCAGCTCAGCGCTCAAATCCAGTGGGATCACGCCGCTCGGACCGCTGGCATGCAGCTCAGGGCCCCACTGGCGGTAGGGAATCGGGTCACTGAGGCCCTTGCGCACCGGATTGGCGGCTTGCCGGTAATCGAACAGCTGGGCCTTGCTGGCAGCAGGTGCCTGGGTCATGGAATCTGCTGACGGGAGGACACGGTCAAACCTGGACTCTGAGCCTATTGAGCCTGAAGCCTCTGTTGCTGTCTGCAGCAACGCCGACCTTCAGCCGCCTGCCACCGCGGGCACGATGCTCACCTCATCGCCAGGGGAGAGGGGAGTGCTCTGGTTGTCGAGAAAGCGGATGTCCTCGCTGTTCACGTAGATGTTGAGAAAACGGCGCAGCTTGCCGTTCTCATCACACAGCCGAGCCTTGAAACCGGGGAAACGGCCATCGAGGGCGTCGATCAGCGCATCAATGCTGCTGGCCTCCAGTGAGACGCTGGCCTCATCGTTGGTGAACTTCTGCAGCGGGGTCGGAATCAGAACCTGAACGGCCATGGCGGGAGTGGTGGAAGGCGAAAAATGGGGATCAACAGTGGCAGCCAGGCTGCCTAGTGGGCGTGCTGGGCTTGCTGCCAGGCCTGCTTGAAGCTCTCGAGCTGGGCGTCAATCAGGTACGGCTCGCCGATCGCCGGCGCCACGGCCTCGGTGGTCTTGAGACCGTTGCCTGTGATGTAGGCCACCGTCGTTTCCTCAGGATTGATCTGGCCAGCCTCAACAAGCTTTTTGAGCACGGCGATCGTGGTGCCCCCAGCCGTTTCTGTGAACACCCCTTCGGTTTCGGCCAGCAGTTTGATGCCGTCAATGATCTCGGCATCATTGACGGCGGCGATCTGGCCGCCGGTGCGGTTGGCGATGTCGATGGCATAGGGGCCATCGGCCGGGTTGCCGATGGCGATCGACTTGGCAATGGTGTTGGGCTTCACCGGGGTGATGAAGTCACGGCCTTCGGCAAAGGCCTGGGCGATCGGGCTGCACCCCTCGGCCTGGGCGCCACTGAAGCGCACGGGCTTCTCGTCGACGAGCCCGACCTTGATGAACTCATCAAAACCCTTGCGGATCTTGGTGAACAGGGAGCCCGACGCCAGGGGCGCCACGATGTGATCGGGGAGCTGCCAGCCCAGTTGCTCGATCACCTCGTAGCCCAGGGTCTTGGAGCCCTCGGAGTAATAGGGCCGCAGGTTGATGTTGACGAAGCCCCAGCCGAAGGTGTTGGCCACCTCAGAGCACAGCCGGTTGACCTGGTCGTAGTTGCCCCGCACCGCCATCAAGGTGGGGTTGTAGATCAGGGTGCCGAGCACCTTGCCCAGTTCCAGATCACTGGGAATGAACACGCAGCACTCAAGCCCGGCATGGGCGGCGATCGCAGCGGTGGAGTTGGCCAGGTTGCCGGTCGAGGCGCAGCTGACCGTGCTGAAGCCAAGCTCGCGGGCACGGGTCAGGGCCACCGACACGACGCGGTCCTTGAACGACAGGGTGGGCATGTTCACCCCATCGTTCTTGATGTAGAGGCTTTTGAGCCCCAGGCGTTTGGCCAGGTTGTTGGCCTTGAGCAGCGGTGTGAAGCCGGTGCCCACATCGATCGGGTCGCCGGCGATCGGCAGAAAGTCGCGGTAGCGCCAGATCGATGCCGGCCCGGCTTCGATGGTGGCGCGGCTGACCCGGGCCTTGATCGCCTCGTAGTCGTAGACGACCTCAAGCGGGCCAAAGCAGACGTCTTCGCAGACATGGCGAGCGCCGGCTTCATACGGGTGGCCGCATTCCTTGCAGCGCAGGCCGGTGAAGGTGGGTCCAGTCGTGGGAGAGCAGGCGAGTGTGGCGGTCAACGGCTTCTCCAGCGCTGGCTGGAGGCTAACAGCGATCCGAAGGACACTCTTGAATACCCGATTTATTAGATCGGGTATAGAGACCCTGCGCTGCCACTTGTCGTCTCTGGTGTGCCCTCTAGCTTCGGGCGATGAAGCGTTCGGCTGCCTCAGCTCCGTTCAAGCCGGGCTTGGCTCTGCGTGCCTTGCTGCTCTCGGGCGTGCTGCTGGTGGCGGTTGTGCTGGCCTCCCGGCTCACCATCGAGTGGCTCTGGTTTTCCGAGTTCGGTGCCCAGGGCATGCTGCTGCGCCGCTGGTTGCTGCAGATCGTGGCGTTTGCCCTGGTGATGGGGCTGGGTGTGCCCTTGCAGCTTCAGCAGTTGCAGCGCTGCTGGCGGCTGCGCCAACAGAGTGGCAGCAAGCAGCTGCCCACCAGCCCGTTGTTGCGCCTGGGACCCTGGCCGCTGTCGGCTGTGCTTGTGGCGCTGCTGGCCCTGCTGGCTGTGGGGCTGTCCTTTCTATGGGTTCAGGCGCGGGGGCTGATCGCTGAACCGTTCAGCGGTCAGGTGATCACGGGCCTGGCCGGTGTGCGTGACCTGCCACTGGCTCTGGTGCTGGGCCTGGCCGTGGTGCTGCTGCCGGCGCTGTTGCTGGCACCGCTGATCAGCCTGCGCATCATTCTGGCTGCGGCCCTGGCCGCTTCGGCCACGGCCCTGGCGCGGGGGTGGAGTTTCTGGCTGCCGGCGCTGCTGGCGGTCCCCTTTGGCAAGGGGGATCCGCTCACGGGCCTCGACATCAGCTTCACGGTGCTGCAGCTGCCGGCCCTGCGTCTGATCCTCAGCGTGCTGTGCGCCCAGGCGGTGGTGGGTCTGGCGGGCTGTCTTTGGCTCACCCTCACTGAAGGCAGCAGCCTCAGTGAGTTGCGCTATGGCGGCCTGAGCCGCGATCAGCAGCGGGTGCTGCAGCCCCAGCTGGCGGTGCTGGCTCTGGTGCTCGCCTGCAGCAATGCCCTGGCGCCCTTTGACCTGATGGTGCAGGGCAGCGGGGTGGCCAGTGGTGCCGGCTGGGTTGATCTGCACGTGCGCCTGCCGCTGCGCCTGCTGCTGGCCGTTCTGTTGCTGCTGTGCTCACTGGCCCTGGTGGTGCCCTGGGGCCGCACCTGGCTGCGCCGCGGCGTGCGCCTGCTGCTGGCGGCGGCGGCCCTGCTGCTGCCCGTGGCCGAGTTGATCGGGGCCCCGCTGTTGCAGCGCCTGTGGGTGCAACCGCGTGAGCTGGCGGTTGAGACGCCCTACCTGCGGCGCAGCATTGAGGCCACCCGTGATGCCTTTGGCCTCAGTGCCGTCAAAGAGACCAAACTTGACCCGAAGCAGCGCCTGAGTGCGGCTGATCTGCGCCTTGCGCAGGGCACGGTCGCCAGCATTCGCTTGTGGGACAGCCAGCCGTTGCTGGCCACCAACCGGCAGCTGCAGCAACTGCGTCTCTATTACCGCTTTGCGTCGGCGGCGGTTGATCGCTATGCGCTGCGCGGCGAATCAGCCCCCGCTGGCGCCCAGCAGGTGCTGATCGCCGCGCGCGAGCTCGACACCGGTGGCCTGCCCAAAGGGTCGGCCACCTGGCTCAACCGCCATCTGGTGTTCACCCACGGTTACGGCTTCACGGTGTCCTCGGTGAATGCCGCAGGACCTGACGGACTGCCGCTCTACTTCGTCAAGGATCTGGGGCGTGCCGGCCAGGTGCGCGGCATCCCGCAGCTGGGCATCGAAACGGCCCGCGTCAAGACGATGTTGCCGCTGGGCAGGCCGCGTCTGTACTTCAGCTCGGCCCAGGCGCCATACGCGATTGCCCCGACGCTGGTGCGCGAGTTTGATTTCCCGGACGGTGATCTCAACGTTTACACCCACTACGACGGCAAAGCCGGTATCGCCGTGGGTTCGTTGCCCCTGCGGCTGATGGCCTCGCTGTATCTGCACGAGCCGCGGCTGTTGAGCAGTGGTTCGCTGACGTCTGGCTCGCGCCTGTTGATTCGCCGGCAGGTCAATCAGCGCCTGGCTTCGCTGCTGCCCTTTCTGCGCTTTGAGAGCCAGCCCTATCTGGTGACCGTGCGCATCACAGACCAGCCCGGTTATTCGCCAGGCCAGCACCAGTACTGGATGCTCGATGGCTTCACCACCAGCAGCAGCTACCCCTACTCCGATGCCAACAAGGCCGGCATCCGCTACTTCCGCAACCCCGTCAAGGCTGTGGTCGATGCCTACGGCGGCAGGGTGTGGCTGTATGTGAGTGATCCCAGTGATCCGATTCTGCGCACCTGGCAGCGGGCGTTTCCCGATCTGTTCGAGCCCTTGAGTGCGATGCCGCGCGAGCTGCAGGCCCACATTCAGGTTCCCCAGAGCCAGTTCAGCATTCAGGCCGAGCGGCTGCTGCGCTACCACGTCACCGACGTGCGCACCTTCTACAACGGTGATGACGTCTGGTCGATTCCGCTGGAGATCTACGGCGAAAGCAACGTGCCGGTGCGGCCGTATCACGTCACGATCCAGCTGCCTGGCCAGAGCCGCCCGGAGTTCGTGCTGCTGTTGCCCTTTGCCCCCCTGAAACGCTCCAACATGGTGGGCTGGTTGGCGGCCCGCAACGACCAGCCCCACTACGGGCAGCTGCAGCTGGTGCGCTTTCCGCAGCAAAGGCTGTTGCTGGGCCCGCAGCAGGTGTCGGCGCTGATCGAGCAGGACCCGGTGATCAGCTATCAGTTCGGCCTGTGGAACCGGGTTGGTTCCCGCCTGGTTCACGGCAACCTGCTGGTGCTGCCGGTCGGCAACGGCATCCTCTACGTCGAGCCGATCTATCTGCAGTCGCGCAACAACGATATCCCCACCCTGGCGCGGGTGGTGGTCACCGATGGGGTGACCTTTGTGATGGAGCGCGACCTCAAGCGGGCCCTCGAGGTGCTCGTCAGCCGCTCCGCTGCAGCAGGGGCGCCGCCGCCTGGACCTGGCTCAGATCCTGAAGCGCTGCCCCAGAGGCCCCAGGGCTAAGTGCCACAGGCCTGCTGGCCATGAAAAAAGGGCCCCAGTGGGGCCCTTGCTGCTGCTGGTGTCGGCCTGAATCAGGCGGCGACAGCGGTCTTGGGGTCGAGCTCGCCCTTGGCGTAGAGGCCGGCGTAGTAGTTGATGTCGCGCTGCTTGATCTTGCTGGCGTTGCCGGCACACCAGAACTGCTGGTAGCGATCGAGGCAGACCTGCTTCATGTAGGCCCGGGCGGGCTTGTTGAAGTGGCGGGGATCGAAGTTGGCGGGATCCTTGGCGGCGGCTTCACGCACAGCGGCGGTGAAGGCGAGGCGGTTGTCGGTGTCGATGTTCACCTTGCGCACGCCGTTGCGGATGCCTTCCTGGATCTCTTCAACCGGCACGCCGTAGGTCTCGGGGATGGCGCCGCCGAACTTGTTGATCATGTCGAGCCACTCCTGGGGCACCGAGGAGGAGCCGTGCATCACCAGGTGGGTGTTGGGGATGGCCTTGTGGATCTCGGCGATGCGGCTGATGGCCAGCACTTCACCGGTGGGCTTGCGGGTGAACTTGTAGGCGCCGTGGCTGGTGCCGATGGCGATCGCCAGGGCGTCGACCTTGGTCTTGGCGACAAAGTCGGCGGCCTCTGCCGGGTCGGTCAGCAGCTGGCTGTGGTCGAGCTTGCCCTCGAAGCCGTGGCCGTCTTCGGCCTCGCCCATGCCGGTCTCCAGGGAGCCCAGGCAGCCCAGTTCACCCTCAACGCTCACGCCGATGGCGTGGGCCACATCCACCACTTCCTTGGTGACGGCCACGTTGTACTCGTAGCTGGCCGGGGTCTTGGCGTCGGCCATCAGCGAGCCGTCCATCATCACCGAGGTGAAGCCGTTGGCAGCGGCGCCAAAGCAGGTGGCGGGGCTGTTGCCGTGGTCCTGGTGCATCACCACGGGGATGTCCGGATAGGTCTCGACAGCGGCCAGGATCAGGTGGCGCAGGAAGTTCTCACCGGCGTACTGACGGGCGCCGCGGGAGGCCTGCAGGATCACCGGGGAGTCGGTTTCGTAGGCCGCCTCCATGATCGACTGCACCTGCTCCAGGTTGTTGACGTTGAAGGCAGGGATGCCGTAGCCGTTCTCGGCAGCGTGATCGAGCAGCAGGCGAAGCGGTACGAGCGCCATGGGAAATCCTTGTGAAGGGGCGGAATGGGGAGCAGACGGGCAGTCGGGCATGAAACCCGGTCTGCGGGGGAGTTTACGGGATGCTGATCAAGGGCCTGTTCGCTTCGGATGCCCCGGGGTCGGCAGACGCGGTGCAGCACTGCAGCAAAAAGCCCCACCCGGATTCCGGGCGGGGCGCTGAAGCGTCGGGGCCGAAGCCCCGCAGGCTCAATCGATCAACTGTTGCCGGCGCAGCGACTGAACGGAATAGCCGTTCTGCTTGGCGGCGCGACGGGCTTCTTCAGCCTGACGGGCCATCTGCTTGGCAGTGGTGATGGACATGGAAGTGCCTCCGTGGTGATCCGGTTGATGCCGGGTGGATGGCGCGTTGCTTCGGGGGCAGCCCTACTTCCACCGCCGGCGGCGAACCACCGGGGCCAACGATGCACAAACCGTAGCGATTGCTACGAGGCGTTGGTGTTTGCAGTGATACCGGCCTGCGTGGTGCGGCTCACGCGGCAGGTGCGGATTGCCGAGCCTGGTCGCAGCAGCGCTGGCTGCTGAGGGCCTCCAGCAGGCCCGGCACCATGGGCCGACGCGCGTGGATCGCCTGGGCCCACCAGCCGTGCAGCCGCTCGACCGGGGCGATGCGCCCATCGCCCCAGCTGCGGCGGAACGCCAGCTGTGGATCGGCAGCCACGGGGCGCAGCGGTTCACCAGGACGCGCCATCCACAGACCGAAACCATGCACATAATCGGCCTGGTTGTCGGAGCCGAGCACCAGGGTCGCCTCGCTGCCGTAGAGCTCAAGCCAGCAGCCGCGGCCGGCGCGGGTGACGCTGGCCAGGTTCATCTGGGCGGGCACCACTGCCCCAGCGGGGCCCTGCAGCTGCAGCTGAATCAGGGCGATGTCCTCGGCATCGACGCGGCGCAGCTGGCCGCCGGCCGGTTCTGGGCGCTGGGCTATGGCGGTGCTCAGCTGCGCGCTCAAGCCCAGGGTGGGTCCCACCAGCCAGTGCAGCATGTCGAAGGCGTGGGTGCCCAGGGCGCCCAGCACGCCGCCCCCAGCGGCGCTGCTCGAATACCAGCTCCAGGGGCGGCTGGCGTCGGCCCGGCTGGACATCAGCCAGTCGAGTTTCACCAGCCATGGTTGGCCCAGCACGCCCTGCTGCAGCAGCGCCGCCAGTTGCTGAAACTGCGGCACGGCGCGGTATTCGAAATCGACGGCCACGCACAGACCCCGAGCCAGAGCCAGCCGCTGCAGCTCGGCCACCTCGCCGGCATCCAGGCCGACGGGCTTTTCGAGCATCAGGTGCTTGCCAGCGTTGAGGGCGGCGCTGGCCAGCGCAAAGCGCGGCTGCGGCGGTGTGGCGATGACCAGCGCCTCGATCTGCGGATCGGCCAGCAGCGCCTCGAAATCGCAGAAGCCCCGCAGGCCATGGGCTGCAGCTGCAGCATCAACCCGCTCGCGGCGTGGGTGCCACAGGGCCACCGGCTGCCAATGGGGTGAAGCCCTGAGGGCTTCGAGGTGCACGGTTTCGCCGAAACCGAGGCCGGCGATCGCGACGCGCAACGGGGCTGAGTCGCTCATGAGCTGGGCCTGTGGATCGGCTCACCAGGGCTGACGCTCTGCGCCAACCCGGCAGCGGCGCAACTGCTTTGCAGAACGTCGGCGATCAGGCCATCGCCTGCCACCGGTTGCCATTGGGCCCCCCATTGGGGCAGGCCATTGATCGAGGTGTCGCGGTAGAGCGCCTGGCCGCAGTCAAGCTCCATCACATACAACGTTCCCGGCAGGCGCGGCTTGGGCTCGCCGCCTTCGGCAGAGCGGTCTGCCGCCGCCGGCTGAAACCGGCTCAACACGTTCAGCGTGCCGCTGCTGTTGAGCCGCAGGCTGCCCTGGTCCCACCACTGCCGGCCAGCCTCCGTTGGGGCGACCTCAATCCAGTTGACCGGCCCAGCCAGCACCCGATCAGGCAGGCACAGTGCAACCGTCATGGCCAGAGCGATCTGCAGTGCGGCGGCAAGCAGGCGCCTCATGCCGGTTGCAGGCTGGGGCAACCATGCAGCTTGAGCAGGGAGGCCAGGGTGCTGCGCAGTTCGGGCCTCGGCACGATCAGATCGACGAAACCATGATCCCGCAGGTATTCGGAGGTCTGGAAGTCGTCAGGCAGTTTTTCGCGCAGCGTCTGCTCGATCACCCGGCGGCCGGCAAAGCCGATCAGCGCCTTGGGTTCGGCCAGGATGAGATCACCCAGCATCGCGAAGCTCGCGGTGACACCGCCGGTGGTCGGGTGGGTCAGCAGGGGCATGTAGAGCAGCCCTGCGTCGCGGTGCAGCTGCAGTGCCCCCGAGATCTTGGCCATCTGCATGAGGCTGAGCATGCCCTCCTGCATGCGCGCCCCGCCCGAGGCACAGACGATCAGCACCGGCAGGCGGCGCTCGGTGGCGATTTCGATCAGCCGGGTGAGCTTTTCACCCACGACCGATCCCATCGAGCCGCCCATGAAGCGAAAATCCATCACCCCCAGGGCGAGCGGGTGGCCTTCGACGCGGCACAGACCGGTGATGACAGCGTCGATCAGGCCGCTGCTGCGCTGGCTGTCGCGAATGCGATCGGCGTAACTGCGCCGATCCTTGAAGGCGAGGGGATCGGTCGGGGCCAGCGTGCTGTCAAGAGCTTCAAAGCTGCCGGGATCGGCCAGCTGCTCGATCCGCTCGTCGCTGAAGATGCGGTGGTGGTAGCCGCAGCCCTTGCAGACGCTGGCATTGGCAAGCAGGTCTTTGCGGTAGACCACCAACGCGCATTCGGGGCATTTGCTCCAGAGCCCATCGCCCTCATCCACATCCTGGGTGTTGCGCAGCGTCGGTGTGGTCTTGCGGCGGTCGGCAAACCAGTCGAACAGCGACATGGATCCTGGGGCTCCGAGGGGATCTGATCTCTCGTTGTGGGAGATGCCCCATTTAAGGATCCATGGGGCAGCGATCCAGCCCGGGCCCCCTGGCGGCTCAGAACGGCAGCAGGCCAGCCCAGAACCCATTGCCCAGCAGCCAGACACAGGCGCCGCCCAGGGCCAGAAACGGTCCGAATGGAAACGGTTCACCGGCGGCCAGGCGTCCGCTCAACCGAGCGGCAAGGCCCACCACCGCCCCGCTGAACACCGCCAGCAGCACCGCCAGCCCCAGCCCTGTGAGCCCGAGCCAGGCACCGAGGAGCGCGGCGAGCTTGGCATCGCCCAGGCCAAGCGCCGGTTTGCCCATGATCCGTTCGGCGATGGTGCTCGTGGCCTCAAAGCCCAGCAACCCAGCACCCGCCGCCAGCAGGTGGTGCAGCACCAGCTCCCTGGCCGTGGCCGGGTCCTGTTGCACGCCGAGCAGGCCCGTGCACAGCAGGCCCAGCAACAGCCCATAGCGGCAGAGGGGTTCGGGCAGCCACAGGTGATCGAGATCGATCAGCACCAGTGGAATCAGCCAGCTCATCAGCAGCCAACCTGCTCC
>Ga0194129_10000986_pt1 | contig 49875 bp, 34 predicted proteins | sample TA2KigCa35mmetaG_FD_150862 | JGI IMG/M metagenome (GOLD analysis project Ga0194129, IMG submission 150862) | Freshwater microbial communities from Lake Tanganyika, Tanzania - TA2015038 Kigoma Deep Cast 35m | ecosystem: Environmental > Aquatic > Freshwater > Lake | place: Tanzania: Lake...
GAGGGCGAGGGCGAGGGCGAGGGCGAGGGCGAAGGCGAAGGCGAAGGCGAAGGCGATGCCTGCGGTGGCGCCTGCGGCGCATACCAGGGCTGCGTCGACGGCGCGTGCGCCTTCGTCGGCGAGCTGTGCGACACGTTCGGCGAGGCTGGCACGGTGGGCGCGTTCTCGCTGGCGACGACGGTCGTGCTTGGCGAGGCCGGCGGCAGCGTGCGCTTCGACGGCTTCCTGCCGGGGCAGATCGGCGCGTCTTACTTCTTCAACGCCGACCGCCTGCTGACCAACGCGTTGACGTCGCTGTCGGCGCTGCAGGCCGACCCGACGCCGCCGCTGCCCGCCGAGCTGGTCGTGCGGATGGACGCTGTCGACTTCGACCCGTACCTCGCGGTGGTGGACAACGCCGCGTGCACCGTGCTGGACGAGAACGACGACCTCACGCCGGGCGACACCCGCGCCTCGGCGGTGCGGGTCGACCTGCGCGAGGTCGACGCCGACACCCACTTCGTAGCGACGAGCTTCTTCGCTGACGCGACGGGCTCCTACGCGCTGCGCGTGCGGCCGACCCTGTGCGGGGTCGAGACCGACTCGCTGGCGACGTGGAACCTTTGCGCGCTGCCGATGGCCACCCGCGACTTCACCTGCGCCAATAACCCCTGCGCCCGTGACGTCAACAATGCGCTCGTCGGCAAGTACTGCTGTCTGAACGAGAACTGCGGCCGCACCGGCGACGAGCCGGCGTTCCTCGCTGACAACACCGCGCTGTGCAACTGACCCGCGGCGACGACACGGGCTACGACACGCGTGCGTGCGCGCGGCGTCGCGATCGGCCGTCGACGAGACGACCGCTGCGGTAGTCGGCGACGGCCCGGTCGAGCTCGGCGGCGATGTTCATGACGAATGGACCGCGCCGCGCCACCGGCTCGCCGATGAGCCGCCCGGCGAGCACCAGCAGGCGCGCACCCTGCGCCGCCTCGACGTCGGCGAGGTCGCCCAGGAACGGGTCGAGCAGCGGCAGCGCGCGCCCGCCGCGGCTCTGTCTCAGCTTCACGCCGACGCCATCGACGTGGGGCGACGACGGCGCCACATGCGTGACGTCGCGGACGACGACGCGCGCCGGCTGGTGTGCACGAACGCGCCAAGCGCGCCGACGCTGCCGAGGGCGCCGAGCGCCAGCGCACCCCGCAACAGCCTGCGGCGCGACGTCGTCGAAGGCGGCGTCTGGCCCTGCGGCGCCTCGCTCTTCGTCGCGGTGGTGGCGTCGTTCACAGAGGAGATCTTCGCCGACATCGAGCGTAGCGAACGACGCCGCGCCGGACGCCGGTCGGGCGGCCGGCTGGTCAGGGCACGAAGCTCTGGTGGTAGCCGGGGGCCTCGACGCTTGCGGCCTGCGCGGTGGCCTTCAGGGGCAACACGCAGTCGAGCATGACGGCAAGCTCGGTGGTGGTCTTGTGGCCGATGCTCCCGGCGTAGGCGCCGGGGTGCGGGCCGTGCGGGATGCCGGCCGGGTGGAAGCTCATGCTGCCCGGACCGACGCCGCGCCGCGACGTGAAGTTTCCGCGGCAGTAGAAGAGGAACTCGTCGACGTCGACAGAGCTGTGCGGGTACGGGCAGGGGATGGCGTCGGGGTGGAAGTCGACGACGCGCGGCACGAACGAGCAGATGAGCGCCCCGCGGGTGGCGAACGTGCCGTGCCACGTCGGCGGCAGGTGCACGAGCCCGGCGCGCGGCTGGAAGTTCAGGATCGGAAACACCCACGGGTACACCGAGCCGTCCCAGCCGACGACGTCGAGGGGCGAGTCCGGAGAAAGGAAGCCGTGGAACGCGTCGTTGCGCTTCACCACCACCGAGCGGATGCCCTCGTCGACGGGGCCCTTGAATCGCACCTTGTGGAAGTCGCGGTGGCAGTAGGGCGCGTCCATACGCAGCTGGCCGACGGCGTTGCGCCACTGCCGTGGGATGTGCAGCCCGCCGCGCAGCTCGAAGGTCAGCCAGTGCTGGCGCGACGACGACGACGATGACGCGGAAGGAGACAGGTCGAAGCGGTAGATCGTGCCGCGCGGCAGGAACACGTAGTCGTCGGCGGCAAACGGCAGGTCGCCGAACTGGGTGACGACGGTGCCCTGCCCCTCGTGGATGTAGAACAGCTCGTCGCCGTCGGCGTTGACGACGTAGTGGTCGTCGCTCTTGTCGGGCCGCGCGATGCCGATGGTCAGGTCACCGTTGAACAGCACCGGCACACGGCTGGTCGTCGGCGTGGCGCCGGGCACGGCGAGGTTGCCCGAGAGGTAGTGGCGGCGGGCCAGGGACGGGGCCGCGGGCAGCGGCTGCGGCAGCGCCCACGTCGAGCGCGGCGCCTCGGGCTGCGCGAGGTGCGGCGCGCGCAGGTGGTAGGCGATGGTGTATGGGCCCTCGAAGCCCTCCTGCGTAATGCACTCCTCGTGCAGCAGCGCGCCGTCGCCTCCCTTGTGGATGATGTGGTGCTTCTTTGGCACGGAGCCGCAGACGGTGCGCTCGAACATCGGCAGGGTCCTTCGCAGGAGGGGGCGGAGCAGGGGCGATGACAAGGACGACCAGCGGCGCCACAACCGCGACGACGTGATCGACGTGGCCGACGTGATCGACGCGGTCGTCGTGGTCGCTGTGACGTCAGCGTGGATCGGCGGCGGCCTCGCGCTGGGCGCGCTCGATGGACTCGAACAGCGCGCGGAAGTTGCCGCCGCCGAAGCCGCGGTCGCCCTTGCGCTGGATGATCTCGTAGAAGAACGGCCCGGCCTCCTTGTCCTTCAACAGGTGTCCGGTCTCCTTCATGAAGATCTGCAGCAGGTAGGCGTGGGGCTTGTTGCCGTCGACGAGGATGCCCAGCTTGCGCAGGTCCTCGATGTCCTCGTCGATGCTGCCCACACCGCACTGCCGCAGCCGCTCGGGCATGTAATCGTAGTAGGCGCCCGGCGTCGTCAGGAACTCGATGCCCGGCTGCTGCTTCATCGCGCCCACATTCTTCACGATGTCGTCGATGGCGAGAGCGAGGTGCTGGATGCCGTTGTCGCGGTGGTCCTCGACGAAGACGTTGATCTGCGACTGCTTGAAGTTCGGCCGCGCCGGCTCGTTATTCGCGAACTTCACGCCGCTCTCGGGCTCCCACAGCACCACGCTCTTCAGGCCCGAGCCGTGCTGCGCGCCGTGGGCGATGTCGGCTGCGGTGTGGAACTCGATGTTCCAGAACTCGTGGAAGCCCATCACCTCCTTCATCCACAGCTCCATCGGCTTGAGCGTGCGGAAGTTCGACGTGATGTGGTCGACGCTCTTGAACCCGAAGCGGTTCGTGCCACCACGCGGCTTTTCGTAGGCGACGAAGCCGGGGAACGGCGCGCGGTAGCCCTTGCGCTCGACGAAGCGGAAGGTCGTGTTGCCAAACGGCGTCGTGATCGAGAACCACGCCAGCGTGCCGTGGGCGTCCTGCGCGCGGCGGATCTCGTCGATCATCGTGCCGCCGCGGGCCTCGAGCACGCGCCACGTGTGCGCGATGTCCTCGACGCCGAAGACGACGGTCCCGACGCCTTCAGGGTGCTTCTGCAGCCAGCGCCACGCGCGGCCGCCCTCGCCGACGGGCTGGCTGCACAAGGTCTTCACGTCGCCGGCGGCGAACAGCACCGACCGCTGCTTGCCGCGCGCGGTGAGGTCGTCGTCGGACGCGCCAACCTCGGCGAAGTCGAGCAGCCCGGTGTAGAAGCGCCGCGTGCGCTCCAGATCGTGCACGTACCAGTGAACCGACTCGAGGCCCGTGATCTTCAACGACTCTCTGGTCATTGCTGCTCTCCGTGGGGCCGTCGTGCGGCCCGTGCTCGTGATCGCGACGTAGACGGAGCGACGTCGCTGCGGTCTCTTCGCCGTGCGTCAGCCCTCGGGCTGCGCGTCGGGCTGCCTCGACACGTCCGCCTCCTGCACCGCCTGCAGCTCCTTCAGCCGCGCCTCGACGTCGAGGAGCAGCGGGATCGCCGCGAGGTCGGCGCCGAAGCGGCGCGCGCCGTACAGCTGCGGCACGAGGAAGCAGTCGGCCAGCGTGACGTCGTCGCCACAGAGGTAGCGGCCGGCGCGCGGGCGGGCGAGGTCCTGCAGGGCCTGCAGACCGCGATCGAGGAACAGCTTCGACCACGCCTTGTCGTCGGCGCCGGCGTAGGCGCGCACCTGCTTCAGCGTCGCCATGTTCTGCAGCGGCTGGATACCCGAGTTGATGACCTCGACGAGCGCGCGCACGTGGGCGCGGTCGCGCGGCGACGTCGGCAGCAGCGGCGGCGTCGGGTGAGTCTCTTCGAGCCACTCGAGGATCGCCACCGACTGCACGAGGCAGGTGCCGTCGGGCAGCTCGAGCACCGGCACCTGCGCCATCGGGTTCTTCGCGCGGTGGGCGTCGGCAGTGTGCTCAGCCTTCAGCAGCGCGACGGGCACGTTGTCGAAGGCGACACCCTTCAGGCCGAGCGCGATGCGCACACGCCACGACGACGACGAGCGCCAGTAACCGTAGAGTTTCACGTCAGCCCCCGACGACCTGGGCGATGCGACCGCACACCGAGCGGCCGTCGCGGGCAAGCAGCTCGATCTCGACCTTGTCGCCGCGCGTCAAGAACGGCGTCGACGGCTTGCCCTGCTCGATGGTCTCGATCATGCGGCGCTCGGCGAGGCAGCTGATCCCGCGCTTGCGGTCCTCGTTGCTCACGGTGCCGCTGCCGAGGATGCTGCCGGCCACGAAGCGGCGCGTCTTGGCGATGTGCTGCACCAGCTCGAAGAAGCCGAAGTGCATCTCGGGCCCTGCCTCGCAGTCGCCGACGAGGATGCCGTTGAGCCACACGTGCAGTCGCAGATGCACGCGGCCGTCCTGCCACGCGTCGCCGAGCTCGTCGGGCGTGACGAACACCGGCGAGAACGCCGTGGCCGGCTTGGACTGAAAGAACCCGAAGCCCTTCTCGAGCTCGGCGGGGATGAGCCCGCGCAGGCTGACGTCGTTGCAGATGCCGACGAGCCGCACGAAGCGGTGGGCGTCGACGGCGGTGGCGCCGATCGGGACGTCGCCGAGGACGACGCAGATCTCGCCTTCGAAGTCGCAGCCCCAACTCTCGTCGGCGAGCGGGATGGCCTGCCTGGGCGCGAGCATGTCGCCGCCGCCGCCCTGGTAGATGAGCGGGTCGGTCTTCAGCGTCGCCGGCGGCTCGGCCTTGCGCGCCTTGCGGACGAGGATCACGTGATTCAGGTAGGCGCTGCCGTCGACCCACTCGTAGGCCCGCGGCAACGGCGCCAGCACGCGCTCAGCGTCGAACGGCTCGCCGGCGAGCAGTCCATCGTCGAGGGCACGCGCGCGCGCGCGCAGGCGGGGCTCGACGTCATCCCAGCGGTCGAGGGCGGCCTGCAGGGTCGGGGCCACGTCAGCGGCATCGACGCAGCGGGCGAGGTCACGGCTGACGATGAGGAGACGGCCGTCGCGGCTGCCGTCGTTTCGGCTGGCGAGCTTCATGGGCCGGTGTCTTCGCCCCTGAACCCGAGTCGTCAACGCCTCGGGCCGGGGCGCACGACGGCGGATCGCGACGCGGCGCGTGATCGCGGCGCGGTCGACGCGGTCGCGCCGGCCATCGTGCGCTCGAAGGTGGGCAGCAGCAGGCGACGGCGCAGCAGCACGACGAGGCGCTCGCTGACGCGCATGGCCTCGACGGTGGAGTCGGCGAGGCGGGCGCCGGCCGCCGACAAGATGGTGTCGCGGAAGATCGCGATCTCGTCTTCGACGAGCCGACGCACGTTGTCGACGTAGCGGCCGACGATCTCCACCGGCGACAGGTGGTCGGCGAGCCCCGCGGTGTGGGCGCGCAGCAGCGTCTCGGCCAGCGCGAGATCGTCGCCCGCGAACACGTCGTTGTCGGGCAACAGGCCCGCCTGCACGAGCGCGTCGAGCTCGGCCGCGGCCAGCCCCTGCTGCACCAGCGACGCCCGCGTCGCCCGGCGCAGGCCATCGTCGGCGTTCACGCGGTCCACGGCCGCCGACACGGTCGCCACGAGCGGATCCGCCTTGCCGGCGAGGACCTCCTTGATGCGCCACAGCGGCAGGAAGTGCGTCGTCTGCAGGTCCTTGATCTGCACCAGCCGCTCGACGAGCATCGGGTCGTACAGCGCGCTGTTCCGCGCCGTCGACACCGCCGCGCCGGGCAGCAGGCCCTCGCGCAGGTAGTGCTTGATCGTCGACGCCTGCACACCGCTGCGCCGTGACAGCTCGCCCATGCGGAGCAGGCCGGGGGGCCGCGACGAGGACGACGAGGACGACGAGGACGACGACCGTGCCTTCTTCGCCGCCGTGTCCTGGGTCGTCGGCGGCGCGCGGACGGACCGGGGAGCGGGACGCGACGATGATGACTTCTTACGCACGGCCATGGCGGGGTCGTAGCGCGCCGCGGCCGGAAACCAAAAGTGGAAAGTGGGGCGTATTATTCTGCTCACCGGCGAGGCACTGGCTCCCGGCGACGCGGGTCGCTAGAGCACACGTCGTGTTTGTCGTTGATCTCGTCTGCGAAGCAGGTCACCTGTTCGAGGGTTGGTACGACCACTCGGTCGACTTCGCCGCCGCCCGCGACGGCGGCGAGCTGTCGTGTCCGACGTGCGGCACCCACGCCGTGCAGCAGCGGCCGAGCTTCAAGGGCATCGTCACGCGCGAGCGCGCCCCGTCGGCGCCGCGGCCGACGGCGACCGCGCCGACGACGACCACCGAGCCGCCCTCGGAGCCGGCGCCGGCGTTGCCGCTGCCGGTGCAGCAGGCGTTGTCGGCGCTGCTGCGGGTGGTCCGCGCCCACGCCGAGGACGTCGGCGACTCGTTCGCCGAAACCGCCCGCGCCATCCACCGCGGCCAACAAGAGGCGCGCCCGATCCACGGGCAGGCGACGCCCGACGAGCACGCTGCGCTCGCTGACGAGGGCGTGCCCTTCGTCGTCATCCCGATCCCCGCCATCGACCAGAACTGACTCAACGGTTGAAGAGCGCCCGACGACGAAGACGTTCAGCGGAGCCGGCGCGCGGCGGTTGGCCCATGGTCGAGGGCGGCCTGCACGACCTGACGCGCCTCGATCCGGTGCAGCACCCCGGCCACGCCGAGGTAGCCCACGCCCACCGGTGCCTCGGGGTGCTCGACGCGCATCACCGTCGATGACAGGCGCAGGCGCACGTCCTGACCGGCCCGGTCGAGGGCGCCGTGGTCGCAGCGGACGAGGACGACGTCCACCATCGTCCGCACCGGTCGATCAACGACCCCGGGCAGGAGCCGCGCGACGCGCAGCCGCGCGATGGACGCGTTGCCGTCGGGGAAGTGGTAGCGGTAGGCCTCGTCGAGCTCGGCCTGCGACACCGGGTCGAGGAACGCGAGCCCGAGGTGCGCGACGCCGGGCAACCCCATCGCCCGCGCGACGCCCACCGTGACGCCGTCGGCGCCGAACGCGAAGAAGTCCACTGGGCGCTGCTGGAACACCGCCGCCGCCCGCGCCGGCAAGGCGACGTAGTCGCGCAGGAAGGTCGCGTACGACAAGCGGCGTAAGGTCGACGCCCGGCGGGCGCGCTCGTCGTGAAGCGCCTTGCCGAGACGACCACAGGGCGTTCGTCGCCGCGGGCTTGTCAGCGCACCCGCCGGCGGCGCCGGCGGCGACGGCGGCACCGCCGGCGAGGAGCTGGCGGCGGCCGAGCGTGGCCGGCGGCCTCGGGTCGTTCACGGGCAGCGACGACGTCGGCGGGCCGGGCGGTCAGCGGTTCGTGCGGACGTAGCCGAGCTTGCGCAGCCCTTGCGGCGTCTGCGTCCAGTCGGCCTCAACCTTCACGAACAGCTCGAGGTGCACCTGGCACTGCAGCAGGTGCTCGAGGTCCTTGCGGGCGCGCTGGCCGATGGCCTTGATGCGCGCGCCGCCCTTGCCGATCACCATCGACTTGTGGGAGTCCCGCTCGACGACGACGACGGCGGCGACGTGCACCAGCGGCTTGCGCCGATCGCCGCGGCGCGACTCGTCGAAGTGCTCGACGAGGACGGCGGTGCGGTAGGGGATCTCCTGCTGCAGCTCGAGCATGACCTTCTCGCGGATCAGCTCGGCGGCGATGTCGCGCTCGCTCTGGTCGGTCAGGCTGTCTTCGGGGAAGACGAACGCGCCCTCGGGCACCCATGACGCCAGCTCGTCGACGAGGTCGTCGAGACCATCACGCTCGTGGGCGCTCACCGGCACGTAGGCCTTGAACAGCCCGCGCAACGCCCACTGCTGCAACACCGGCAACAGCGCGGCCTTTTGGGACAGCACGTCGATCTTGTTCAGCACCAGCACGACGGGCGTCTTCGGCGCACGCTGCAGCAGCCGCTGCAGCGCCTCCTCATCGACCTTCATGATCCCGCGCGTCTGCCGGTCGACCTCGACGAGGAAGGCCAGCACGTCGACGTCGGCGGCGGCGTCCAGCGCCTCGTCGAGCATGAAGCTGTAAAGCCCGCCCTTCTCGGCGTGCAGGCCGGGGGTGTCGACGAAGACCAGCTGGGTGGGCCCGTGCTTGCTCGTCGTCGACAGCACGCCCCGCAGCGTGCGGCGCGTCGTCTGCGGCTTGTGCGTCGTCGCCGCGATCTTCTGCCCGAGCAGCGCGTTCAGCAGGCTCGATTTGCCGACGTTCGGCCGCCCCACCAGCGCCACCGTGCCGCAGCGCGGCGGCAGCGCCTTCGGCGCCGCCGTCCCCCGGCGGCCCTTCGGCTTTCGCCGCTCGGCCGTCGACGCGGCCCCGTCCGCCGCGGATCCGCCGCCGTCGTCGAGGAAGACCGCCTCCGGCGGCGGACCCGCGGGCTTCTTGCCCGGCGGCCGCTTCGCGGCGCGCCCGACCGGCGTCGCCTTCGACGATGACGCCTTCGACGATGAGGCCTTCGACGAAGACGCCTTCGACGAAGACGCCTTCGACGACGACGCCTTGCCGGGCTTCGCAGCAGCCTCGGCGTTCGCGGCGCGGCGCGCGGCGGTCTCGGCCCGCGACGGCGTCGGCTGCCGCTTCCTCTGCTTGAACGCAGGCTGCTTCAGCTCGGTCTGTCGGGGCATGGGGCCTTTCGGGGGCGAACGAACGACGACGACGAAAAGGACGACGGAAGCGAAGGGGACGACGACGAAGGCTTCACACGACGATGTTCACGAGGCGACCCTTCACGACGATGACCTTCTTCGGCGGCTTGCCCTCCATGAACTTCTGTACGAGCGGGCTCGCCAGCGCGATCTGCTGCACCTGGTCGTCAGGCGCGGCGGCGGGCACCGCGATCTCGTCGCGGCGCTTGCCGTTCACCTGCACGCCCAGCGTGATGGTGTCGTCGGCGCACAGCGCGTCGTCGTGAGCCGGCCACGGCTGCTGGCAGCACAGCCCCTGACCGCCGAGCCGCGCCCACAGCTCCTCGGCCAGGTGGCTCGCGTACGGCGACAACACGCGCGCAAACAGCTGCAGCGTCTCCCTTGGCAACGTCGCGGCCGTGGTTGCGTCGTTCACGAAGGTCATCATCTGGCTGATGGCCGTATTGAACCGCAGCGCCTCGGTGTCCTCGCGCACCTTCTTGATCGTCTTGTGCAGCTGCTTCTGCAGCGCCGGCTCCGACGACGACGGCGCCTCCGTCACCTTCTTGTTCAGCGCGCCGGTCTCCTCGTCGACCACCAGCCGCCACGCGCGGGCGAGGAAGCGCGACACACCCTCGACGCCCGCCATCTGCCACGGCTTCACCTGCTCGAGCGGCCCCATGAACAGCTCGTACAGCCGCAGCGCGTCAGCGCCGTAGTCGGCGATGACGTCGTCGGGGTTGACGACGTTCAGCTTCGACTTCGACATCTTCTCGATCTGCGACTTCAACGGCTCGCCCGTCGCCTTCAGCACCGGCTTGCCATCCTTCTCGACGACGTCGTCGTGGCCCCAGTACCTACCCTTGGCGTCCTGATAGGAATACGCGAGGATCATGCCCTGATTGAAGAGCTTCTGGAACGGCTCCTTCGTCGCAACGAGACCACAGTCGAACAGCACCTTGTGCCAGAACCGGGCATACAGCAGATGCAGGACCGCGTGCTCGACGCCGCCCACGTAAAGATCGACGGGCATCCAGTAGTTCTCGAGCGCCGAATCCCACGCTTTCTCGGTGGTCGCCGTGTCGCTACAACGAAGGTAATACCAGCAGGAACCGGCCCACTGCGGCATCGTGTTCAGCTCACGACGCGCCTTGCGGCCGTCGGCGAGCGTGACCACCTGCCAGTCGTCGGACGCGCGGCCGAGCGGCGGGCGGCCGTCACCGGTGGGCTTGAATTCGTCGACAGGGGGCAGCTCGACGGGCAGCGCGGCCTCTTCGACGGCCACGATCTCGCCGTCGTCGGTGTGCAGCACGGGGAAGGGCTCCCCCCAGTAGCGCTGGCGGCTGAACAGCCAGTCGCGCAGCTTGTACTGGACGCGGCGGCTGCCCCAGCCGGCGCTCTCGACGTGGTCGAGCATGCGGGCCTTGGCCTGCTCGGTGGCAAGGCCGTTCAGGAAGCCCGAGTTCACGCTGACGCCGTCGTCCGCGAAGGCGGCGTCTTCGATGGGCGTGGGCAGCGCGCCGCCACCGGCGGGAGCGACCACCGGCACGATGGGCAGGCCCATGGCCTTCGCGAAGGCGTGGTCACGCTCGTCGTGGCCGGGCACGGCCATGATGGCGCCAGTGCCGTACGTCGCCAGCACGTAGTCGGCGACCCACACGGGGATCTGCTCGCCCGTCGCCGGGTTCAGCGCGTAGCTGCCGGTGAAGACGCCGGTCTTGTCCTTGGCGAGGTCGGTGCGTGCCAGGTCGGTCTTCTGCTTCGCCGCCGTCACGTACGCCTCGACGGCGGCGCGCTGCACCGGCGTCGTGATCGCATCGACCAGCGCGTGCTCAGGGGCCAGCACGCAGTAGGTCGCGCCAAACAGCGTGTCGGGCCGCGTCGTGAACACGCGGAACGTCGGCCTCGATGCGCCGGCGTCGACGACGACGGCGAAGTCGATCTCGGCGCCCTCGCTGCGCCCGATCCAGTTGCGCTGCATCTCCTTGACGCCGTCGGGCCAGTCAAGGCCGTCGAGGTCGTCAAGCAGCCTTTGGGCGTACAACGGGATCTTCAGCATCCACTGCTTCATCGTCCGGCGTTCGACAGGATCCCCGGTCTCAACGTACTTGCCGTCCTTGACCTCTTCGTTGGCGAGCACGGTGCCCTGCGCCGGGCACCAGTTCACCGGCACCTCGGCGAGATAGGCCAGCCCCTTCTTGTGCAGCTGCAGGAAGATCCACTGCGTCCAGCGATAGTATTCCTTCGACGAGGTGTCGATCTCACGGTCCCAATCGTAGGAGAACCCCAGCCGCTTGATCTGACGACGGAAGTTGTCGGTGTTCCGCTTGGTGATGATGGCAGGGTGGATGCCCTCGCGCACCGCGGCGCGCTCGGCGGGCAGGCCAAAGGCGTCCCAGCCCATCGGGTGCAGGACCGCGAAGCCGAGCATTCGCTTCAGGCGCGCGACGACGTCGGTGGCGGTGTAGCCCTCGGGGTGGCCGACGTGCAGGCCGGCGCCCGACGGGTACGGGAACATGTCGAGCACGTAGAACTTCGGCTTGCCCGACAGGTCAGCCAAGCTCGTCGGCGTCGCGAAGGCGCGCGCGTTGTCCCACTGCTCCTGCCACTTCGGTTCGATTGCGGACGGGTCATATCGCATGGCGGCCTGCTGCCACGTCGCGACGACGACGACAACGCCGACGGTGTCGGCGTCAGGCGGTCACACCCGCTCGATGCGGGCGCCGATGGCGCGCAGCCGCGCTTCGATGTTCGCGTAGCCGCGGTCGATCTGCTGGGCGTTCTGGATGACGCTCTTGCCGTCGGCGACGAGCGCGGCGAGCAGCAGCGCCATGCCGGCGCGGATGTCCGGTGACGACATCGTCTGGCCGTACAGGGGCACGCCGCCCTCGACGATGCAGCGGTGCGGGTCGCACACGGTGATGCGCGCGCCCATCGCGATGAGCTTGTCGACCCAGTACAGCCGTGACTCGTACATCCACTCGTGGATCAAGACCGAGCCCTTGGCCTGCGTCGCCAGCACGACGGCGATGGAGACGAGGTCGGCGGGGAACCCCGGCCACGGCGCGTCGTGGATGCGCGCCACCGCGCCGTGCAGGCCGTGCTTGACGACGAGCTCCTGGTCGGCCGGCACGAAGATGTCGTCGCCGCGCACCTCCCAGTGCACGCCGAGCTTCGCAAACGCGATGGCGGTGATGCGGTGGTCGTCGGGGCGCGCCTTCTGGATCAACAGCGGCGACCTCGTCATGGCCGCCAGCGCGACGAAGCTGCCCACCTCAAGGTAGTCCGGCCCGGTCTCGAACCGCGCCCCGCGCAAAGACGCCACGCCGGTGACGACGAGCGTGTTCGTGCCGATGCCCTCGATGCTGGCGCCCATGGCGACGAGCAGGCGGCAGACGTCCTGCACGTGGGGCTCGCTGGCGGCGTTTCGGATGGTCGTCGTTCCCTTCGCCAGCGTCGCCGCCATGACGATGTTCTCGGTGGCCATGACGCTCATCTCCTCGAGGAAGATGTCGGCGCCGCGCAGACCCCGGGGGGCCTGCATCTCGTAGCGGTCGGGGAACACGTCGATGATGGCGCCCAACTGCTGCAGCCCGGCGATGTGCGTGTCGACGGGACGACGGCCGATGCGGTCGCCGCCGGGCACCGGCAGCGTGCAGCGCCCCGTGCGGGCGAGCAGCGGCCCCGCCAGCGCGAAGCTCGCCCGCATCTGCCTGCACAGCTCCCGCTGCGGCGTCGTCGTCTTGATGTCCTTCGCCGTCAGGCAAAAGCGCGTGCGCGCCTCCTCGACGGCCTCGACGCCGAGCTCCTGCAGCAGGGACAGCATCGTGTGCACGTCGCGGATGCGCGGCACGTTCGACAGCACCACCGGCTCGTCGGTCAGCAGCACGCAGCACAGGAGCGGTAGCGCCGCGTTCTTGTTGCCCTCGACGGTGATCGTCCCCGACAGCCGCTGGCCGCCATCGATGATGAAGGTGTCCATGGTCCTCGTCTCGCCGCTTGCAAGTGGTTCGGGGCGCCGCATAGCACCTCCCTCGTCGTCGACAACGCCGCCCTTGCCCGCGCTGTTCCCGCCGCGGCCGTGATCGCCCTCCCCCCCGATCCGGCGTGCGGGGAACACCCACCCGCCCGCGCCGGTTGAGCCGCCGCCGAGGTCGCTGCATCATGGGAGCGTGACGTCGTCGACGCCGCCTGCCGCCACCGCCGGTGCACCGGAATTCTGGTGCTACAAGCGCGGCGTGCTCGTCCTGCGCGTGCAGGCGACGCCCGGGCTCTTCCTGCCCACCAAGGGGCCCCTGCCCGACGGCGCCGCCGACCCCGAGGGCGTCATGCGGCCCTGCTCCTTCGCCTCAGGCCAGTTCATGTCCGTCGAGTGGGAGCCGCGGGTTCGTCTGCTCCTCGACCGCGCTTGTGACCTTGTCGACTTCCTCGATCTGCTCGAGGACCGGCGCTACGAGGTCGACGCTGAGCCGCCTTCGTTGCGCAAGCGGTCCTTTCGTCAGCTCTGAACTTTCTCGCTGCGCGCCGCTCCTCCTTTGGTGCTGCGAGCGTCTCGGTCTTCGCCGACGTCTGCTCTTTCGACGCCTCTGGGCTGCCGCCTTCGCCGGCCGCTCCCCTCGTCGTGCCGCTCCTCCCTTGGCGCTGCGAGCGTCTCGGTCGCCATCGAGGTCTTCTCTTTCGACGCTCTTGCGCCGCCCCCTTCTCCGGCTGCTCCCCTCGCCGTGCCGCTCCTCCCTTGGCGCTGCGAGCGTCTCGGTCTCCGTCGAGGTTTTCTCGCTCGACGCTCTTGCGCTGCGCGCTGCTGCGCATGGCCACCGACGCCTTCGGCGCGACCGAAGGGATGCGTTGCGCCGAACCCCTTCGGAAACGCCGGCGCAAGGGGCCGAGCGCCCAGACGCCGAAGCGCCCCGGGCCCCGCAGTCGCACAGCGTCGCTACGCCGCCGTCGTTGGCTGTGGCGCGCGGGTCGCTTCGGCTGTCCACGATGACGAGGCCGCCCTCGCGCGATTGCTTTCTTCTACTGTTCGCCTCGTCAGCGCTTCCGCTGTCCACGTCGGCATGGCAGCGCCCGCGCGGACATTTTTTTTCCGCTCATCGGCTCGTCGGAGCTTCGATGCTTCTGGTCGCTTCGGGCTCGTCAGGGCTCGACGGCGACGAGCACGTCGACGCGGTCGCCGGCGGCCTGCGCGGCCGTGCAGCCGTGCGCCAGCACCGCCTGGGCGTCGTCGATGGCGTCGACGGCGACGACCACGTCGCCCGGCGGCACCAGGCCGCCCGCCAGATCCTCGTGGAACGTGCCGCCCGACACCGCGAAGCGGTTGCCCGCAAGGACACCCAGCGCGCTGGCGACGTCGGCGATGGCGCCGCAGTCGGCCACGCGGGCGTCGACGACGGCCACCAGCAGCGCGACCACGCCGGCGGTGCGGCGGTCGACGTTGGCGTCGACGACCACGTCGACGGTGCCGTCGAGCACGGGCACGCACGCGCCCTGCAGGCACAGCGCGCTGGCGACGGCCGGACAGCCGTCGTCGCACGCCGGCTCGGCGGTGGCGCAGCCGGGCTCGCACGACGACGGCGGCGGCGGCATGCACGCCATCGCCGCGCCCACGACGGCGACACCCGCGGCCACGAGGCGCAGCGCAGCGCGACGCATGGTCAGTACTTGGCGTCGGACTTGGCGCCGGTGACGATGGCCACCGAGGCCGAGGCGCCGATGCGGTCGGCGCCGGCCTCGCGCATCTTCAACGCGTCCTCGGTGGAGCGCACGCCGCCCGAGGCCTTCACGCCGATGTCGCCGCCGACGATGCGGCGCATGAGCGCGATGTCCTCCACGGTGGCGCCGCCGGGGCCGAAGCCTGTCGACGTCTTCACGAAGGCCGCACCCGCGGCCTTGCTGAGCGCGCAACCTACGATCTTCTCGTCGTTGTTCAAGCCACCCGTCTCGAGGATAACCTTCACCGGCCACGGGCGCGACGCGGTGACGACTCGGCAGATGTCGTCGAAGACCGTCTGGTAGTCCTTTGACTTCAGCGCGCCGATGTTCACCACCATGTCGATCTCGCGCGCGCCGTTGCGCACCGCCTCGCGCGCCTCGAACGCCTTGGCGGTCGGCGTCATGGCGCCCAGCGGAAAGCCGACGACGGCGATGGGCTTCACGCCGCTGCCGGCGAGCAGCTTGGCGACCAGCGGGATGTTGCTCGCGTTCACGCACACCGTCGCGAACTGCCACTTGCGCGCCTCGTCGCAGACCTTCTCGAGGTCGGCGCGGGTGGCGTCGGGCTTCAGCAGCGTGTGGTCGATCATCGCCGCGATGCCGTCTTTGGGCTTGATGCCCCCGGCGGCGGCGCCGACGCGCGCCGCGCCGATGGACACCAGCGTGTCGACGACGCCCTCCTTGCGCGTGACGCAGTAGCCGCAGCCGGTGCAGGTGGCGTCGGTGGCGTCGCACGGCGACGACGGGTCGCTGCCGACGTCCTTGCCGCGCGCAGGGTGGTGGTGGTGGTGGCCGCCGCCCGACGACGGCAGCTGTACGCCGAGTTGGCCGGCCACCTTCTGTGCAATGGCATCCACGAGCGCGTCGACGTCGGACATCAAGCCTCCTGAGCGGGCGGTGACGGTCGACTCTTCCCCGACGGCGCCACGGGATGCAACTCGCCGGGCTCCACGGACAGCGCACAATGACGCCGAGCGCCTCAGCGACAGATCTGCGGCCCGACCGTCGCCGGCGAGCTCGTGCCGCCGAGGCCGGCATCGTCGACCGCGCAGCGCCCCACGGTGGCCCCGTTCCCGCACGGGAGGATCACGGTGCCTTGTGTCGCCGGCGAGCAGGGCGGCACGACGGTGCAGCTGGTGTGGTTCGACTGGGGGCCGAGGGTCGTCGTCTCGGTGCCGCCACAACCCCAGTTGAACGAGCCGCGGCTGCGCGCCGTGGCGCCAGCGCCGGGACGCGCGCGCGCGTCGCTGTCGTCGCAGTCGCCCGAGACGAACGACAGCGCCGCGTAGCTCGCCGGCGAGTGAAAGATCTCCGCCGCCGTGGCGCCCCCGAAGCCATCGCTGTCGGCTTCGACGAGGCCGGTCACCCCGATCCAGCGCGCCGGGTCGCCGCCGTCGCAATCCTCACCGTGAGACAGGATGAAGCCGACGCCGTCTATCGCGAGGTTGCTCTCTTCGGCCTCGCCCTCGCCTTCGCCCATCGCGCGACAAAGGCCCGACAGACACAGCTCGTCCTTGGCGCAGTCGGAGTCGTCGTCGCACCGGGTGGCCGCCGCGCTCAGTGGAAAGACCACGACGCCACCGCACACGATCAGGGCGGCGACCACGCGGAAGCAGGTGGACGCGACACTCCCGCGGGCGCGCTACACCAACCAACGCGTACACGGCGCCGACGCGCAGGTGGCGATGACAGCGCCACGCCGTCGAGCCGCGCGTCCTTTGGTCGACAGCGTTCGGGCCGATCGGGTCCGCCGGAGCACGCCGCGCGGGCGCCGACTCATCGGCCGAAAGCGCGCGCGACCGGCGATATCGAGGACCGGGCCCGAAGGGGTCGACGCAGCCGGCGATGTTCCTGCTAAGGACCCCCCATGAGCGCTCGCGACCCCCTGCTTCACTCGCTGGTCGACGCGACGGTGGACGTGCTCGTCGTCGGCGGCGGCATCAACGGCGCCGTGGCGGCGGCGGCGCTGCAGTCGCGGGGTGTGAAGGTCGCCCTCGTCGACCGCGGCGACTTCGCCAGCGTCACAAGCTCGAGCTCGAGCTACCTCGCCTGGGGCGGCATCAAGTACCTCGAGAGCTACGAGTTCGGGCTGGTCCGCAAGCTGTGCACGTCCAGAAACCACCTGCTGCGCGCGATGCCGTCGCAGGTGCGCGAGATGCGCTTCTACGTGAGCCTCGAGCGCGGCTTCCGCCATGGCCGCTGGTTCCTGTACGCCGGCGCGCTCTTCTATTGGTTCATTGGCAACTTCTTCACGCGGCGGCCGCGCCTGCTGTCGCGCTCCACCATCGCCACCGAGGAGCCCACCATCGACGTGCAGCACAGCGTCGGTGGCTTCGAGTACTCCGACGCCATCCTGCCCGATCTGGACGCGCGCTTCGTGTGGACCTTCGTGCGACGCGCGCTGCGCCACGGCGCCGTCGCTGTGAACTACGTCGAGAGCCTCGGCGCGCGCTGGCAGGACGGCCTGTGGCACGTGCAGCTGCGCGACGTGCGCAGCGGCCGCACGTGGACGACGAAGGCGCGCGCGCTGGTGAACGCCGCGGGCCCGTGGGTCGACGCGCACAACCAGCTGACGACGACGACGACGGCGCACCGCCACGTGTTCAGCAAGGGCATCCACCTGATCGTGCCGCGCTTGACGCCCCACGATCGCGTGCTGACGTTCTTCGCTGACGACGGTCGCCTGTTCTTCGTGATCCCCATGGGCGATCGCACCTGCGTCGGCACCACCGACACGCGCGTACCGTCGCCGGACACCCACGTCGCTGACGACGACCGCTCCTTCGTGCTCGAGAACATCAACAAGCGCCTGCGCCTGCCGCGCCCGCTGACCGCCGACGACGTGATCGCCGAGCGCTGCGGCGTGCGCCCCCTCGTCGTCGGCGCCGACAGCGGCGGTGGTGGCAACCGCGACTGGTTCCAGCTGTCGCGCAAGCACGTGCTCGATGTCGACGGCGCGCGACGTCACGTGTCTGTCTACGGCGGCAAGCTCACCGACTGCGTGAACATCGGCGAGGAGATCGCGCGCACCATCCAGCGCCTCGGCGTCGCCGTGCCGTCGCCGCACGCCCCATGGTACGGCGAGCCCGGCGACGACGTCCGCGCCCGCTACGCGGCCCGCGCCGCCGCCCTCGGCCTTGGCACCCTCGACCACCAGGCCGCGCTCGACGAGTCCATCGCCGCCCGCCTGTGGCGCCGCTACGGCGACGACGCCGTGCTGCTGCTCGACGAGCTCGAGCGCGACCCGGCCGCGCGACAGCCCGCCTTGCCCGGCGCGCCCGACCTGCGCTGCGAGGTCGCCTACGCCGGCCGCAAGGAGATGGTGACGACCCTCGACGACTATCTGCGGCGCCGCACGCGGCTCTTGCAGACCCGCGGCCGTGACGCGCTGCTCGCCGAGCCCGCCCTGCGCGACGTCGCCGCCCTGCTGTTCGGCGCCGACGCCGAGGCCCGCCTCGCCGAGTTCTCGGCGCCGCCGGCGCGGGTGCCGGCGACGGACGAGCACACGTCCACGACCGCGTCGGCGACGGCATAGACGGCGGCATAGACGGCGCGGACGTAGATGACGGCGCGGCGGCGCGGGACACGGCGGGACACGGACCGCCGCCGGGACACGGCACGGCACGGGGTCGCGCTGGGTCGCTCGTCCGGCTCGGACGGATTCAGTCCGGGACCACGAGTTCGGCGGTGACCCGGCGGAGGCGCGACTCGAGGCTCTGGACGTCGAACCGGTGGGCGTCACCGACGTGGGCGTCGGCGAGGCGCTGGCGCACCCGGGCGAGGGCCGCCTCGAAGTCGTGGGGGGCGCCGGCGGTCTCGAGCATCGCGAGGCGGATGACCGCGTCGATGACGCCGGTGTCGTCGTGGGCGCTGCGGGCGCTGCGGTAGTCGGCGAGGGCCTCGCGACGCTGGCGCGCGATGTGGGGCGAGGCGGGGGCGGGCACGGGCCCGCGCCGCGTCAGCTCGGCGACGTACTCCACCGCGGGCGACACGGCGCTGCCGTCGTTCTCCCACGCCAGCGCATGCGACACGTCGCGCAGCACCAGCTCGTCGCGTCCATCTTGGTCGACGTCGCGGAGCTCGTGGGGCCAGCGGTAGTCCTGCTGCAGCCACGGGACGTCGAGCAGATCAACGAGCTTGCCGTCCTTCGGCTGCAGCAGCGCGGGGCGCTCGCACGTGGAGCAATTGCCGCCGGTAGCCCTTCGCACAAGCACGTCGCGCACGCCGTCGTGGTTGCGGTCGCCGAAGGCTCGCTCGTCGAACGTGTGGAACTCATAGCTGCCATGGTCTTCTGCGAGGCTGCCGACCGCGGTGACGGTGCCGTCCTTCTGCTGGCGGGTCCAGGTGATGATGACGCGCTGGATCCGGTAGAGGTCGACGTCGGGGTCGTAGTCGCAGTGCACCGTGACGGTGTCGGCGCCCTGCTGGGCGGTCACGTCGTCCCTCCACCAGCGCTGCGCCTCGGCGACCTGTTCGGGCGTCGGTCCCTGGGGCGCCCCAGCGGGGACGGTGCGCGGCACGTGCAGGGGCACGGCGACGTCGGGCGCCGGCGACAGCGTCGGCGCGAGGCGCAGGGCATCGGCGGCGTGCCAGGCGACGACGCCCGTGACGACGCTGACGACGACGCCCGACAGCAGGATGGGCAGCGGGCGGGGGGAGCCGAGCACGTTCATGGATGGGACCTCGCGCGGCCGGGATGGCATGTCAGCGTACGACCGGGCGCGGCGTTGCGGACAGATCGGGGCGGTGGCGGGACAGGTCGGCCGACCGGGTCCTTGGCGACGACGGGGTTGCTGGCGACGGCGCGGTTGGCAACAGCGGGACGACGTCGCCGCGTTCGCTGCTGCTGCTGGCTCTCGGTCTGGCCATGGCCGCCACGGCGGTGGCGGCGGCGCGGGCGATGGCGGTGGCGCGGATCGCCACGCGCCATGTGTTGCTGGTGGCGGGCCTGTTCGGCGGGTTCCAGGCGCTGATGCCGCGGCTCGGTTGGGGGCTCGGCACGCTGGTGGGCGAGCAGGTGGGCGACCGGCTCGCCCGCGTCGATCACTGAGTGGCCTTTGTGCTGTGCGCCGGCCTCGGCGCCAAGATGCCGTGGGAGGCCCGCGACGACGCAGAGAAAGAAGACGAACAGGGCGACGTCGACGATCCGTTCGCGGTGAAGGTGCTCTTGACCCTCGCGGTGGCGACGACCATCGACGCGCTGGCCGCGGGGCTGCCCCTGCCGCTGCTCGGCGCCGAGCTCGGCGTCGCGCTGTCGACCCTCGGTGTGACGACAGCGGCGCTCAGCGCGGCCGGGCTCTTCCTCGGGCGGCGGTTCGGTGCGCGGCTCGGCCAGCGGCTCGACGTCGTGGGGGACTCGTCTTGATCGGGCTCGGCGGCGAGCTCCTGCTCGAGCGCCTGTCGGACTCGGCACTCCGAGCAGGGGAAGCGCGCTCAGGCGCTCGCGCGTCGACGTCGCTCGCCCGCCGCCAGCACGAGGGCCCCGAGCGCCCACGCCCAGGGCACACCGCCGGCGGCGCAGCCGATGTCGTCGACCACGCAGCGCTCGCCGGCGGCGATGTCGTCGACGTCGAAGCAGCGGTCGCAGGCGTCGCCCACGCCGTCGTCGTCGCGGTCGGCCTGGCTCGGGTTGAACGTCAGCCGACAGTTGTCGAGCGTGTCGGTGACCACGTCGCCGTCGTCGTCGGCGTCACAGGCGTCGCCCAGGCCGTCCTCGTCGGCGTCGCCGCCTTCGCCGTCGCCGGCCAACAGCGCGCAGGCGTCGTCTTCGTCGCTGATGCCGTCGCCGTCGGCGTCGCCGGCGCAGTCGGCGCCCGGGACGAGGCGGCACGGATCGTCACCGTCGGCGACGCCGTCGCCGTCGTCGTCGTCGTCGCAGGCGTCGCCGGCGCCGTCGCCGTCGGCGTCGCCCTGGGCGGCGTCGGCCGCCGCCGGACACACGTCAGCGTCGTCACCGACGCCGTCGCCGTCGGCGTCACCCGCGGGGGCCTCGCCGCGGAAGTCGGGGTCGCAGGCGTCGCCGGTGCCGTCGCCGTCTTCGTCGCGCTGGGCGGCGTCGGCCACCCGCGGGCAGCCGTCGAAGACGTCGGCGACGCCGTCGTCGTCGTCGTCGCGATCGCAGGCGTCGCCCGCGCCGTCGCCGTCGGTGTCGCGCTGATCGAAGTCGGGGGCGCGCGGGCAGACGTCAAAGGCGTCGGCGACGCCGTCGTCGTCGGCGTCGGGCAGGCAGGCGGCGCCGGGAGTGACGCACAAGAAGCCGCGCGCTTGCGCGCACACGGCCGAGCAGCCGTCGCCGTCCTGCTGGTTGCCGTCGTCGCAGGCCTCGACGTCGGCGACGACGATGCCGTCGCCGCAGACGGCGCCGCAGCGGCCCTGCGCGTCGCAGGCCTGCCCGGGCGGCAGGGTGACGTCGCCCTGCACGCTCAGGGTGCCGCCGACGCTGTCGAGGTCGCCGAGGCCGACGTCGGCGCCGGGGGCGTTCTCACCGATGTCGAGCTCGCCGCCGACGCTGTCGAGCGCGGCGAGGTCGATGGTGGCGAGGCTGCCGTTGCCTTCGACCTGCAGCGAGCCGCCGACGGACTCGAGCGATCCGGCCTCGATGCTCGTCAGCGAGTCGTTGCCGGTGACGACGAAGTCGCCGCCGATGCCTTGCAGGGCCGAGAGGTCGAGGGTGATCATCGCGGTGTTGTCGACGAAGACGAAGTCGGCGCCGATCAGCGCCAGCGTGGTGAGCACCAGCGTGACGAGCGCCGGGTTGTCGACCACGGTGAAGTTGCCGAGCACCTGTACCAGGCCGCCAAGGTCGGCCTGCGCGAGCGCGTCGTTGCCGCCGAGGTCCAGGCTGCCGCCGACGCTCTGCAGGTCCCCGGCCTCGATGGTCGTGAGCGCGTCGTTGCCGGTGATGGTCAACGAGCCGCCGGTCTGTTGCACGCCGCCGAGGTCAAGGGCGCCGAGCGACGGGTTCTGCGCCACCAGCAGGTCGCCGCCCGCGCCTCCCATGCCGAGCTGGAGCGTCGCCAGGGCGACGTTGCCGGTCACCGTGACGTCGCCGCCGACGTCACTGCCCACGCCGAGGCTCACCGTGGTCAGCTCCTCGTTGTCGCCGATGGTCACCGCGCCGCCGTAGCCGGCGGGCGGCAGCGATAGCGCCGCGTAGCCGTCGTTGTCAGTGAAGACGAGGTCGCCGCCGACGGTCTGCAGGCCGCTGAGCTCGAGCACGCCCAGGGCGTCGTTGTGGTCGACGATCAGGCTGCCGCCGACGTCCTGCAGCGCGCCCAGCTCCATGCCCTGCAGCGCGGTGTTGCCCTGCACGGCGACGTCGCCCGCGGCCGTCAGCGCGTCGAACGACACCACCGTCGCCGCCACGCGCGCGACGAGGATGCGGCCGGTCACCACCTCGAGGAAGCGCAGCGTCACGACGTTGACCGCGCCCGCGATCTGCAGGTCGCCGTCGATGCACGTGATCCCCGAGGAGTCGAACGCCGCCACGGCGGCGGCGTCGGCCAACACCACCGGTCCGAGCACCGCCGGGCGCCCGCCGCACGCCGCCGGCGGCGCCTGCCAGCCGACGTTGTTGCCGCCGTCAACGGTCTCGGGCGACAGCGCCCGCACCGGCCCGCCGTTGGCCGCGTCGCGCAGCACGACGTAGCGCAGATCGAGCAGCCCCTGCGCCCGCAACGACCACGTCGACGCGCACCCCGCCGGCGGGCAGGACGACGGGGCGGCGCCGCGCAGCACGATGGGCGACGCCGGCCTGCCCACCGCGGTGAAGCCACCGGACACCGCAAAGCCGCCGCCCAGCGCCACGCCGACGTCAGCGCCGGCCTGGGCCACCACCACCGCCGCCGCCGACAGCGGCGCCGCGACGTCCACCGTCACCGCCGCGCTGTCGAGCACCAGCGCCGCGGCATCCAGCGCCAGCGTCGCCGGCGGCGCCACCCGCAGGAGCGCCCCGGTCACCCGCAGCTCGCCCTCGACGACGATCACGCCCGCCGCCGCGTCGAGCGCGCCGAGCACGAAGGCGTCGGCGCCGGCAGACCCGGCGCGCCACAACGACTGGCCGCCCCGCTGCGTCCACGACGACGGCGCGCACGGGCCGTCCACCACCACCACCGCGGCGGCGTCGACGTTGACCGCGCCGGCGCCGCGGCACTCGTCGAACACCACCACCGCGCCGGCGGCGACGTCGACCACGTCGACGGCGCCGGCCAGCGTCAGCGTGACGTCGGGGCCGGTGGCGGCGACCGACGGCACCCGCGCAGCGTTGTCGACAACGACGACGCCGCCGTCAGCCTGCACCGCCATCCCGCCTTCGACCTGCGCGTTGGCCCCGGCGACGAAGGACGCCGTGGTCACCACGCGGGCGCCGCCGTCGCCACGCAGCACGCCGTCGAGCTGCACGCTGCGCACACGCACGACGCCAGCGACGGCGCACGGCGGGCTGGCGGCGTCGATGACGACGTCGTCGCCTGCGCCGGGCACGGCGCCGCCGGTCCAGTTCGCCGGGTCGGCGAAGGCGTCGCCGGCGACCGGCGCCCAGCGCGTCGGCGCCGTCGCCTGCGCGTGCGCCGCGTCGGCCACGAGCCCGAAGGTCGCCACGACCGTCGCCGCGACCGTCGCTGCGGTCCCGAGCGCGCCCGCGCCCGGCGTCGCCCCCACCGACGCCGCCGGCCGCGCTGCCCGCGCTGCCCGCGCGCCCGCGGCCCGCCCCCGACGACGCGACCCGGCGCACACGCCGAGCAGCGCCAGCAGCAGCGACAGCGGCGACGGCATGGCGCCGCTCGCGCAGGACTCCGTCTCGGGCACCACGGCGTCGGGCGGGACGCCCGCGGGCTCGTCGGCGCACGGGCGGCCCGGCAGGTCGCCCGGCTCGTCGCGGCACTCGTCGCACGCGTCGCCGATGCCGTCGCCGTCGCTGTCCTGCTGCTCGGCGTCGGCCACCGTCGGGCAGACGTCGGCGCCCCGCGGCACGCCGTCGCCATCCTGGTCGGCGTCGCACGCGTCGCCCAGCCCGTCGCCGTCGGCGTCGGCCTGCGCGGCGTCGGCCCCCACCGGGCAGGCGTCGTCGTCGTCGAAGACACCGTCGCCGTCGAGGTCGCCCTGGCAGCCGGTGGCGCCCGCGACCAGCGGGCACGGGTCGTCACCGTCGGCGACGCCGTCGCCGTCGTCGTCGTCGTCGCACGCGTCGCCCGTGCCGTCGCCGTCGGCGTCGCCCTGCGCCGCGTCGGCGGCGCCGACGCAGACGTCCACGGTGTCGACGACGCCATCGCCGTCGACGTCGTCGTCGCAGCCGTCGCCGGTGCCGTCGCCGTCGGCGTCGTCGGCCACGGCGTCGCCGCCGCAGGTGGCCGGCGGCGGCGGGTCGTCGCAGGCGTCGCCGGTGCCGTCGCCGTCGCGGTCGCGCTGCTCGGCGTTGGCCCGCGACGGGCAGTTATCGAGCGCGTCCTTGACGCCGTCGTCGTCGTCGTCGACGTCGCAGGCGTCGCCGCGGCGGTCGCCGTCCTCGTCCTGCTGCGCGGGGTCGGCCACGGTGGGACAGACGTCGGCGGCGTCGGCCACGCCGTCGCCGTCGCCGTCGGGCACGCAGGCGTCTTCGGCGTCGCCGCTTGCGCGCGCGGCGCAGGTGAAGCCGACCTCGACCACGCAGGCGGCGCTGCAGCCGTCGCCGTCGGCGGCGTTGTCGTCGTCGCACTGCTCGCTCGCGCCGCGCACGCCGTCGCCGCAGACGTCGCAGCCAGCGTCGCAGGCGCCGGGCGGCACCAGCGAGCCGCCGGTCAGCTCGCCCTCGACCTCGAGGCTTGTCGACTCCGTGTCGAGCGCGCCGACGTCGAGCGCCAGCTGACCGCCGTCGGCGGCGCCGACCTCGAGGGTGCCGCCGCCGACGTCCTGCAGGCTGCTCAGCTGCACGACGAAGACGTCGACGTCGCTGCCGCCGGTGATCGCGGCGTCGCCGCCCACCTGCTGCAGCGCCGCCAGCACCAGCGCGGCCAGCGCGTCGTTATCGCCGACGAACAGGTCGCCGAGGACCGCGCGCAGGAACGCGACGGCCAGCTCGACCAGCGCGTCGTTGTCGACCACCGACAGCGAGCCGCCGATCTCGGTGACGCCGAGCTCGACGCTGGCGAGCGCGTCGTTGCCGCTCAGCGTCAGGTCGCCGCCGACGGTGGCCAACGCCGACAGCTCGAGGCTCGCGAGCGCGTCATGGTCGTCGATGAGGAGGTCGCCGCCCACGTTGTGCAGGGCTCCGAGCTCGAGGGTGGCGAGCGCGTCGTTGTCGGTCACGGTCAGGTCGCCGTCGATGTCGACGAGCGCGCCCAGGTCGACGGTGGTGAGCGCGCCGTTGCCCGCCAGCGTGAGGTCGCCGGTGACCTGCAGGCCGCCGAGCTCGAGGCTCTGCAGCCCGCCGTTGTCGGTGACGATCACGGCGGCGGCGTCCTCGAGGCCGGGGAGCGCCACGGCGCCGAGGTCGGTGGTGCCCTCGATGCGCAGCGCGCCGAGGATGCGCACGACGCCGGGCAGCGACACGGCGGTGACGCTGCCGGTCAGCACGAGGTCGCCGCGCACGCACTGCACGCCGCTTGCGGCGAAGGCAGCCACAGCGGCGTCGTCGGCGAGCACGACGTCGCCGTCGGAGGCGACCAGCCCGGCGCAGCCGTCGACGGCGCCCCAGCCGACGTTGCCGCCGGCGTCGGTCCACGACGGCGGGTCGAGCGCGACGGCGCCGCGGTTGTGCGAGTCGCGCACGACGAGGTGGTCGAGGTCGACGGGGCCGCGCGGGGTGATCCCCCACGGCTCGCCGGGCACGGCGCTGCGCAGCGACAGCGGGCGCTCGGGCGTGCCACGGGCGGTCCACGTGCCGGCGACGGTGAGCGCGGCGGCGGGGGCGAATTCGACGGCGTCACCGGTCAGCGTCAGGTCGTGGAAGTTGGCGGTGCCAGAGACGGCGCACGGCTCATCGAGCTGGATCTGGAAGAGGCCCGACGTGGGTGCGGGGACCCCCAGCGTGACGCGCCCGCGGCCCGCGACGAACCCGCGCGGGTCGTCGACGACGAGCGCGCGCCGCACGGCCGTCTGCGCCGGGGCGACGAAGCGGCCGCCGGCGATGGTGAGCGCGCCGACGTCGGCGTCGCCTTGCACGAGCAGCTGCCCGTCGTCGCTGGCGTCGACGACGTCGGCGCTCAGGCCGCCGCGCACGACGACGCTGCCGCCGCGGGCGGACAAGCCGGCGAGGCGCGCCCCCGCGTCCGCGTCAAGGGTCAGCAGGCCGGCGCGCGCGACGACGCGGACACCGTCGACGCTGACGCGGGCGGCGCCGCGGGAGCCGGCGAATTCGATGGGCGCGCGCCACGCGACGGCGGGGTCGTCGAGCACCAGCGCGCCGGTGAAGGCGAGCGGCAGGTCCTGCACCACGATCGAACCCGGGGTATCGCCGCCGCCCAGGGTGCGCAGGTCGCGGGTGCGCAGCGCGCCCGACGGCCCGGCGATCAGCGTGGTCGTCGCGGACGCCGGTTGCGACCGCACCAGCGTCTGGCGCGCCACGGTCAGCGGCGCGTCGACGACGATGGTGAGGTCGACGGTGGGCTGCTCGTCCTCGATGCCCGACGGGGCGAAGACGAGGTCGCCGACGGTGACGGGCGCCGCAGCCGTGACGCCGAAGCGCACGAAGGTCGTGGCGGCCGGGGCGAGCACCAGCACGCCGTCGGCGGCGTCGAGCACGCCGTCGTCCTGCAGGACGAGGTCGGCGCGCACCACGAGCGCCGCGCCAGCACCGGAGCCAGCACCGGAGCCGCCGTCAGCGACGAGCGCGGCCGCATCGCCCGGAGAGACCCGCAGGCGCGCGGTGCCGCGCACGACGACCCCGCCGACCACCGTGAAGCCCGAAGGGGCCGTGGCGAGCGTGCCGCTGGCGACGTCGATGCTGGCGACGAACGCCTGTGCGCCGCTGGCGTTCGTGGCCAGCGTCACCGTGCCCGGGTAGCCGGGCTCGACCACCAGCGACGCGAGGCTGACCGCCGGCAGCGGCAGGTCGGCGGTGGCCGCGCCGTCGACGATCACCGCGTCGCCGTCTTGCGGCGGCGCGCCCGACGCCCAGCCGCCGCACGCCGACGGCGCCTCGCCGGCCTGGGCCAGCCAGCGCACCGTCGACGGCTGCTCGCGCAGACAGGCGGCGGTGCAGCCGTCGCCGTCGTCGCGGTTGCCGTCGTCGCAGCGCTCGCCGCCGTCGCAGTCGAGCACGCCGTCGCCGCACCCCGGAGCGCGGCACACGCTGGGGCTGCCTTCGCAGGTGAAGCCCGGCTCGACGGCGCAGGCCGCCGAGCAGCCGTCGCCGTCGACCGCTGCGCCGTCGTCGCAGGCCTCGGGCTCGATCACGACGCTGTCGCCGCAGCCGGCGACGCACACGCTGGGCGCGCCCGTGCACGCAAAGCCCACCTCGATGCGGCACGCCGCAGTGCAGCCGTCGCCGTCGCCGACGCCGCCGTCGTCGCAGCGCTCGCCCGCGACCAGCAGGCCGTCGCCGCAGACCGGCTCGCAGCTCGTGGTGACCTCGCCACCGCACGCAAAGCCCTCTTCGAAGGTGCAGGCGCCCGTGCAGCCGTCGCCGTCGCTCACGTTGCCGTCGTCGCAACGCTCGTCGGACGTACGGCGACCGTCGCCACACGTCGAAGTCACCTTGATGGTCAGCGTCGCCTGCAAGGACGGCACGTCGAGGTCGGTCACCAGCAGCAGCCACTCGCCAGGCTGGCGGAACACCGCGGCAGCCGACACGGGCGCGCGGCCGCCGGAGTCGGGGCCGAAGCGGACGTCGTCGGCCAGCGTCGCCGTCGGATCGGTGGCGGTGAGGCGCACCGTGCCGCGGTACGAGTCGTCGATGCGGTCGAGGGCGTCGCGGGCGACGAGCACGAGGTCGAGGGGCTCGTCAACGAGCAGGCTCGTCGACGACGGGGTCGCCTCGAGGCGCACGACGGGGCCCACGTTGAAGTCGATGACGAGGGACCCGAGGCCGGCCAGCCCCACCGCCGCGTTGCCGGCGCGATCCTCGGCGCGCACGACGAACGAACCGGGGCCGTCGCCGGTGTCCGGACCTACGGAGAGCACGCCGTCGAAGCGGAGGCCGCTGCCCGTCAGGTCGACGGGCCAGCGCACGTCGGTGGCCGAGACGAACGCCAGCGCGGGCGTGGTGGCCAAGGGCTCGCTCGACGCGAGCGTCAGCTCGACGCCCTTCGTCGTGACGGGCGACTTTGCGGTCGTCGCCAGCGTAATCGTCGGGCGCGCGCCGTCGACGTCGAGCTTGTCGCCGGTCAGGCTGATGTTCTCATTGCCGGCGGCGTCGCGCGCGGCGAGGTCGAAGCGCGCGGGGCCTTCGACGCCGTCCTCGACGACCGCGAACTCGCCCACGTAGACCGTGGGGTCGGCGGGATCGACGACCAGCGTGACCGGGCGCGGCGCGGCGGGCGGCACGTGCAACGTGAGCTGCGGCGGCGCAGCGAGCGGCTCGCTCAACGTCAGCGTCAGCGGATGCTCGCCGATGCCGACCGGCGACGACCGTCCCAACGACAGGACGCCACGCGGTGCCACGCGGTCGGCGACCGCCGAGCCGAGCGCCGGCTTGCTCTCCCGGCCGCGCTCGTCGAGCCAGGTGACGGCGTAGAACCACGCGCCGTCCGACGGCGGCGCGTCCTCGAAGCCCAGGGCCGTCGTGGTCGTCAACAGCGCCGCAAGACCCGGCTGCGAGAAGGGCGTGGCTTGACGATAGACGCGATAGGCGGTCCCCGTCGGCGCGTCGACAGGCGGCGACCACGAGAGCGCCACGACGCCAGCCGGGCGGGACGTCGCCACGAAGCCCAGCACGGCCTCGGCGGGCGGCGCCTGGCCGGGCACCACCTCGACCTCGTCGGAGGGGGCGCCCTCGTTCCCATCGCCGTCGACGCCGACGGCGACGTAGAAGGTGCGGACGCCGTTGGTCACACCGTCATCGACGACCCGCAGCGCTCCTGCCGGCAGCGAGGCCACCGTCACGTACCCGGTGCCCTGCGTGAGCGAGCGCTTGATGCGGTGCTCGACGACGTCGCACGAGGGGCTCGCGCCGATGGTCAGCGTGACGATGGTGTCCCCGGCGACGGCGTCGAGACCGCTCGGGGCCTCGGGCGCGCCGTCGCGCTGCGTGGTCACGGCGACGACATTGGAGCGCTGGCCAAGGTTGCCGGCTCGATCGACAGGGCGCACGGTGAAGTCGAGCGCAGCGCACGACGGCAACGTGACGAAGTCGGCGGCGGTGGTCGGCGCAGCGATGATGCGCTGCTCGACCTCGGCGCCGGTGCTCGTCGTGGCAACGACGACGTAGCGCGCGAGATCGGGCGCGGCGGCCGCCGTCCACGACACGCGCACGGCTTGACCGACGACCGCTTCGCTCGCAAGGACCACGGCGTCGGGCGGCGTGACGTCGGCGGTGAGCGCGATGTTGGCCTCGGTCTGCAGCGGCACCCCGGCGACGGCGGCGCGGACAACCGCAGTCCCCGGCTGCGTCCCGACCTGCAGCGTCTGCGTGTACGTGCCGTCGCCCGCGTCGCGCACCGTGCCGAGCAGCGCCCCGGCGGTGGTCGTCATCGTCACCACGGCGCCGGGCCCGCGGCGGTTGCCGAAGGCGTCGCGTGGCACCACGGTGACGACCGTGGTGGCGACGCCGTTGGCTTCGAGCGACGTCGATGCCGCGGTCACCAGCGAGCTGGTGGCGGACAGGGCGGCAGGCTCGACGGCGACGCGCAGCTCGGCGCGCTGCGTCGGCGTCGCGACGTCCTTGACCACGACCGTCTGGACGCCGGCGGTGCGGAGCTCGACGCCGGTCCACGTGGCCAGACCGGCCGTGGCGCGCTGGGTCGTGGGCGCGATGACGGCACCGGGGTCGCTGGCCGACAGCTCCGCGACGTTGGCGTAGGTGCCGTCGACCGCGCGCAGCCCGTTGAGCGCCCGGGCGCCGACGGCGAACGGGGCCCCGGCCACCACCGACGCCGGCGCCTGCAGCGAGAAGCTCGGCTGATGGGTCGCGCGCAGCACGACGTCCTGCTCGGTGGTGATCACCTCGAAGCCCGTGGCACCGCCCTCGAGCTCGCCGACGACCGACGTGAAGGCTCCTTGCACGCCGTCGGTGGCGCGAACGATCGCGAACTCCTGTCCGGCCGTGGGGATGAACCCCTTCACGAGCCTGATGTGCAGCGCGCCAGACAGGGTCGCGGTGCGCGTGACGCGCAGGCGGTCGTGCTGCTCGCCCGCCGCCGGGTCGCCGACGTCGACGTCGAGCCGGGGCAGCGTGACTGCGCCGTCGAGCGTGAGCAGGCCCGGGCCGTCGCTGCCCGGCGACACGATCCCCTCATTCACGAAGACGTCACCGAACAGCAGCCCGCCGTCGCCGGCAAGGACGCCGCTGGCGACGCCGTCGAAGCGGTTGTGCACCGGACCCTCGAAGCGGAGCTCGGTGCCGGCGGCGGCCTGCAGGAGGCCGACGCTCTCGACGCGCCCGATCACCGCACGCACGCCGCTCCCGCCGGGCTCGACCTGCACGACGCCCCCCGCCTCGACCACCAGGGACCCCGTGTTGATCTGAAGGCCGACGTCCCCAACGGTGCCCGGCGCACCCGTCAGGCTGACCGCGCCACGGACGCTGGTGGGTTGGGCGAAGAACGCCCGCGTGCCGCCGGCGACGGCCTCGATGACGATCTTCACTTTCGTGGGCACGACGCCGCCCTCGAGCACCGGGTCGATGCCCGCCAGATGGAACGACCCCGCGTCCGCGAAGCCGGCGTCGAAGACGAGGCGACCACCGTTCCGGATCTGGACCGGCTCACCCACCTCGCCCCGCTGCATCCGCAGCACGCCGCTCTGCTGCGCCACGATTGCGGTCTCTACCGTCGCGCCGTCAACGACGACGGTGCCGCCATCAGCGACCAGCGGTGCGGTCCCGGTCACGGTGCCGCCGCGCAGGGTCAGCTCGTTGCCACGCTGCAAGCGGATACCGCCGACCTCCAGCGCCCAGAGCCCCTCGTTCACGTTGGTCGAGGACTCACCGTCGAAAGACAGCAGAGCCCCCCCGCTGACGGCAGCGCCGCTCACGTTCGTGAAGCGCGGCCCCTGCAGCGACGTCGCGTGTTTAACCTGAAGCTGCCCTTCGTTGCGCACCGAGGCCGTGACGACCACCGGCGGCGACGTCGGCGTACACCCGAGCAGGCTCAGGACCCCCGCCTTCGTGATGCTCAGGGAGTCATTGCTCACCGACAGCTGCGTCGTCGTCCCCGCGCTCGCGCGCTGCTCGCACGACACGAGCGTGACCTGACCATCGACGAGCGCGCTGTCACGCACGGTTACACGGAAGTCGGCGCTGCCGGTGCTGCTGTCGCCCATCTTGAGGGCCGCGCTGGCGCCGGTGACCGTCATCGCAGCGATCTCCTGCGACGTCTCGAGGGTCACCGTGAAGGCCGGACCGTCGCCGGCGATCAACACGTGGTCGCTGGGGCCGGGGACCCGACCGAGATCCCACCGATGAGGATCCTCCCACCGGCCGCTCACCGGCTCGGCCCAGCGGATCATCGGCGGCGCCTGCGCCAGCGTAGTCGACGCCAGACACAACACGACTCCCGACACCAGCACCGATGCTCTCATGCTCTGCTCCATGACAACCGGCCCGCAGCGAACGCTGTGGGCCTGACCCGATGAACGCTCAGCGTATCGTGCATGCCCGACGAGACAGCCACCGCCCGGAGCGATCCACCACGGTCGCCCCCGCCCACAGCAAGACCGACGCCGGGACGATCGCGTCACCACCGTTGCCGGATGCCGTCTACGACGTCGTTGTTGCGCGCATGACCCGCGTCGACCTGCAGGCCGTCGTCGCCCGTCGCGCCCACCAGGCCGCGCCGACGACGTGGCTGACCACGAACCCCGTCACCGCCCCCATCGCCGCCGCCGACGTCGACCTTGACGACGTCGGCGTCGGCAGCGTAGCCGCGACGCCGACGCGACGACGCAGCCCTCGTCGACGGGGCGGCGCGGCGCGGCGCAGGTCAGGTGCGCAGCGCGCCCTGCTCGCGCAAGAACCCCTGCACGCGCGCGCGCACGTCGTCGCGGATGGCGCGGACCTCGTCGACGGAGCGCCCCCTGGGGTCGGGCAGCGGCCAGTCGAGCCGACGCAGGCCGGGCACGGCGGGGCAGGCCTCGCCGCAGCCCATGGTCACGAGCCACGTCGCCTGCCGGGCAAGCGCGTCGTCGAGGAAGCGGGGCTTTTCCGCCGACAGGTCGATGCCGACCTCGGCCATCGCCGTGACGACCTCGGGGTGTACGTGGGTGCCGGGCTGCGTGCCCGCCGAGAGGGCGCGGGCGCGCGCGGGGTCGGTCAGCGCGTTCAGCCAGGCGGCGGCCATCTGCGAGCGGCCGGCGTTGTGGACGCAGGCAAAGAGCACCGTGATCATGTCGTCTCCTCGCCGAGTCGAGCAGCCGTCGTCGCCGTCGTCGTCATCGTCGCTGTCGTGCGGCGCAGGGCTTTGCGCTCGTGCGCCACAGGCGTCAACGCGGGGGACGGCGCCAGCGCGCGCAGCAGGGCGGCGGCCAGCAGGACGCCGCCAAGTTCGCCGACGACGAAGCCCGCCGCCGACGACGGTGCGATGCCCGCGGCGGTGCCCGTGAACACGCGGGCCAGCGTCACCGCCGGGTTCGCGAAGCACATCGACTGCGTGAACCAGTAGCCGGCCACCACCCAGCTGGCGACGACGACGGGGACGCGCGACGGCGACTGGGCGGCGCTGCGGCTGGCGACGACCAGCAGGCCCGCGGTGGCCAGCGCCTCGGACAGCACCATCGGCGCGCCGGCGCGGGCCGTCGTCGACACGGTGACGAGCGGCAGCCCAAACATCGCGTGGGCGGCGACGACACCCAGCACGGCGCCCACGGTCTGGGCCAACGCGCGGCCGACGGCGACGACGACGACCATGCGGCCGGCGACTACCTCGAGCACGGTGGCGGCGGGGTTCAGCGACGCGCCGGTGTCAGCCAGGGCGGTCAGGAGGGCGATGAGGCCGGCGCCGGTGGCGAGCGTGTTGCACAAGAGCGCCAGCGCCGGGCTGGTCGGTGCCAGCCGGCTGGCCATCTCAGCGGAGCCGGTGACGACGGCCAGCAGCGTGGCGGTGCCCAGGACCTCGGCGAGCAGCGTGCGACGTTCCATGGGGGCTGCGTGCCGCGCGGCGCCGCCGGGGACAAGACCGGCAACGACAACATCGTGGTGACGCGCGCGCGACGCGGCGGCGGCGGCGGCCCGGTCGGCGGGCAGGCCAGTGTTCAGCGTCCGGCGACGCGCTCGACGACCTGCCCGCGCCGCACGACGAGCGCGACGCGGTCGAGGGCGGCGGGCTCCTGCAGCGGGTCGCCGTCGACAAGCACGAGGTCGGCGACCTTGCCGGGCGCCACGACGCCGAAGTCGGCGTGGGCGCCAGCGACGAGGCGGGCGGGGCGCGCGGTCATCGCGGTGACGAGCTCGGATACGGGCATGCCCGCGGCCAGCAGCGCGCGGCGCTCGGCGACGTAGGCGGCCCCCGGCCACACCGCCGGCAGCACGCTGTCGGTGCCGACGACGAAGGGCACGCCGGCCTGCAGCAGCGCGCGCAGGGCGGCGGCGCGCTCAAGGGCGTTGTCGTCGAGCTCGTGCCCCAGCGCCACCAGCGCGGGGTGAGTGGGCCGCGCCTTCGCCGCGTCGCGCAGGTTGGCGGGTACGAGGCGCTCCTCCTCGGGCGTGGGCACGAAGCGGCCGCCGAGCAGATCGGCGGTGCGCTCCCACATCCACGCGGTGCTGACGACGACGACGCCGCTGTCCTTCAGGCGCCGCGCGTGATCGGCAGACAGCGCGCCCCGCCACGGCAGGTGCGCAAGCGCGGTGCAGCCGGCCTCGGCGGCAGCGACGGCGTCGTCGACATCGCCGGCGTGGACGAAGACGCGCTGGCCGCGGGCGCGGGCGGCCTTCACCAGCGCGACCAGCACCGCGCGGTCCATGATCGGCTCGCCCTCGGGCATGCGGTCGATGACGACCTTGACGTAGTCGGGGTCGCCCTCGAGCACGACGTCGAGGGCGGGCCCGATGTCGGCCTCGACGGCCACCTGCGGCAGCACCGCGCCGACGAGCACCGCGCCGAAGGGCACCATGGCGTCGGCGAGACCCAGCGGGTGGCTGCCGCGGCCGGTGATCATCAGGTTGGTGTGAAAGATGCGGGGCCCGGCGACGACGCCGTCGTCGACGTCGGCGATCAGCTGCTCCAGGTCGGCGGCGGCGGCGCCCAGGTCGAACACCGTCGTGACACCCACCGCCAGCCACCGCGCCAGCGACTCCGCCGGCGCAAGGCCCGGCCCAGACAGCGCGCCCCCCGACGACAACACGTGGGCGTGGGCGTCGACGAAGCCGGGCAGCAGCGTCTTGCCGCGGCCGTCGACGACGCGCCCGCCGGCTGCGCTGCCTCTGGCGTCTACGGCGCCCGTGGGGCGCACGATGACGACGCGCTCACCCTCGACCACGACGTCGTGGTGCAACAGCGGCGGGCCGCCCTCGCCATCCACGACGGTGACATCGACGAAGGTCAGCCGCTCGCGCGGCCGCGCCTGCATGAGGGCGGCGGTCGGCGCCGCGCACGACGCCGAGACGGCCGTCACCACGGCAGCGCTGACCATGACGCCAGCGACCGCGCGCGCGACGCTCACTCGTTCTAACCTTCGCCTTCGCCTTCGCCTTCGCCTTCGCCCTCGCCCTCGCCCTCGCCCTCGCCCTCGCCGGCCGGGGCTATGCCGTCGCACTTGAACGAGCCATCCTCGTCACGGGCGGCCTTCTGGGCGTCCTCGAGGGCGGTCTTCTGGTCCTTGCACAGGGTGTCGTCGCCGTCGTTGAGCTTCTTCAGGTCTTCGCACGACAGCGCGTTCTGACAGGCTAGGAAGATGGTCTGGGCGTTGGCGAGGTCTTCGCATTCGGACTCGGCGCTCTTGCGAAGCGTCTTGTCGAGGCCCTCGAAGCCGGCGAGGCAGACCTCGGCGAAGTCGTCCTCGAGGGACAGGCCGAGCTCGTCCTGACAGTCGTACTTTTTTTGGCAGAAGCCCTCGATGGGGTTGCAAGCGGCGAGGACGACGGTGGACAGCGGGAACAGGAGTGCACGGTGTTGCATGAGAAGGTCCTTTCGCTGGGGACGTTGCCACAGGACCGGAGTGGGGTCACGGCGGGGCGGAGCGGGGCGGGGCGGGGCGATCGGGACGGCGTCCGCCTCATCCTCGATCACATCGCCCCCCGCGCTCTCGCGGCGTCACCGGCCCTCACCCGCCGCTGCGCCGCTGCCCGCTCCCGATTCTGGGAGAGGACTGGCGCTCGTCCAGCATGACATCACGACGAGCGCTGCTGAGCTCGAACGTCACGTCTTCCTGCTCGCAGGTTTCCCAGAATAGGGAGAAGGAGCGAAGGGATGAGGGCCCGGTCCGGCGCCGGCGCTGAATCCGACGAAGATCGTTGAGGAGGGGGATGTGGGGGATCCTGCCGACGGATGGATCGGGGCGGCGCGGGCGGCTTGAGGTTCGCGGCGTGGGCGGCTACGTCGGATGGGCGTCGAGTCCGGCGTGGTCCAGGAGTCCTTCGATGAGCGCGCAGCCCCAGATCGAAACCAACGAAAACGGCGACCAGCTGCTGCACGTGAACATGGGTCCGCAGCACCCGTCGACGCACGGCGTGCTGCGGCTCGAGCTCGACCTCGACGGCGAGATCGTGCGGCGCATCCAGCCGGTGATCGGCTACCTGCACACCGGCATGGAGAAGACCTGCGAGACGCTCAAGTACGTCCAGTGCGTGACGGTCACCGACCGTATGGACTACCTGAACCCGCTCGGGAACAACCTCGCCTACTCCCTCGCCGTCGAGCAGCTGCTTGGCTGCGACATCCCCGAGCGCGCCCAGATCCTGCGCGTGCTGCTCGCCGAGCTGACCCGCATCAACAGCCACCTGGTCAGCATCGGCTCGGGCGCCATCGACCTCGGCGTCACCAGCGTGTTCCTGTACTGCCTGCGCGAGCGCGAGAAGGTGCTCGACCTGTTCGAGCTGCTCACCGGGCAGCGCATGATGTCGTCGTTCATCCGGCCGGGCGGGCTCGCCGACGACGCCGACGACGCGTGGCTGGCGAAGTGCCGCACCCTGATCGACGCGATGCCCGGCCACATCGACGAGTACGAGGACTGCGTCACCGAGAACCCGTTCTTCAAGGAGCGCACCATCGGCGTGGGCGTCCTGAAGGCGGACGACGCCATCGCGATGGGCGTGTCGGGGCCGCTGCTGCGCGCCGCCGGCGTGGCCCACGACCTGCGCAAGACGAACCCCTACTCGGGCTACGAGAAGTTCGAGTTCAAGGTCGCCACCGAGCAGGGCGCCGACTGCTACGCCCGCTACAAGGTGCGCGTCGCCGAGCTGCGCGAGGCCGTGCGCATCTGCGACCAGGCGCTGCGCATGCTGAAGGACGTCGGCGGACCCGTGAAGACGAAGGATCGCAAGGTCATGCCGCCGCCGCGTGAGGAGCTAGCGACGTCGATGGAGGCCTTGATCCACCACTTCAAGCTGTGGACCGAGGGCATGCGGCCGCCGGCGGGGCAGTCCTACGTCGGCGTCGAGAGCCCGCGCGGCGAGCTCGGCTTCTTTGTCGTCTCCGACGGCAGCGGCAAGCCGCTGCGCATGCGCGCGCGCACGCCGTCGTTCTGCAACCTGCAGGCAATCAGCAAGATGGCGGTCGGCGGCCTGATCGCCGACGTCGTCGCCATCATCGCCTCCATCGACCCGGTGATGGGCGACGTCGACCGCTGAGGGGCCGGCGGCGGCCCACGGCCGGCAGGGCGCCGCATCGCCCCGCACCGACAAGGCCCGCACCGACTTGGCCCCGCACCGACAAGGCCCGCAGGAGCGGGCCTTGTCGTCTGTGCTCAAAAGCCGCTGGCGAAGATGAGCGCGTCGACGCGCCCGCGAAACGGCGCTCCCGCCGCCGTCGACGCCTGCTCGAGCGCCACGGTGCCGTCGTAGGCGCGGGCGATCACGAACGGCGTGCCGTCGTCGCCTATCCCCAACAGCAGCCCCTGCACCGCGGCGTCGTCGATGGCGAACACGCCCGGCGCGGCGCGGGCCGCGGCGATCGACAGCACCGGCACAACGAAGCGGTCGGCGCCGACGACGGCGGGCGCGATCAACACCACGCGGCTCTCGTCCCGGCCGTCGTCGTCAAAGCCCGCCGCGGCGCCCACCGCAGGCGCGCCGTCGACCGCGACCGCGACCAGCTGCTCGTCAGTGACGACGGCCGCAAACGTGCCGTCGCCGGCAGCGAATGCATCGTCGGTGGGCCACGAACCAAACGTCGTCACGAACGAGAACGTCAGCGAGCCGGCGGGCGGGAAGCAGATGGTCGGGGGGTACGGCTCGTTCCACTCCGGCGCCGGCGACAGGCCAGAGACGAGCTCGGCCCGGCGCGCGTCGACGAAGGCCAACGTGTCAGTCACGGCGGCGTCGAAGACGACGAGGTCGGGCACATGGGGCGCGACCAGCGTCGAGCCCTGCACCAGCCGATCGAAGAGCACCTCCTCGTCCCACGCGGTCGCGAGCACGTCGAAGACGGCGGCGCGGTAGCGCGCGTGTCCGGCTGGGTGAGCATACAGGCGGCGCGCGAGCATGCCGTGGGCAAGCACCGCCGGCGACGGCGTGTTGCGCAGCGGCTGGAACGTGGCGTCCATGCCCGAGGCGATGAAGCGGGCACGGCCATCGTCGCCGGCATAGACGAGGAAGTTGTTGCGGTTGCCGGTGTAGCCGTCCCAGTGGCCGACGACGACCTCGGCGGCCCAGAAGCGAAAGAACGCGTCCAGGTCGATGACGTCGTCGAGCCGCGCGAGCAGCGCGTCGTCGCCGGCGTCGAGCGCGGCGACGACGGCCTGCACGAGCTGGGCGGCGTCCTCGTCGCCGCCACGCTCGCGCTCGTAGGTCTGCCGCCAAGTCGGCGCGAAGTCCGACAGCGAGCCCTCGAGCAGCACGCCGTCCGCGTCGCCAAACCAGCGGCGCAGGAAGGCCGCACGGGGGCGCTCGACGTGCACGTAGGCGCCCAGGTCGAAGCCGTTCACGACGACGTGGGCGAAGCCGCAGCGGGGCGCGGGGACGCCGGCGTCGCGCAGCACGCCGTAGGCGAGGCACGTGCGGACGACCGCCGGATCCTGCTGGGCGTTGTTCAATACGAGGTGGTCGAGCCCCCGAAACGCAGCGCCGGCGTGCGTCGCGTCCAGGTCGAGGCGCAGCGACGGCCGGTCCGCGGACAGCGAGCCGAGAAAGCCCTTCTTGCGCACGACGACGTCGGGGAACGCGAGCCCGTCGAGCGTGACGTCGCCTTCGTGATCACCAAAGGGCGTCGCCGGCGGCGCGGACTGGCAGCCGGGGCCGACCACCGACGACAGGCTGCGCGTCTCGCGGCGCAGCGCCTGCCACTCGTCGTCGGGCATGGTCACGACCACGGACAGCAGCGCGTCGGGCGCGAACGGGTCGGCGTCGGGCGACGATGGCGCCCCGGGCCCCGCCGGCGCAGGCTCGCAGCCCACAGTGACAAAGGCGCCAAGGACGGCCACGAGACGAAGCAGCTGGGGCACGGCGTCACGATGCTACGCGGTGGCAACGGCGTACCATGCTCCCCTCCGGTCAAGCGACGCTGGCGCTGGGAAATCCCCGGCGCGCCCACGATGACTGGAGAGTAGCGAGCTGACGCGCTGGGTCTGCTGCTGCCAACGGCGCCGAGGCGCCCCACGCCAACAGCGCGGCGCCGCCGTCGAAACACAGCCAGCGTGGCGACGTGCTCGTCGCCGTCAACGGTCCGCGGCTGCGCCGCCGCTGGCGCGCCATTGACGACGCCTGCGCGCGCTCCATGACCTTGCCGACCTCGCGCTTGCCGTTCATCCACAGCGCCAGCTCGTCGACCGTCGAGCCTTCGGCAGCGGAAACAGGAACGTCGCCTCGACCGGCCTTGAGGTCGGGCTGTCAAGCACCATGTCGACGTGGGCCGAGATCGCCGACGCGCTCGGCGCCGATGTGCTCATCGTCGGCTCCCTCGCGCGCATCGGGGACACCCACGCGCTCGCGCTGAAGTCCGTCTGGCAGCGCGAGGCCCGCACGCTCGCGACGTGCAACCGCGACGTCTCCGCCGGCGACAGCGTCGAACCCCTCGCCGAGAGCGGGCCCGCCGTGCAGGCGCTGTTTCCCGACCTGCCGTTGCGCGCCGGCCAGCAGCGCAGCGTCGCGAAAGGGTTTGCGCGCGCGCTGTCCTCGCCGCCACCGCTGCCGCCGGCGGTCTTCTGGGACGGCCGCGCTCACCCAGATCACGCTGTACGGCGAGTACCGCGCCCTCGCCGCGAAGTCCGCGACGACGACGGTGGCGGGCGCCCTGCTCGTGCAGACCGGTGCGCGGGCGTCGCGCGCCGAGCAACTCGGCTGGAGCCTCGGCGCCGCCGCCGTCACCGTCGCCGCCCTCGACCTGGCCTTGATCCCGCTCGACGACTTCGACCACACCGGCGGCGAGGATGCTCCATGACCCGTGTTCTCGTCGTCGTGCCCGCCGTCGTGCCCACCGCCGTGCCCGCCGTCGTCATCGCCGCTGTCGCGCGCGCCGCCGCCGCCCTGTCCCTCGTCCGCGTCCTCGGCGGCTGCACCGACCTCGACATCCTCCCCGACGACGCCCGGGTCAGCCGCAGCGCCGACGTCGATTGCCCCGCCGGGCTCGTCTGTCGCAGCGACGTCGAGCGCTGCATCGCCGCCGCCGTCGCCGCCGCGGACCCCATCGCCGTCCCCGTGCCGCTCGCCCTGGGCACCACCCGCGCCTCGCAGGTGACCGGGGGCGCGTCCGTCACGACCACACGATCACGCTGAGCCGCAGCTCCGAGACCGCGGACGTCACGCTGGATGGTCGCCTGCCGCTCACCTGCGCCGAGCTCGCGCCGCTGACGCCCACGTGCTCGCTCGAGCTCGCGGCGCTGCCGCCCGATGAGCAGCTCGACGACGGCGACTACGACGTCTCCCTGCGCGCCGTCGACGCTGCCGGCAACGTCGCGACGTCCCGCGCGGGTGCGCAGCATGACCTTCACGGCCACATCCCCGCCGGCCGTGCGGTCCTGTCCGCGCCACACGGTCCCTGCGTCGGCGCGGGGAGCGCACGACCGCAGGGTCTGCCGCGCGCCGCGCCGCCATGGCGACACTGCCGCCGATGCCGCGCGGCCCGCTCCTCGTCCTCGTCGTCGCCCTCGCGCGGGGCGCCGCTGCAGCGGCGGCGACCCCGCCGACGCCGTCCACCACCGAGGAGCAGCGTGGACCCGAGAGCCTGATCGTCCTTGACGCCGAGGGCGAGCCGCGCGGCCTGCCGCCGTCGGCGGGCGCGGCGTTGGTCGACGGCCTGGTGGTCACCCTGCACCACTGGGAACGCGTCCGGCCCCCGAGGCTCGCTGAGCTGAAGTCGGCGATGCGCCTCGCGGTCGAGCGCCAGAACGTCGGCTGCGAGACGTCGTCTTGCCTCGCCGAACTCGCTGACGCCTACGGCGCCCGCTGGGTCGTGTGCTCGCGCATCACCCGGGTGTCGCCGTCGTAGGGGCTGTCCCTCGCGCTGTTCGGCTCGCGCGCGAGCACCATCGTCGGCCGCGCCCTCGCGCGGGACAGCACCATCCCCACGCTGCAGGACGCGCTGCCCGAGGCCGTCGCCGAGATGATGTCCCCCCTCGAGCCGCCCTCGCGCGCGCTGCCCGCTCGCCAGCCCCCGCCGACCGGCTCCTCGACGATGAGCGGCGTGGCGGCGGCTGTGACGTCGACCGCCGGGGACCTGTCGGCCCCCGATGCACGGCGCGCCCCCGCCCTCGACGCTGACGATGTGCCCCTCGAAGACGAGCCGCTGCCCGCGTCGGCGACAGCGTCGTGCCGCTACGGCGACGCCGAGGACGCGTGGCGCTGCGGCGACCACGACGGCGGCGCTCGCGACGGCGGCGCCCGCACGGTGGGCGGTTTCGTCGCTCGGCGGGGCGCGCGGACCACCGCCGGCGACGTGCGGTTCGCGCCCGCGGCAGTCGACGGCTGCTTCCGCGCCATCGACGTCGAGGTCGCCACCGACGACGAGCCGGTGCGGATCGACTGGAGCCGCGTGACGGCCACCGCCGCGGGGATCGTCGTCGGTATCCGTGGTCCGCCGGGCGGCGTGGTCTTCGTGCCGCGGGCGGCGCGCGCGCGCTCCTCGTCGGTAATGCACGGCTTGCCGAACGCGACGGTGCAGGTGCCCTGGCAGCGTTGGCTGGGCTGACACTCTTCGTAGGCTCTGCAGATCGCCGAACATAGACCGGGCGAGGGGTCGAGCACGCCGTCGCACCGCAGGCCATCGCCGCGGTCGTCGTGGCCCGAGCACTCCTGGCGCACGTCCGCAGCCGCGCAGTCGCGGCACGTCAACGCGTCGCATGACGTCGCCACGAAGCGGTCGGCGCGGACGCAGCGGTTCCAGCGGGGCTCGCAGCGCTCATCGGCGCCGCAATCGTCGACGGAGCCGCACAACGTCGCCTCGCGTCGACCGTCGTCAGCGAGGCAGGTGCCCCTCACGACGAAGCAGCCCAGCTCGCCCTGACGGGAGATGCGGCACACCTCGTCGGTCGGACAGTCGGCGGTGCTGTTGCAGCCGCCGGCGAGGGCGCACGGGTCGGGACAGGCGGCGCTGGTGGACACCACGACCGCTGCCGCGGCCAGAGCGAAGAGCCCGGCGCGGAAGCGTGGGGGAGCGAAAGGAGGGACGGGAGCAAGGACGAGGGCAGGGACGGCGGGAGGCGGGGCCGTTCACCCGGCCATCATCCTGCGCAGTCAGGCGCGAGGTACGGCTCAGCAGGAGCCCCGCAGGGGCCCCGCAGGAGCCCCGCGGGTGCCCCGCAGGTGGTCTGGGGGGCCACACCGCCAACCTTCAGCGGCCGGCGAGGGCGGCGTCGGCGGCCTGCTGGAACGCGAGGGCCTGCGCGTCGGTCACGAAGGCGACGCGGCCGCCGCCGCCGTCGTTGGGGCCGAAGTGCATGCCGTTGCCGGGCGAGCGATCGACGATGCTCGAGTCGCACGAGTTGAAGCCGTTGTCGTCGACGCAGGCGGCGAGCTCGTCGCGGTCGAGGCACGAGCCGTCGGCGAGGTTCGCCGGCGCACAGCGCAGCTCGACGACGTCCTTGGGCATGCCCACCGTCGGGCGGCCGGTCAGCGCGCCGTACAGCGTGTAGACGTAGAGCAGGTCGCCGGCGACGCCGGGGTGCGAGCTGTCGCTGGCGTACAGGTCACGGCGGTCGGCGCCCGTGGCGTTCAGGTAGCGCAGCCAGGCGTCGCCGGCGGGCACGAACAGCAACCCGTTGTCGGACGTGTAGCCGCCGATGCCCTCGTGCAGGCTCGTGAAGCCGCGAGGAAACGAGAAGCGCTCGTCGGCGGTGGCCATGACGCCGAAGCGCGCGCCCGCGCCCTCGGCGGCGTCTCGGAAGCGTTGCCAGCAGGCCTCGTCGCCGCGCGTCTCGCCGATCGCAGGCAGCAGGATGACGACGTCGTAGTCGTCCGCCGCCGCCGCGAGGCCATTGGGCCACCGGCCGGCGTCGTCGCCGCCCGTGGCGAACGCGTTGCAGCCGAAGCCGAACATCTGGAAGCGGTCGACGATGAGCACGCTCGCGCCGCCGAAGGCCGCGCGCGAGATCGCCTCGAGCCCCTCGGCGACGTCGGGCGGGTTCAGGCCGAGCTGGCTGTTGCCGATCAGCAGCACGCGCTGCGACGCCGGCGGCTCGCCTTCGCCTTCGCCCTCTCCTTCACCTTCACCTTCGCCTTCACCTTCACCTTCACCTTCACCTTCACCTTCACCTTCGCCTTCACCTTCACCTTCACCTTCACCTTCGCCTTCGCCTTCGCCCTCGCCTTCGCCCTCGCCTTCGGCGCCGCCGTCCTTCGTGGTGGCGCACGCGGGGAGGAGCGCGGCAAGGGCGAGGGTGGCAGCGAGGGGCGAGAGCGTCTTGTGCATGCGCCGACGATAGCGCAGCCGGGGCGCCGTGCTCATCGTCATGCCCGTCATCATGCTCGTCGACGCGCTCGTCGTCGCGCTCGTCGTCGTGCTTGTCGTGGTCGCGCGTCTGGCCGGCGGGGGGGGTCAGATGGGGATGCCCTCGAACAGGATCGACGAGTGGTAGCGGTCGCCGGCGTCGGGCAGCACGACGACGATGGTCTTGCCGGCGGCCTCGGGGCGGGCGGCCACCCGCAGCGCGGCGGCGACGGCGGCGCCGCACGAGATGCCGCACGTGATCCCCTCCTCGACGTGCAGCTTGCGCGCGAACTCGACAGCCTCCTCGGAGCTGATCTGCTGCACCTCATCGACCAGCTCGAGATCGAGCGCCGCGGGCTTGAAGCCGGCGCCGATGCCCTGGATCTTGTGCGGGCCGGGTGCCGGGTCGCGGCCCTCCTTCAGGTTCTTCAGCACCGACGACGTGGTCGGCTCGACGGCCACGGTATGAACCGCGCGACCCTTGTCTTTCTTCAGATACTGGGAGACGCCGGTGATGGTGCCGCCGGTGCCGACGCCGGCGACGAAGTAGTCGATGTTGCCGTCGGTGTCATCCCAGATCTCGGGGCCGGTGGTCTTGCGATGGATGGCAGGATTGGCGGGGTTGTCGAACTGACCAGGTGTCCAATATTTCTTCGGGTCTGACGATCGGATCTCTTCGGCGCGGGCGATGGCGCCCTTCATGCCTTTGGCGCCTTCGGTGAGCACGAGCTCGGCGCCGAAGGCCTTGAGCATGCGGCGGCGCTCGAGGCTCATGGTCTCGGGCATGGTGAGGATCAGGGGGTAGCCGCGGGCGGCGGCGACGAAGGCCAGCGCGATGCCGGTGTTGCCGCTGGTGGGCTCGACGATGGTGACGTCTTTGCTGCCGGGGGTGAGGAGGCCCTTCTGCTCGGCGTCCCAGATCATGGCGGCGCCGATGCGGCACTTCACCGAGTAGGCCGGGTTCCGGCCCTCGATCTTGGCGACGACGCGGCCGGGCAGGCCCTTCGTCAGGCGGTTCAGGCGCACCAGCGGGGTGTGGCCGATGCTCAGGCTGTTGTCGTCGTAGATACGGGCCATGGCGTGCTTCTCCGGGTCACGGGGTGTCACGTGGTTGTGACCACGTCCGTGATAACAGACGTCAGGTCCGGTGTCAGGTCGAGGACGCGTCCGTTCAGACGGACAGAGGGCGGCCCGCCGCGCCACGCTGGATGAGGCCGCGCCCACTCCGAGAGTGCGCAGAATGGGGAGCGGGCAGCGGCGAGGCCGCGGGTGCGGGCCGGCGTCGCCGCGACCGCGACCCCAGCGGGGTGCTCGGTGCTGGAGGTCAGAGCAGCGCCGCCTGCGCCGCCTGCGCCCGCGGCTTCTTCGACGACGTGCCGTTCCAGCGATACAGATACGCCTCGCAGTCGTGCTTCTTCATCGTATTATCGGACGTCATGTATCGGATGGTCCCGAAGATCGGGCGCACGGGGCCCCAGGGGCGGTCGTAGCGACCGAAGACCCAGAAGATCCCCGACAGCGAGTTGGGGTCGCGGCCGTCGACGGCCCACTTGTTGTTCAGCTCGATGAGGTGCTGCAGGGCCACGCGCGGGTCGGCGGTCCACTCGAGCACCTTCTTGCCCCACAGCATGCGCAGGTAGTTGTGGATGACGCCCTCGGTGCGCAGCTGCTTCTGCGCGGCGTTCCACAGAGGATCGTGGGTCTGGGCGCTCTCGAGCTGTTCATAGGAATACAGATACGCGCGCTTGTCGGTCATGTGCGACAGCAGCGTCTCCTGCGACCACGACGGCAGGCTCTCCCAGCGGTCGGCGTCTTTGCGGCGGCTCGTCATGTTGAAACCGAGCTCGCGCCAGGTGACGAGCTCGTCGAGGAAGCCCTCGGTGGACGGCGAGGTTCCCCAAAACCCCTCGCGTGAGCCGTTCTTCACGCCGCCGGCCTTGTCGGGCGTCCAGCCCTCGACGCGCAGGGCGGCGTCGGCGACGGCGTGCACCGACACGTGCCCCCAGTGGATCCACGGCGACAGGCCTGACTGACCGTCCTTGTCGGGGGCGCTGCGGTCGTCGCCGTAGTGGGCGAGCTTGCGCGCCACGAAGTCCTGCAGCCGCGCCGTGCCGGCGCGCTCGCCGCCCTGCATCGGCACGGGGGCGACGGTGTGGTCGATGGGCAGCAACGACAGCGCGGCGATGTCGACGGGAGCCGAGGGGTAGCGCGCAGTGACGGCGTCAACGTCGACGGGCGCGTGCCACGGCGTCTTCGCCTTCGACAGCATCGACAGCGGCGCGGCGGCCGGCCGGTGGGCGAGGTGCGCGGGCAGCGTCTTTTGCAGGAAGCGGCGAAACGCGTAGGCGGTGGGAAACACCTGCTCGCCGGCGGCGCGTATCGGCAGGAGACCGTTGCCGTCGACGTCCTCGACGCGCACGCCCAGCGCCCCGAGCTTCTGCGCGGCGGCGGCGACCATCGGCGGCACGAAGAAGCTCGGCCAGTCGTCGGTGACGACGACGCAGGCGTCCTTGGCGAGCGCTTCGAGCAGGCCGCGGCCGGCGCCGGGGGCGGGCTCGACGTACGGCACATAGGTGACGGCGGCGCCGGTGGCGGCCGCGGCGGCGGCGACGGCGGCGGCGTTGTCGGCCATGCCCTGCAGCACGAAGGCGTGGTGGCGGTCGCTGGCCCAGCGGTAGCCGGCGCGCAGGGGCTCGAAGATCACGAGGGGCTTGTTCAGCCGCGCGCAGTGGTCGAGGGCGTGGTCGAGGGCGAAGCTCCACGACGTGCGGCGGGCAGCGACCATCCAGTACAGGACGTAGCGGCCGTCGGAGCGCAGGGGGCGATCGTTTCTGGCGCGGGTGCGGAGCTCGGGGACCATGGCGGGTTGGATGCCGACGGCGCAGGCCGGGGTTCAAGTCGACGACGGGGTACCCCTCACCACGACAGGGCGTCGAGGGCGGCGTCGACGACGACGCCGCGGTTGCTGGCGTCGGGGGCGAGGGTGACGTCGGGCAGGGTCGGGTGGCCCTCGAGGATCGTACTCGAGCCGGGGCGGAAGCTGACGCCGACGGTCAGGTGCAGGCGGGCGGCCGCGCCGCCGGCGAGGGGCAGCGTCGTGTCGAACGAGTAGGGCGAGTCCCCGGCGGCGGTGGGCAGCCCGACGGTGGGGGCGATGCCGTTGTCGTGGAGGATGGCGACGAGGTCGTCGCAGGCGCTGAAGCAGCCGGGGCCGGTCAGCACGGCGGCGGCGAAGACGACGTTGGACCGGCTGACGAGGTTCGCCTCGTCGGCGTCGCACGCCGGCGTCTGGCAGTAGAAGGGCAAGGGCGGCGAGCGCCCCGCCGTGGGGTTTTCGCGCAGGAAGGCCTCGATGCGGGCCGCGCCGTCGCTCAGCGGCTGGCCGCTCTGCAGGGCCACGTACACGTTCGCCGACGCGATCCGCTTCGGGTCGTCCTTGAAGGACGCGCCGTACACGAAGCTCTTCGTCGGCTGCGCGTAGCCGCCGGCGGTGAAGGCGCCGAAGAACCCCGGGTCGAAGTCGCCGCCGCCGTTTTCGCGCACGTCGAAGAGCACGCGCTGCACCCCGGCGCGCGCCAGATGGTCGAGCAGCTCGCCCTGGTCGCGAAACAACAGGCCGCGCGGCCCGACGGCGTCGGCCTCCTCCAGCGTCAGGTCGTACGTCAGGTGGGGCAGCTTGCGCGCAAGGCAGGCGCGCTCGACCGGGTCGAACGTCTCGGGCGTCAGCAGCGTGTGGTAGCGGACGACGCGCGTGGCGGGGTCGTCGGTGGCGTAGACGCAGGCGCCGAGCCCCTGAAACGTCGGCGGCGTCGCGTACTCGCCGTCGGCGTCCGGGCCGCACACGTCGGCGAACGGCGGGCACGGCAGGTCGTCGTCGTCGTCGTCGTCGTCGTCGTCGTCGTCCTCGTCGTCGTCCTCGGCCGTCGGCGACCGCGGCTGCCACGTCAGCGTCACGCGCTGCTCGGCGCCGTCGACGTCGCGCACCCGCCACGTCGTCGCCGTGCCCGCCGGCGGCGTGGGCTCCAGCGCCGGCACGCGCCGCACGAGCCAGCGGGCCACGTCGTCGCGCAGCCCCTCGGGCGAGCTGCCGCCGGCGAACCACGCGCGATGGCCGCGCGCGAGCACGTCGACGGCGACGTCGTCGACGGCGACGACGTCGCTGCCCACCGGCACGGGCCCGCCCGGGCGCACCACGTAGCGCGCCACGCCGTCGGGGCCGTACTCGACGCGCAACGACACCGGCAGGGCCACCGCCGGCGCGTCGGGGACGAGGTCGTCGGCGACGATGAAGGCGTGGCCGTCGTGCAGGCTGTTCTTCAGCGCGACCAGCGCGTAGTACGCGTCGTCGCGGCTGACGGCGTCGACGTAGCGCTGCTGCACGAGGGCGAGCTCGTCGGCCCAGGTGGTGCCCAGCCGCGCGAGCCCGTCTTCGGAGACGACGGCGACGGCGGCGACGTGGGCGACGTGGGCGGCGAAGGTCGCCTCGCGATCGACGCCCAGCCAGCGGTCGGCCTCGACGGCGCGCGGCGGCGGCGGCGCGGCGTCGCCGACGGCGGGGCACGCGGTGGCCAGGGGCAGCGCGACAATCGCGACCGCCCGGACGACGACGCGCGCCGCGCCGACGAGTGCGCGGTCGAGGAGGCAGGCCCGGGGCTCAAGACGCAGCGACAGGCTCATGGCGCACGCTCGCTCGGCGAAAGAATGGACGAGCATCGCCGGTGGTGGTCCCCTGCCCCATCCGCCCGTCGCCGGGGAGCGCGCGGACGCCGGCTGCCGCCGCGTCAGCGGCACGCTACGCCGGGGGATGCCCGAGCTGCCCGAGGTCGACACCATCTGCTGGCGCCTGCGCGAGGGCGGGCACGGCGAGCCGCCGCTGGTCGGGCGCACGCTCGTATCCGTCGACGTCGACGACGACGCGGTGCTGCGCTCGGGCGACGTCGCGGCCGCGCGGGGCGGGCAGGTGGTCGACGTCACGCGGCGGGCGAAGTGGATCACGATCCACGTCGCGCCAACGCCGACGACGAAGCGCACCACGGCGAAGACCGCGAGCTCGGCGACAGCGCAGTCGACGAGGCAGTCGACGATCAGGCTGCTGGTGCACCTGGTGATGACCGGCGACCTGCACGTGGTGCCCGCGGTGCCAGCGCGGTTCGTGCGCTGGCGGGCGCGGCTCGACGACGACGCGTGGCTGGTGTTCACCGACCCGCGGCGCTTCGGCCACCTCGACGTCACGGACGACGACGCGCCGTTCTTTGCCGGCCTCGGCGTCGAGCCGCTGTCGGACGACTTCGCGCCCGCGCTGCTCGCCGGCGCGCGGCGCGGGCGGCGGGCGGTGAAGACGGCGCTGCTCGACCAGTCGTTGGTGGTCGGGCTCGGCAACATCTGGGCCGACGAGTCGCTGCACGTGGCCGGACTCGACCCGCGGCGGGCGCTGGCCGATCTCGACGACCACGAGCTCGTGCGCCTGCACGGCGCGATCAAGGCGACGCTGCAGCAGGCCATCGCCGAGGCGCAGACCGAGCTCGTCTGGCGCTACGGCAACACCGCCGCGCCGTCGCCGTTTCGCGTCTACGACCGCGGCGGCGAACCGTGTCGCGGCTGCGCCACGACGCTGTCGTCGACGAAGCTGGCCGGGCGCACGACTGTCTGGTGCCCGCGCTGCCAGCCGGCCCGGTGAAGCGCCGGCGAGCGATGCCCGGTCGGGTATTGACAGATCCACGCGCTTGATGAGAATGAAAACGATAACCGTTCTCTCTTTCAAGGATCCCATGCTCAGACAAATCGCACCGCCCTTGCTCGCTTCCCTCGTGTGGACGACGACAGCCTGCCAGCCTTTGCCGACGAGCGAAGGCGAGGGCGAGGGCGAGGGCGAGGGCGAGGGCGAGGGCGAGGGCGAGGGCGAGGACGGCCACTACGCGTTCGCCTCGCGCTTCGTCGCGGGGGAGAGCTCGGTGGCCTACACGGGGCAGGCGGCGCGGCACCTGCTGCTGCGCGAGCTGCTCGCCGACATCGATGGCCTCGACGATGACGCGCTGGCCGGCCAGACCACCACGCAGCTCGTCGCGCGCTTCGCGTTCTTCTTCGACTTCAAAGCCGACAACGGCGGCACCCCCGACGAGCCGATCGCGGTCACCGCGTTCGGCGCGCCGCTGCTGCAGACCACCGTCGGCGAGGTGGGCGTAGCCTCGCTGCGCGACAAGCTCCGTGACCTCGACCTCGGCGACCCGAGCCCCGTGCTGGGCTTCGGCGACGGCACCCGCACGCCGAGCGCCGTCATCGACGACGTCTTTGGCGCGCTCGCGAGCACGCTGGTCACCCGGCAGTCGACGACGCCCTTGACCCCCGACGGCGCGCCGATCGCCGTGCCATCCGTCGACGTCGACGGCCACGACTGGGCCCGCATCCTCGAGCACTTCGTGCAGGGCAGCGTCTTCGTGTCGCAGGCCAGCGACGACTACCTCGACGACGACGCGACGGGCAAAGGCCTGCTGTCCGACCACGTCGTCGCGGTCGACGGCAAGCCGTACACCGCGCTGGAGCACGCGTGGGACGAGGCCTTTGGCTACTTCGGCGCCGCCCGCCGCTACGGCACCCGCGATGCCGACGACAACGCCGAAGGCTTCATCGACGACGATGGCGACGGCCGCGCCGACTGGCTGACCGAGGTCTGCTACGGCGTCGCCCGCGACGCCGCCCTGCGCGACGTCGACAGCGTCACCGGCACCAACCTCGGCCGCGCATCCTTCGACGCGCTGCTGCAGGGCCGGGCGTTGATCGCCGCGACCCCGGGCCCGCTGTCGCCGGCGGATCTCGACGCGCTGCGTGCCCTGCGCGACGTCGCCGAAGAGAGCTGGGAGCGCGCCGCCGCCGCCACCCTCGTCCACCACACCAACACGCTGCTCGCGCTCGTGGACAGCGTGGGCGCCGCCGATGGCGATGGAGCCGGCGACGGCGCGCCGCACGACTTCGTTGCCCACGCCACGGCGTGGTCGCGGCTGTACGGCGGCGTC
>Ga0194129_10000992_pt1 | contig 49727 bp, 46 predicted proteins | sample TA2KigCa35mmetaG_FD_150862 | JGI IMG/M metagenome (GOLD analysis project Ga0194129, IMG submission 150862) | Freshwater microbial communities from Lake Tanganyika, Tanzania - TA2015038 Kigoma Deep Cast 35m | ecosystem: Environmental > Aquatic > Freshwater > Lake | place: Tanzania: Lake...
AGCGCATCGATGGCGGCCGTCACGATGGAGCGGATCTCCTCGGTGAGCGCCAGCGCCTCGGGGGTGGCCGTATCTTTCATGCGGGCCAGCACCTCGCTCGACTCTTCGCCTTCGGGGCGGTCGATCTCGAAACTGAGCGGACTGCGACCGCGCGCGGCGAGCGCATTTTTGGCCGTATTGATGGCGATGCGATAAAGCCAGGTGTAAAACGCGCTGTCGCCGCGGAAGCGTGGCAGTGCGCGATAAGCCTTGATGAAGGCCTCTTGAGCGATATCCTCGGCCTCGGCCGGGTCGCGCACATAGCGCAGCACGAGCTTGACGACCTTGTGCTGATAACGACGCACGAGCGCGTCGAAGGCGCCGGGGTCGCCGCGTTGCGCGAGTTGTACGAGGCTGAGGTCGCTTTGTTCGGGGTTGCTCACGGCAGACCACGCGGGGCCCGCGGGCGCGTTTTCAAGGACTGTCGAACTGACGACGTGCATGACGTCCGATGAGACCGGAGCCCTTGGCAAAAGTTCGCAAGGAATAGGGTTTTGGCGCGGCGGGTCACGGCAGGGCTCTCATTGACGCCAGTGTAACCGCATGGCGGTAGGGCATCAGCCCTGTCGGATACCGTCGATCAGGGCCCGCAAAGCCGGCTCCGGATGCGGCTGCCCGGCGAGCAAGTAGCGGGCAAGTTCAGGGTCCTGCAGATCGAGCAGGGCCTCGAAGCTCTGCAATTCTTCGGTCGACGCCTGCGCACTGTGCCGATCGAGCCAGCGTTCGAGCAGCACGTCGAGCTCTTTCATGCCGCGCCGACAGCGCCAGCGCAGGCGTCCGGCACTCACCGAAATCTGCTCAAGTGTGCTCGCGCTCGGCCATCATTTTCTTGATCTCGGCGATGGCCTTGGCCGGGTTGAGATCTTTGGGGCAGGCCTCGGTGCAGTTCATGATGGTGTGGCACCGATAGAGCCGGAACGGATCTTCGAGCGCATCGAGACGCTCGCCCGTGGCGTCGTCGCGACTGTCGATGATCCAGCGATAGGCCGCGAGCAGCGCCGCCGGACCGAGATATCGATCGCCGTTCCACCAATAGCTCGGACAAGACGTCGAGCAGCAGGCACAAAGAATACAGGCCGAGGGTCGATCGATCTTCTCTTGCTCTTCGGGCGCCTGCAGACGCTCGCGATCGGGCGGCGCCGGCGTGCGCGACTGCAACCAGGGCTTGACCGAGGCGTACTGTGCATAGAACTGGGTGAGATCGGGCACCAAATCTTTGACCACCGGCATGTGCGGCAGTGGATAGATTTTGACCTCGCCGTTCACTTCGCCGCAGCTCTTGGTGCAGGCGAGCGTGTTGGTGCCATCGATGTTCATCGCGCAGCTGCCGCAGATCCCCTCACGGCAAGAGCGACGGAACGTCAGCGACGGGTCGATTTCGTTTTTGATCTTGATCAGCGCATCGAGCACCATCGGTCCGCAGCTGTCCATGTCGACCTCGAAGGTGTCGACGCGCGGGTTCTCGCCCGCATCAGGGTCATAGCGGTACACCTTGAAGGTGCGCAGGTTGGTCGCACCGGCGGGCGCCTTGAGCACCTTGCCGTTGCGGTTGATGCGCGAATTTTCGGGTAGTCTCAGCTGGACCATTTCTTTGATCCTCGAATGTCAGTAGGTGCGCGCTTTCGGCGGAATCGGTTCGACATCGGCCGTCAGAGTATTGAGGTGCACGCCGCGGTAATCGATGCGGGTGTGCCCCTTGTCATCGACCCAGCAGAGCGAGTGCTTCATCCAGTTGACGTCATCGCGATCCTTGAAATCTTCGCGGGCATGCGCGCCGCGGCTTTCCTTGCGATTTTCAGCGGAGCGGATCGTGGCGACCGCCTGCCCGAGCAGGTTGTCGAGCTCCAGAGTCTCGATGAGATCGGTGTTCCAGACCAGGCCGCGATCGCTCGTACGCACATCGGCGAACGAGTCGACCGTCTTCTGCAATTTGTCGCAGCCTTCCTGCAGCGAGCTGCCGGTGCGGAACACGGCGGCGTCGGACTGCATGATTTTCTGCATTTCGAGACGGATCTGCGCCGTCGGCCGATCACCCTTGGCATTGCGGAATTTGTCGAGACGCGTGAGCGTGAGATCGCCGGCGTCCTTGGGCAGGGGCTTGTGCGAACTGCCCGGCTTGACGATCGATGCCGCGTGGCGACCTGCCTCGCGGCCGAACACCACGAGATCGAGCAAAGAATTGGAGCCGAGGCGATTCGCACCGTGCACCGACACGCAGGCCGCCTCGCCCACGGCCATGAGTCCGGGCACCACGGTGTCGGCGTCGCCATTTTTGAGCGTGACCACCTCGCCGTGATAATTGCAGGGGATTCCACCCATGTTGTAGTGCACGGTAGGCAGCACCGGGATCGGTGCCTTGTTGACGTCAACGCCCGCAAAGATGCGCGCGGTTTCGGCAATACCGGGCAGACGCTGCTTGATGACCTCGGGGCCAAGGTGCTCGAGGTGCAAGTGGATGTGATCGGCATCTTTGCCGACGCCGCGCCCCTCGCGAATCTCGATGGTCATCGAGCGCGACACCACATCGCGCGAGGCGAGATCTTTGGCGTTCGGCGCGTAGCGCTCCATGAAACGCTCACCACGTGAATTGGTAAGATAACCGCCCTCGCCGCGCGAGCCTTCGGTGATGAGGCAGCCCGCCCCATAAATGCCCGTCGGATGGAACTGCACGAACTCCATGTCCTGCAGCGGCAATCCCGCGCGCAGCGCCATGCCGCCGCCATCACCCGTGCAGGTGTGCGCCGACGTGCAAGAGAAATACGCACGGCCGTAACCCCCGGTCGCGAGAATGACGAGATGGGCACGGAAGCGATGGAGCGTGCCTTCGGCGAGATTGAGCGCCACCACGCCTCGGCACTCGCCGTTTTCCATGATGAGATCGATGGCAAAGAATTCGATGAAGAACTCGGCTTCGTTCTTGATCGACTGCTGATAGAGCGTGTGCAACATGGCATGGCCGGTGCGGTCAGCGGCCGCACAAGTACGCTGCGCGATGCCCTTGCCGTACTGAGTCGTCATGCCGCCGAAGGGGCGCTGATAAATGCGTCCATCGGGCGTGCGCGAGAACGGCACGCCGTAGTGTTCGAGTTCGATGACGGCGGCCGGTGCCTCTTTGCACATGAACTCGATCGCGTCCTGATCGCCGAGCCAGTCCGACCCCTTGATGGTGTCGTAGAAGTGATAGCGCCAGTCATCCTCGCCCATGTTGCCGAGCGCGGCCGAAATGCCGCCCTGCGCGGCCACCGTATGACTACGGGTCGGGAATACTTTGGTCAGGCAGGCCGTCGACAACCCGGCCTCGGCAAGACCCAGCGTCGCGCGCAGCCCAGCGCCGCCCGCGCCGACCACGACGACGTCATAGGTGTGATCAATGAAATTATAGGCAGTCATCCGACCTTATCCTTGAGCCAGCGTCGTGAAGGCGATACGCAGCACGGCATAGCAGGCGGCGACCGCAACGACCACATGAATGAAAGTAGTGGCGAGCAGGGCCGTGAGCTTGACGGCCTTGTTGGGCACGTAATCTTCGAGCACCACTTGCACGCCGAGAGCCGAGTGCCAGGCGATCGTGCCGACGAGCAGCACGAGCAGCACCGGATTGAAGCCGCTCGCGATCCATTCGCGCACGGCGAACTGATCGGTCGTTGGCAGATGCACGACCTGAAACGCAAACCACAGCGTGAGCGGCACCAGTGCCACCGCGCTCACGCGCTGCGCCCACCAATGCGCCACACCCTGCTTGGCCGAACCCCGACCGAGCACCTTGCCAAGCGGACTGCGCAGGCTCATCGCGGCACCCCGGCGAAAAACGCCGCGTAAGCAAAGGCGAGTGCGAGCACGAGGCTCGCCGCGATGACCACGGTGGCGCTGCGCCGGGCCTCGGCCTTTTCGAGGCCGCGACCAAGATCCCAGTTGAGATGACGCAAGCCATTGCAAAGGTGGTAGCAGAACGCGAGCAACCAGCCTGCGAGCAGCCATTTGCCGAAGCCACTACCGATCACGGTGACGGCCAGTGCATAGCCCGCCTCATCGCCCGCGGCCGCCATGAGCCACCACGCGAGCAACAGCAAACCGACCGAGAGCACGATGCCGCTTGCGCGATGCGCGATCGAGGTCGCCATGGTGTAGGCGAATCGGTAAACACCGAGGTGAGGGGATAGGGGTCGTTGAGGCATCGGTGGGCTTCCCGTGATCAGAAGTCGATGCAGCGGCCGTTCTTTTCCCAGTCGCCGAAACGCGTCGGCTCGGGGCCACTCGGCCCGCCGATCTCGGTCGGCAGACTCGGGACTGAATCGGTCGAATTGGGCGTCGTAGGGAGGGGCGCAGGCACGGCCGCTGACGCCGGCCGCCCCACCCTCTGGGGATCGTTCTGCATCGGGGGTCGATGATGCCAGAAGCGTCGCATCCCGACCACCCGCAAGACGCTGAACTTCATGCACAATCCGCGCTCCAAACCCGCCGCTTTCACAGGTTTTTTTTCACAAGCCCGATCAGAGTCTCGCGTGCACCGCTCCGCTGTCGACATCACCCCCCTCACCCATCTCGGTGTCCTCGCCGTACGCGGCGTCGACGCCCGTAAATTCCTGAGCGGGCAGCTTTCGCAGGATGTGCTGGCGCTGCGCGCCGATCGGGTCGAGCTCGCCGGACTGCACAACCCGCAGGGGCGCGTGCTTGCGCTGCTGCGCCTCGTGGCACAAGGCCCCGACGATGTGCTCTGCGTGCTGCCGCGCGCTGCACTCGCCGATACGCTCGCGCTGCTGCAAAAGTTTCTGCTGCGCGCCAAAGCCACGCTCAGCGACGAATCAGCGCTCTGGCAGATCGGGGGGCTCGCCTCGACACCGCAAGCGCTCCCGGACCCCGTGGGCAGCGCCCTGCGCGCACCCGGGAACAATGGCGAGACCGTGATCTGGCGTCACGCGAGCGACGGTCGGCTGATGTGTTTGCGAGCCGCCACTCATGTGGTGCCCGCGGAGTCTTCACCCACTGATGAGGGGGCAGCCCTTGCGGCGTGGCAGCGCGCCGATATTGCCGCTGGCATCCCCGAGATCACGCCCGCCACGCGCGGCGAGTTCGTCGCGCAAATGCTCAACCTCGATGTGCAGGGCGGCATTTCCTTCACCAAGGGCTGCTACACCGGCCAGGAGGTGATCGCCCGCGCGCACTATCGCGGTCGCGTCAAACGTCGCGCTCAAAGATTTCGACTCGCAGCGGGCCCGTTACCGGCGCCCGGCGAGAAACTCGAGCTCGAGATGGATGTGGCAGGTACAAAGATTCGTCGCAGTGCGCAGGTCATCAACGCCGTGGCTGATCAGACGGGCATTGCGGGCATCGAGTGCCTCGCCGTCGCAGCCTTTGCTGCAGCCGAACCCGCTACCGCCGAAGCCGCTACCGCTGAAGCCGCTGCTACCGCCGACGCACCGACTGCAGGGTCTGCAAACGAGACACCCGCTCGCGCCGCGAGCGCCCTGCCGATGAGCTATTCGCTGCCCGACTGAGCGCCGCGCTTATTCCGGCCGCATCTGCGGGAAGAGCAGCACGTCGCGAATCGAGGGCGAGTCCGTCAGGAACATCACGAGCCGATCGATACCCACGCCGAGCCCTGCAGTCGGCGGCAACCCGTATTCAAGCGCGCGCACGTAATCGGCGTCGTAGAACATGGCCTCGTCGTCGCCCGATTCTTTGCGCGCCACCTGCGCCTGAAACCGTGCCGCCTGCTCCTCGGCGTCGTTGAGCTCGGAGAAGCCGTTGGCCAGCTCGCGCCCACCGACAAAGAATTCGAAGCGGTCGGTGAGGAAAGGGTCGGCATCGTTGGCCCGCGACAGCGGCGACACCTCGGCGGGATAGGCGTAGACGAAGGTCGGATCGAGCAGCGTCTGCTCGCCGGTCTTTTCGAAGATTTCGATCTGCAACTTGCCCGGGCCATCACCCGGCTTCCAGGGAATGCCGCGGGCATCACAGGCCGCGCGCAAGTAGTCAAGGTCGCGCAGCAGGGCCCGATCAAGATCGGGATTTTCGCGCAGGATGAGATCTTCGACACTGATGCGCGCAAACGGCCCGGACAGATCGTATTGCCGCCCTTGCGAGCTGAACTGCAGCGTACCCACGACCGCTTCGGCGGCACCGCGCAGCATTCGCTCCACGAGGTCCATCAGGTCGTGATAATCGGCGTACGCCTGATAGAGCTCGAGCATCGTGAACTCGGGGTTATGCCGCGTCGACAAACCCTCGTTGCGAAAATTGCGATTGATTTCATAGACGCGCTCGAAGCCGCCCACCGTGAGCCGCTTGAGATAGAGCTCGGGCGCAATCCGCAGATACATGTCGATATCGAGCGCGTTGTGATGCGTCACGAAGGGCCGCGCCGTCGCGCCGCCCGGAATCGGCTGCATCATCGGTGTCTCGACTTCCATGAAGCCGAGCGCATCGAGCATGTCGCGCAGATAACGAATGAGACGCGTGCGCTTGCGGAAAATGGCGCGGCTCTCCTCGTTCATGATGAGATCGACATAGCGCTGGCGATAGCGCGCCTCGGTGTCGGCGAGCCCATGCCACTTGTCGGGCAGCGGTCGCAGCGACTTCACCAACAGGCGCAGCGAATCGACACGAACCGAAAGCTCGCCCGTCTTGGTGTGAAACAGCGTGCCCTCGGCACCCACGATGTCGCCGATATCCCAGCCTTTGAAGGCCTCGTAAGTCTCTGCTAGCGCTTCGCGCTGCAAAAAGAGCTGGATCTGGCCAGAGGAATCTTGAACTTTGACGAAGCTCGCCTTGCCCATGATGCGACGCAGCATCATGCGACCGGCGACGCGCACGCGTACGCCCTGCGCCTCGAGAGCAGCGGCATCCAGACCGTCAAAACCCAGATGCAGCTCGGCCGCGAGCGAGTCGCGACGAAAATCATTGGGAAACGCGGGCTCGGTGCCCTGGCGCAAGGCGGCGAGCTTCTGGCGCCGCTCGGCGATGAGTTTGTTGTCGTCGGTGTCGCTCACGTCACACCCCCGCCTTCAGCGAGGCCTCGAGAAATTGGTCGAGATCACCATCGAGGACTGCCGTGGTGTTGCCGACCTCGACATTGGTACGCAAATCTTTGATGCGCGACTGGTCGAGCACGTAGGAGCGGATCTGGTGACCCCAGCTCACATCCGACTTCGACTCCTCGAGCACCTTCGCCGCGGCGTTGCGCTTGTTGACCTCGAGCTCGTAGAGCTTCGCCTTCAACATTTTCATGGCGGTGGCGCGGTTCTTGTGCTGGCTGCGCTCGTTCTGGCACGCGACCACGATTCCCGAGGGCAGGTGCCGAATACGCACCGCGGATTCGGTCTTGTTGACGTGCTGACCGCCGGCACCGCTCGATCGATAAACATCCATCTCGAGATCGGCAGGGTTGATCTCGATGTTGATGTCGTCGTCGATTTCCGGCGAGACGAACACCGATGCAAACGAGGTGTGACGCCGATTACCCGAATCGAAGGGTGACTTGCGCACCAGACGATGCACGCCGGTTTCGGTGCGCAACCAACCGTAGGCGTGATCGCCCTTGAATTCGATGGTGGCACTTTTGACGCCGGCCACTTCGCCGGCGCTCGAGTCGATGACCTCGGCCGTGAAGCCGCGCGTGCCCGCCCACTTGAGATACATGCGCATCAGCATCTGCGCCCAGTCCTGCGCTTCGGTGCCGCCCGCGCCCGCCTGGATGTCGAGGTAGGCATTGTGCGAGTCCATCTCGCCGCGGAACATGCGCTTGAGCTCAAGCTTGCGCACCTTCGATTCGACCTCGGGCAGTTCGCGCTCGACTTCGCGCGCCGTGGCTTCGTCGTTTTCGGCCTCGGCAAGTTCGAGCAGTTCGGCGGAGTCGCGGACCGAGTTCGTGGCGAGATCCATGGCCTCAAGCTCTGCGGAGAACTTGGCGCGCTCACGGCCGAGCTCTTGGGCCTTGTCGGGTTTTTGCCAGACGGCGGGATCTTCGAGTTCGCGGCTGACTTCTTCGAGCCGCTCTTTTTTCAGATCGTACTCAAAGAAACCCCCTTAAGGAGCTGACGCGCTCCTGGAGGTCTGCAAGGGATCGCTTGATGAGTCCGAGTTCGATCATGGTGCGCTCATTCTAGCAGATGATCGACCAGCAGCTGCAGGCGCCGCTCGCCGTTCCACTCGTTCACATCGAGCCGGTAGACAAGATGCACGCGCTCGCCGAGCGCTGGCGCACCATCGCTGCCGAGCAGATTCGGTCTGCCCTGCAGCAGGTTGAAGGCGATGGCATCGAAGCGCCGACTCGAGCCCTCGGGCTCGACCCAGAGCTTGAGGTGAGTGTCGCCAAGTACCCGCGTTTTGTGCACCCGAAAAACCTGATCGAACGTCGGCTCGGGAAAGGCCTGCCCCCAAGGGCCGCCCTCGCGCAGGGCCTCGGCGGTCACCAGCGAAAAATCTTCGATACCGAGTTCGCCATCCGTCTCGAGGCGATCCGCCAGCGAGCCGCCCGCCTGCCAACGCACCACCTCGGCATCGAACTCCTGCGCAAACTCATCGAGTCTCGCGGTATCGAGCGAGAGCCCTGCGGCCATCGCGTGCCCGCCGAATTTCGGCAAGAGCCCCGGGCGCCGCGTCGAGATCGCCTCGAGCACATCGCGCGCGTGCACACCGGTCACCGAGCGCATCGAGCCCCGCAGCTGACCTTCGCCTGCATCGGCAAACGCAATCACCGGTCTTCGCACGCGATCTTTGATCCGCCCGGCGACGATGCCGACCACACCCTGATGCCACTCGCGATCGTAGAGACAGAGACCATGACGCGATGCCGCGCCGCCGCGTCGCTCGAGCGCGGCGGGATCGTCGAGGAAGCGCACGGCCGCCATCGCCTGCTCCTGCATTTTGGCTTCAATCGTACGCCGCTCTTTGTTGAGCTCATCGAGACGCGCCGCGAGCATCAGCGCCTCGGGCATCGAGTCGGTGAGCAGACAACGAATGCCGAGCGACATGTCATCAAGACGTCCGGCCGCATTGAGGCGCGGTCCGGCGATGAAGCCGAGATCGGCTGCAATGATTTGCGGCAGATGCTTGCGACCGATTTCGAGCAAAGCCCGCAGCCCCGCGGTACAGCACCCCGCACGAATGCGCGCAAGCCCCTGCGCGACCAGAATGCGATTGTTCGCATCGAGCGGAACAATATCGGCGACGGTGCCGAGCGCGACGAGATCAAGCCAGTTCGCAGGCGATGGCAGCGACGCATCGGCGAGCGCGCGATGCAGCGCCGCCATCACGTAGAACGCAACGCCCACCCCCGCCAGTGAGCGCGACGCAAACTGCGCGCCCGGAACATTGGGGTTGACGATCACATTGGCGGCCGGCAACTCGGCGCCGGCGAGGTGATGATCCGTCACCAACACATCGATCCCGAGCGCACGCGCCGCGGCGACGCCCGGCACACTCGAGATGCCGTTGTCGACGGTGATCAGCAGAGACGGATTTTGCTTCGCTGCGAGCGCAACGATCTCCGGCGTCAGTCCATAGCCAAACTCGAAACGATTGGGAACCAAAAAATCGACGTCTGCATAGCCCCAAGCACGCAAGCAGCGAACGATGAGCGCCGAACTCGTTGCACCGTCGGCGTCGAAATCGCCGATGACGAGAATGCGTCGACCGCTCGCGCGATGTGCGAGCAGCAACTCGATCGCGGCGTCGATGCCATCGAGCGTGCCGACCGGCAGCAATCGATCGAGTCCCGTGCGCAGCAGCGCACTATCTTTGATGCCGCGTGCGGCGTAGGCGCGCGCCAGTACCGGATTGAGTCCGGCGAACACGGCGCTCGCTGCGGGCTCGGCGCTGCGGCGAATGATCTTGAGCTTCATGGGCGTGGGTACTTCATGGGCGTACGCACTTCAGGCGCTATCGGCAATCGCCGCGAATACGCTGCGCAGCGGTCGCCAGAAGCGATATCGGTCGGTTACCGAAGCGCTGACCGACCGATCATTTGCCACCACCGCGAAGCGCTCGAGACGACCGGCAGCAAGCGCCGCGGCAGCGGGTGCAATGACCTCGCGATCAAAGATTTCTGGCGACACCCCGGCCAGCGGTGCGACCACACAGACCGTAGCCTCGTCATCGGCCGCCGACTCGTGCAGCGATTCGAGCGGCAAAACCAGCGGCGCGCACTCGAGCCCGGCGAGCCGTGCAATTGAGCGTACCCAGATGTCATCGGCCACGAGGCGCGAAAACCTGGCCTCGGGTGCAGCAGGCGTAGCCACGATGGGATCTCGCGGCGGCGCCCCACCGCCCCACAACCAAAGCGTGCTGACGCGAGGCTCGCCACGCAACTCGCGACGACGATTGAGCGGCAGATCATGCAACCACATCTCGATTTCGCTCGTGAGCGCGCGTAGCGCAGCGCTCTCGGCACCGCTCGGCAGCAAGGTCTCGATACCCTCGCCGATCAGTCGCGCAGGATCGACGGTCTCTGCCCCCGGCGCACTGAAGCTGCTCAGCACGAAGCCCGCCGAATCGGCAGGCTGCAGAGCGAGCTCATCGGCACCGAAAACTTTGGCGAAAGATTCCGCGAGCTCCAGCGCCTCGGCGGGCGGCAGACGCAGAATGCCGTTCGCCGGAAAGTGCAAAGTTTTGAGGCCCGCCATCAGGTGCAAGGGCGTCGCGAGCCAAGCCTCGCTCGGCGCCGCTGCATGAAGGACGTTCGCTGTGGAGCTGGCATTCGCTGCAGGGATCGCGTTCGCTGCGGCGATGATGCTCGCCGCGTCGACGAGCGCGAGATCAGCGCGGCCCACACCGCGCGCGAGCATGCCGCGCCAGCCGCCGCGCAGCGGACGCGGTGGCGGGAAACGCAGCGTCGTCAACGCCGCCGACGGCGGCGCCTGCGGCACTGCAGCTGCATGCATGAAAAAATCGGGGAGGACGAGCACGAGTTCGCGCACATCGCGTATGTTATCGGAGCATGCGCCTGACAGTGACGCCGAGTGATACCCGATTGCTCATCCGCGGTTACGCGGAGGGCAAGTTGCGCATCGCTGATCGCGAGATCAGCTCGTCCGTCATTCTGAGCGCGACGCTGCTGCATACCGATCTGGCGCCGCAGCAACCCACCGATCTTGCCGAGACCGACCTCGCGCCCGTCTTTGCCGAGAAGCCCGAAGTGGTGGTGATCGGCTGGGCCGGCGGCCAGACATTTTTGCCCGCTGCACAGCGTCGCTGGTTTCTGGAACGCGGTATCGGCATCGAGGTCATGGAACTCGGCGCCGCCTGTCGAACCTACAATGTGCTGGTGGGCGATAGTCGACGCGTGGTCGCCATCTTGTTCCCACGCTGAATCGCGCGCAGCACGCTTCAGTGCGCGCGGTTCAAGTCGCGCCGATCATCCCCGCTTGCAGCGGCACGAATGACACCGCGCCAAGACGCTCTTGCTCGAAACCCTGCTCGCGCCGCGTGATGCGAATGAGCTCCTGCTTGTCGCCACCCACCGGCATCACGAGTCGCCCGCCGATCGCAAGTTGCTGCAGCAGGGTCTCAGGCACCGTGAGCGGCGCGGCCGCCACCAGAATACCGTCGTAAGGCCCCTGCGCGTTCCAGCCTTCGTAACCGTCGCCATGACGGAACCGCACATTTTTGACAGCCAATTCTTTGAGCCGTGCCTTGGCCCGAAGCAGCAGCGGCTCGATGCGCTCGATGGTACAGATACGCGTCACCAAACCCGACAGCACCGCAGTTTGATAACCGCAGCCTGTGCCCACCTCGAGCACATTGCTGAGCGGGCCCGCCTCGAGCAGGGCCTCGGTCATGCGCGCCACGATATAGGGCTGCGAAATGGTCTGTCCGAAACCGATCGGCAGCGCGGTGTCTTCGTAGGCTCGACTCGCGAGCGCCTCATCGACAAAGATATGCCGCGGGATGTTGCGAATACGATCGAGCACGGCCGGATTTTTGACGCCCTGCTCGATGAGGCGCTGCAGCAGACGCTCGCGCGTGCGCGCCGAAGTCATGCCGATACCGTTGAGACGCTGATCCATTATTCGCCAACATTCATTCGCCAATGCCGTGCAGCCAGTCGCGCACCGTATCGAGTGCCGCATGACGCGTGAGATCGACCTGCAGCGGCGTCACCGACACGAAGCCCTCGGCAACGGCATTGAAGTCGGTACCCGGACCATCGTCCTGACCCTCGCCCGCCATGCCGACCCAGTAGACCACGCGTCCGCGCGGATCCATGGCCTTTACCGCACGCTCGGCGCGGTGCCGATGCCCGAGCCGCGTGGTCTTGAAGCCGCGCAGTTCGCCAAAGGGTCGATGCGGTACGTTTACATTGAGGATCATGGTGCGCTCGAGTGGTCGCTCAAGCAGACGTTGCACGATCAGCCGCGCCACTTTGGCCGCGGCGCTGTAATCCATCTCACCCTGCTCGGGGCGACGCAACGAAAAAGCGACCGTGGGCAGCCCGAGAAATCGGCCCTCGATGGCCGCTGCGATGGTGCCCGAGTACAGCGCGTCGTCACCGAGGTTTTCGCCGTTGTTGATCCCCGAGACCACCATGTCGTGTTCGAAATCGAACAGCCCGGAGATCGCGAGGTGTACGCAATCGGTCGGCGTGCCCGACACGAAGTAGGCGTTCTGCTCGAACTCGGTGACCCGCAGCGGCTGCTCGAGGGTGAGCGCATTGCTCGCACCGCTGTGATTACGCTCCGGCGCCACCACCGTGAGCTCGGCAAGGCCCATGAGTGCCTCGCGCAGGGCGATGATGCCCGGCGCCCGATAGCCGTCGTCGTTGCTTACGAGGATCTTCATCGAGCGTTTTTTCTTGGAGACCGGAGAGGGCCGCCAATATACTGAAAGCTCGGCACTCGAGGTAGCAGGATGCGCAAACCCTCAGACGAAGACATCCGGACATTCCGTGATGCGGTGAAAGGAGCTCGCCCGCTCAAGGCCGCGCCCAAAATCCGTCCGCATCGACCGAAGCCGAGGCCGCGCGCGCACTTTCGGCGCTTGGGTGAAGCCGAAGTTCTCGAGGACAGCCTGCACCTGAGTCCTGCCGATCTCGAAGTCGAATTCGGCGAGGAGCTCACTTACCGCCGCGTGGGCATTCAGGACGCCGTGATGCGGCGACTGCGCCGTGGCCACTATCGCGTCGAGTCCGAACTCGACTTGCACGGCCTCACGGTCCCCGAAGCCAAACAAGCGCTGCGCGACTTTCTGTCACGAGTCATCGCGCGACAAAGCCGCTGCGTACGCATCATCCATGGCAAGGGTCTGGGTTCCGGTCCACGCGGCCCCGTGCTCAAAAAGGCGGTCAACGTGATCTTGCGACGCACCGACTCGGTGATGGCTTTTTGTACCGCACGCGCAGTCGACGGCGGCACGGGCGCGATCTACGTGCTGCTGCAGTAGCTCAGCGCGAGCTCAGCAAGCGCGCCATGCGCGCGCGAGTTTCGTCGGTCACCCAACCGTCTTTCATCATGGCCTCGACCGACTCGCTCGGCTGATCAAAAATTTTCCGCAGATCTGCGCGCACGAGATCGCGAGTGCGCTGATAAGTCTTGGGCGGCAGCGCGATGAGTTCGTGGGCGAGCGCCAAAGCGCGCGGCACGACCAGAGCAGGCTCGGCGCATTCATCGACCAAACCCGCCGCCAGCGCTTCATCGCTGCGCAACATGGCACCGCGCGGCAGCAAGGCCGCCGCACGCCGCGTTCCCACCAGCCGCTCGAATACTCGATAGATGGTCTCGCCGGGATAGAGACCGACCTGCACCTCGTTGAGCCCGATACGGAAATCACCGCTCGCCATGATACGGTAATCGCAGAGGACGGCGATGACTGCGCCGCCCGCAGGGCTATGACCCGTGACCGCAGCAATGATCGGTACCGGCGAGTGCACGATACGCAATTGCAATCGACCGAAAGCCATGACGAGCTCGCGTGCCGACTCTTCGTTCGCGGTGACTTCACGCACATCGAGTCCCGCCGAAAAAATTCCGGGCGCACCGGAGATGATGAGTGCACAAGCCTCTGCCGCAGCGATCGCGGCGTCGAGTTCTTTGAGCAATGCACCGTTGAGTGCGTTGACCGGGGGTCGCGCGAGGCGCAGCTCGCGCACCGCGCCGTGATCGATGATCTCAATCATGTTCATCCTCGCTGCCGGCTGCGGTTGACAGGTCGATCAGTTCGCGCAGCACGGTGGTCGCAAAACTGCCCGGTCGCAGCCGAAAACTCAAGACTGGCGTGCGGTCGCTCTCGAGCCAAGAAAGTTCGAGATCGCGCACGGCCACGCGCAGCGGACGACGCGACGCCTCGAGCCGATCGCGCTCGAGTCGGGCCACCGCCTGCGGAAACCGGTCGATCAGCTCGGCCTCGAGCGTCGCGATGTCGCCACTCACGCCGCTCTCGCCCCGCCCGTACAGCGGGCCCGTCGGGTGGATGTCGAGGGCCGCCAGGCGGGTCGCGATCGACTCATCGAGCGCCTGCACGACAAAACTCGAATTGCTGCCATCGAGATTGGCGCGCTCGCCGACCTGCAAATGACACCAGTCCTTGCGCACCACCCGCGCGGCAAGCACCGCATTGAATAGCAGACTGCGCAACGCCGACAGCTCGAAGCCGCGCTCGAGGGGGACCGCGTCGGGCGCGGCCTCGGCAAACGCCCCGCGCAAGTTGCCGAGGTCGCGACCAAAGCGCTGCGGACCAAAATAATTGGGGACGCCTGCCAGGGCAATCTCGGCGACCCGTCGCTCGAGTTGCGCCGCATCACCCACAAAATCGCGCAGCACGATTCGGAAACGATTACCGGCGAGCGCTCCACGCGGCAGCTTGCGCGCATGGGCGGTGGCGGCGATCACCTCATAGCCCTCACCGCCCGTACCGAGCCAGCTCGCCGGATCGCGCCGGCGCGAAGGCACGGTAAACCACTGCGTCGTCACCGCATTGCGATCTTTGAGCCCCGCATAACCCACATCGAAGTGCCGTACTCCGGCGGCGCGTGCGAGCTCACGCGCCACCCAAGCCGTGTTGGCAAGGCGTTTGCGCACCTGCAACAAGACATGCTCACCCTGCCCGGAAGCGGCGAACCCCAGCTCCTCGTGCACCTCGAAATCTTCGGGTTGCACGCGCAGGCGCGCAGAACCCGCGGGCGGTTCGATCGCGCGCGGTGGATTGATGGCCAGGCTGCGCCAGAGATCGAAAGACATGATTGATTTCTTTGCGAGCGCGCGCGGCGACTCAGCGCCGCTCGATCAGTACCACGGCTTCGGCGGCGATGCCTTCGCGGCGACCGAGGAAACCCATTTTTTCGGTAGTCGTTGCCTTGAGATTGACGGCATCGACCGCAACCCCAAGCAGCGTCGCAATGGATTCACGAATGGCAGCGCGATGCGCGGAGAGCCGCGGTGCCTCGCAGAGCAGCGTGAGATCGGCGTTGATCACCTGATACCCAGCTTGCTGGAGCAGGCTCACGGCATGACGCAGAAACTGTCCGCTCGCCGCGCCGCGCCAGCGAGGATCGCTATCGGGAAAATATTGACCGATGTCGCCGAGTCCGCCAGCGCCCAGCAAGGCATCGGTCAAGGCGTGCAGCAGCACATCGCCATCGGAGTGCGCAATCACGCCAGCCTCGTGCGGCACGCGCAGACCCCCGAGCATCACGTGATCGCCCGATCCGAACGCATGCACATCAAAACCCGAACCCACACGGATCATCCCGCACCTCCTGCCAGGCGTGCGCGCAGTATGCCCTCGGCGAGTACCAGATCGGTGGTGGTTGTCACTTTGAGATTGGTCGACTCGCCGGTGATGAGGCGGGGCGTGGCACCCTGCCACTCCATGGCCTGCGCCTCATCGGTCGGTGCGCGCCCTGTGGCGACAGCAGCCCGCAGTGCCGCGAGCAAAGCACCGAGCCGAAACATCTGCGGTGTCAAAGCGCGCCACAAACCTTCGCGCGCCACGGTTTCGGCGCTGACCACAGCGGCGCCCGCCGCAGCACCGCGCTTCAAAGTATCGGCAAGTGGCAGGGCGAGTATTCCGCCAGCGAGCGCTGAGTCCGCCGTTGCATCGTCGCGCGCCACACCCTGCCGCAGCGCGGCGATCTCGGCCGCAGTGACGCAGGGGCGCGCCGCATCGTGCACCAACACCCAGTCGCTGTCTTTTGCACCACGCGTACGCAAGGTCTCGAGCGCCTGTCGTACCGAATCGCTGCGCTCGGCACCGCCCGGTGCCTCGATGATCGGTCGTTGCAAACGTGCCCGCACCGCAGGCCAGTGCGCATCACCCGGACTCAAGGCCACCGCGAGCCCGAGACAACGCGCATCCGTCGCGAACGGCTGCAGAGCCCACTCGAGCATGCTGCGATCAGCGATCGTCAAATATTGTTTGGGAAGATCGGCACCGAGCCGCTGGCCCCGCCCGGCCGCCGGCATGACGAGCCAGTATTGCGGGTCGCTCAAGGCTGCGGACTCAGCGCTGCGCCGTGCGTGTGGCGACGGTCGCTTCAGCCGGCGGCGCGACCGAAGCGGGCGGTACAGCCAACGCGGGTGAGGCGACCACCACCTTGGGCACGACCTGATAAAACGACTCGCCCGCCGCGATCATGCCGAGCTCGCTGCGCGCGCGCTCTTCGATCGCCGTCATACCACTTTTGAGATCAGCGACCTCGGCCGCGAGTTGCTCGTTGCGACGCGTGAGTTCGGCATTGGTGGAGGATTGCAGGGCGACCGCTTGGCGCAGTCGATAGGCTTCGCGTACGCCGTCGTCGGACAACCAGATGCGGTACTGCAGCAGCACCGTCAGGCAAACCAATACGCCGACAACCCCTTTCGTCATTGACGCGGGATGGTAAACCTCGACTGACACAAAATAAACCCCTTTGGCGTCAGATCTTTAGGGGGAAAGCCTCACGTCCCGCATAGCGCACTTTGCCGCCGAGTTCTTCTTCGATGCGCAGCAACTGGTTGTACTTGGCGATGCGATCGGAGCGCGACATTGAGCCCGTCTTGATCTGTGTTGCCGAGGTGGCCACCGCGATATCGGCGATCGTCGTGTCTTCGGTTTCGCCCGAGCGATGCGAAATCACCGCGGAGTAACCGGCACCCGTCGCCATCGCGATCGCTTCGAGCGTCTCGGTCAGTGTGCCAATTTGATTGACCTTGATGAGGATGGAATTCGCGATGCCCTGACGGATGCCCTCGGCAAGAATCCGGGTATTCGTGACGAAGAGGTCATCGCCCACGAGCTGGCAACGCTTGCCCAATATTTTGGTGAGACCCGCCCAGCCCTGCCAGTCCGCTTCGGCCATGCCATCTTCGATGGTGATGATCGGATACTTCGCGACCAGCTTGGCAAGGTAGGCCGCAAACTGCGCCGCGCTGAAGCTGCGCCCTTCGCCGTGCAACTCGTACTTGCCGTTCTTCAAAAATTCGGAGCTGGCGACATCGAGCCCAAGATAAATATCGCGACCCGGCCGATAGCCCGCTTTTTCGATGGCCTGCAGCAACAACTTGAGCGCGGCTTCGTTCGAAGGCAAATCGGGCGCAAAACCACCCTCATCGCCCACCGCCGTGGTGAGCTTCTTGCCCTTGAGAATCGCCTTGAGCGTGTGAAACACCTCGGCGCCCATCTGCAGTGCATGACTGAAGCTGCGCGCACCGACCGGCAGGATCATGAACTCTTGCACATCGAGGCTGTTGTCGGCGTGCGCACCGCCGTTGATGACATTCATCATCGGCACGGGCATCACGGGCTTGCGACCGCCGGCAAGATAGCGCCAAAGCGCCATGTCGGTATCGTCGGCGGCGGCATGCGCGGCCGCGAGCGACACCGCGAGCAGCGCATTCGCACCGAGTCGACTTTTGTTCTCGGTGCCATCGAGCGCGATCATCCGCGCATCGATCTCCTGCTGTTCACGCACATCACGCTTGAGCAGCGCACGGCGGATCGGGCCGTTGACGTTGGCGACCGCCTTGAGCACCCCCTTGCCGAGATAGCGCTTCTTGTCACCATCGCGAAGTTCCACTGCCTCGCGTGTTCCGGTCGACGCGCCAGAGGGTACGGCCGCGCGCCCGAAGGCCCCGCTCGCGAGAATCACATCGGCTTCGACAGTGGGATTACCACGCGAGTCGATGACTTCGCGCGCACGGATATCGGCAATGCGGCTCATGAACGGTCTTCCTCGAAAGGTCTGGCTTTGACGACGCGGTCGAGCTCGACGACCGTCGACAACAAAGATTCCATGCGTGCGAGCGGCCAGGCATTGGGGCCGTCGGAAAGTGCCTTGGAAGGATCAGGGTGGGTCTCCATGAAAAGACCCGCGATGCCGGCCGCGACGGCTGCGCGCGCAAGCACCGGCACGAACTCGCGCTGCCCGCCCGAGGCACTGCCCTGCCCGCCCGGCAACTGCACGGAATGCGTGGCATCGAACACGACCGGACAGCCCGTCGCGCGCATCACGGCGAGCGAACGCATGTCGGAGACGAGGTTGTTGTAGCCAAAACTGAAGCCGCGCTCGCAAACCATGATGTCGGGATTGCCCGTGGAGCGCGCCTTGTCGACCACGTTCTGCATCTCCCAGGGCGAGAGGAACTGGCCTTTTTTGATATTGACCGGCTTGCCCTGCGAGGCCGCAGCAACGATGAAGTTGGTCTGCCGACAAAGAAATGCCGGCGTCTGCAGCACATCGACCACGGACGCCACCTCGGCGAGCGGTGTGTCTTCATGCACGTCGGTGAGCACCGGCAGCGCGAACTTGTGGCGGATGTCCTCAAGCACCTTGAGTCCGGCATCGATGCCGGGACCGCGAAAGCTCGATCGCGACGAGCGGTTCGCCTTGTCGTAAGAAGCCTTGAAGATATAGTGCACGCCGAGCCGCGAACAAAGCTCACGCATCCGACCGGCGACCTCTTCGCAGAGCGCTGCGCTCTCGACGACGCAGGGTCCGGCGATCAAAAAAAACGGCGCGCTGGCACCGACTTCGACACCTGCCAGTTTCATGGCTTGACCCCGCCGTGATGCGCGCGTGCGGCGGCAATGAAGCCGCTGAAAAGCGGATGCCCGTCACGCGGATTGGAGGTGAACTCCGGGTGGAACTGCGTCGCCACAAACCACGGGTGATCGGCGAGCTCGACGATCTCGACGAGTTCATCGCGCGACATCCCGGAAAAACCGAACCCGGCTGCGCGATAGCGATCGAGGTAGTTATTGTTGAACTCGTAACGATGCCGATGGCGCTCGCGGATCACGGGCTTGCCATAGCGCGCACGCGCTTTCGAGCCTTCGGCGAGCAGCACTTCCTGGCCACCGAGTCGCATCGTCCCGCCGAGGTTCGAAAATTCATCGCGCGCCTGCACGCCGCGCGCGGCATCCTGCCATTCGGTGATCAAGGCAATCACCGGATGCGGCGTTGCGCGGTTGAACTCGGTGCTGGTCGCGCCCTCGAGACCGAGCACGTGTCGACCGAACTCGATCACCGCGAGCTGCATACCGAGACAAATGCCAAGGTAGGGTAGCTTGTGCTCGCGCGCGTAGCGCACTGCAGCGATCTTGCCCTCTACACCCCGCTCACCGAACCCGCCCGGCACCAGGATTGCATCCATTTTTTCGAGCACACCCGTGCCCTGCTCCTCGATGTCGGTCGACTCGATGAAGTGGATGTTCACGCGCGTGCGATTTTGCACGCCGGCATGCGTGAGCGCCTCGTTGAGCGAGAGGTAGGAATCGCGGTTCTGCACGTACTTGCCGACCATGGCGAGGTTGACCTCGGCCTCGGGATGGGCCTTGGTCTCGACCACGCGCTTCCACTCCGACAGATCCGCCGGTTTGGTCATGGACTCGAGTCGCAGTTTCTCGACCACGATGTCGTCGAGCCCCTGCTCGTGCAGCAGCACCGGGATTTCATAGATGTCGCGCGCTTCGACCGCCGAGATGACGGCGCGCTGCTCGACATTGGTAAAGAGCGCAATCTTGCGCCGATGCTCCGCCGGCAGCGGATCGCGCGCACGGCAGAGCAGGATATCCGGCTGAATGCCGATGCCGCGCAATTCTTTGACCGAATGCTGCGTGGGCTTGGTCTTGATCTCGTTGCCGCCGCCCACCACGGGCACCAGCGTGAGATGCATGAAGATCGCCTGATTGCGTCCGAGCTCGACACCGATTTGGCGAATCGCCTCGAGGAAAGGCAGCGATTCGATGTCGCCGACCGTGCCGCCGATCTCGACCATGCAGACATCGGAATCGCCCGCGCCCTGCATGATGCTGGCCTTGATCTCATCGGTGATATGCGGAATCACCTGCACCGTGGCGCCGAGGTAATCGCCCCGACGCTCCTTGGCAATCACCCGTTCATAGATGCGGCCGGTGGTGAAGTTGCTGCTGCGGCCCGTGACCGTACGTACGAAGCGCTCGTAGTGGCCGAGATCGAGATCGGTCTCGGTGCCATCGTCGGTGACGAACACCTCGCCGTGTTGAAACGGGCTCATGGTGCCCGGGTCGACGTTGATATAGGGGTCGAGTTTGACCATCGCGATCTTCAGACCGCGAGCCTCGAGTATGGCCGCCAACGAGGCGGAGGCGATGCCCTTCCCCAACGAGGAAACGACACCGCCCGTGACAAAGACGAAACGAGGCATGGTGAACCGCCGCACAAATTAGAGCGCCGGAATAGGCCCGGCACGACGGGAAATCAGATTAGCAAAAACGGCCTTCCCATACCAGTCGCATGCGCTCCTTGGTGAGGGTTACGCCGACCGTCGTGCGGTAGCTCGCAGCCACGAAGAGATCGCCCACCGCGACAATGTCGGCAGCGAAGACAATCGGCAGACCTTCGCGCTCCCAGGGCGGTATCCCGGCGACGCGCAGCAGTTCTTTCAGAGCGCGCCGTGGCCCCCCGCTCTCCGTGACCAGCGTCTCCCCGCCCTCGCGCCTGCCCACCCGCAGTGTCTTCGGCAGTGATTTGGCGGCGATTGGACCGTCCGGATCGGCGACGAGGCATAGGGCTCCACGGCCGGCACCGAGCTCGAAGCGCGGCTGACGCCGCCAGTGCCAAGGGCGCGTGGCGCCGGATTTGCGGGCAGCCTGTGGCGCAGGCGAGGGACAAGTCGCCAGCGCCGCGTGAGCTGCCAGCGCGGGCGAGAGCGCGTACAGCCTCCCCTTGAAGCGCCTGACTTCGCCGCCGTCCCAGCGTACGCAGGGCTGCGCATCGCGGCGCGCCGCCGGCAGTTCGGTACGAATTCGCTCCAGGTGCACGGCATCGGGCAACGACAGACCGCGCTGCAGCAGCCAGTACCGCAGAAGGTTCCGCTGTCGGGCCACGCTGAGTTTGCGCAAGCGTTCAAGATCGATGAGACGTCCGCTATCGACAACGCCCGCGACCCCGACACCCACCGCCTGCAGATCGCTCGCCGCCAAAACGTCGAGCAACTCCCGCGCCTCGCCGAGATGCGCCGCGCTACGCGCCGCCACGGTCGCCGCCGCGGGCCATCGCGCGCGCAGCAGCGGCACCACACGCTGCCGCAGATAGTTGCGATCGAAGCGCTCATCGACGTTGCTGTCATCATCAACCCAAGCGATATCGCGCGCGCGCAGCCACTGCTCGAGCGTCGAGCGCGACTCACCGAGAAAAGGGCGTACCAGATATCCCGCTTCAAAGATTGTGCGCCGCGGCATGCCCGCAAGACCGGCAACGCCCGCCCCGCGCATCAGCTGCAGCAACAAGGTCTCGAGCTGATCATCCTCGTGATGTGCCGTGAGCAGCCACTCGCCCCGTCGTAAACCGCGTGCAAGCGCTGCGTAGCGTGCCCGGCGCGCCTCGGCCTCCAGCGAGCGGCCGCGGACACGCGGCACGCTGATTCGACGCACCGAAAGGGGGATGCCGAGTGTTCGGCAGAGCGCTCGGCAATGCCGCGCCCAGTCGTCGGCCGAGGGTCGCAGGCCATGATGCACATGCACCGCACGCAGGGCTCGCCCCCGCAACACAGCATGACTCGCGCACAAAGACGCGAGGGCGACGAGCAGCGCGACCGAATCCGCCCCGCCACTCAAGGCTACACAAAATCTTTGAGGGCTTGCCTCCTGCGCCAGCCGCTCGAGCTCCCGCCCCAGCCGCCGCAGCAGTGCATCGGCAGGCGTACTCAGCCTGGCTCCTCGGCGAATACGCCGAAGCCGGCAAGACGGCAGGACCGCTCGGCGAGCAGCGTCTCGCGCGGCTTGGCCTGCAGTTCATGCAGATGACGCAGCAGCGCATCTTTGACGGAGCTCGCGATCACGTTGCCCTTGCGGTGCGCCCCGCCCAAGGGCTCGGCGATCACCTCATCGACCAGCCCCAGGGATCGCAGTCGATCGGCTGTCAGGCCCATCGCCTCGGCGGCCGTTTCTTTCTTGTCGGCGCTTTTCCAAAGAATGGAGGCGCAGCCCTCGGGCGAGATCACCGAATAAGTGCTGAATTGCAGCATCAGCAAGCGATCGCAAACACCGATTGCCAAGGCGCCGCCCGAGCCGCCCTCGCCGATCACCACGCTGATCACCGGCACGCGCAGCTTCGCCATCTCGAACAGATTGCGCGCGATGGCCTCGCTCTGCCCTCGCTCTTCGGAGTCGAGACCCGGATAGGCGCCCGGCGTATCGATGAACGTGATGAGCGGCAAAGAAAAGCGATCGGCGAGATGCATCAAGCGCAGCGCCTTGCGATAGCCCTCGGGTTTCGGCATGCCGTAGTTGCGACGGACACGCTCTTTGGTATCGCGCCCTTTTTGATGCCCGATCACCACCACGGCCCCGCCGCCGAGCCGTGCGAGCCCGCCGATCAGCGCTTGATCGTCGCCGAACATGCGATCGCCGTGCAGCTCTTCGAACTCGGTGAAGGCCTGCCGCAGGTAGTCGAGCGTGTAGGGTCGCTGCGGGTGACGCGCGAGCTGCGTGATCTGCCATGGGCTGAGCTTGGAGAAGATCGTGCGCGTGAGCTGATCGCTCTTCGACTGCAACCGGGTAATCTCCTCGTGCACGTTCACACCCGCGCCGGCGGTGATATGGCGCAGCTCCTCGATCTTCGCCTCGAGCTCGGCGATCGGCTGTTCGAAATCGAGAAAATTGATACCCATGGGCTGCAGGTTACGGGGCCATCCCCGGGCTTTCAACCGTAGGCAGAACTCGGCGTGCCGGGCGGGGGGCCATAGACCACCCTGACGCCATTGCTGCCCACCAATTGCTCCAGTGCCTCGATGAGCTCGGGACTCGCGCGAACCTTCCACTCGGCCCCAAGCTCGAGCCCGGCGCTCGCCCGCTCGCCGGCGTAACGCACACCCACCGCACAGGGCCCCGGTCGGTGCGCCGCCAAGGTATCGGCCAGACGCTGCAGCATCAGACCCTGATCGCTGCCGTTGGCACGCGGCCAAATGAGCACGATGCGATGCGCCTGCTGTTCGCGAGCGCGATCGAGTTCGGTGACTTTCTTGGCGGCCAGGCGCCAGGTCTCGCCCTGCTCGTCGTAGCGCAGCTGCCCATCGACCACGACCAGCGCATCTTTGACGATCAGCTCGCGAAACTTCTGCAGGATCTCGTCAAAGAACGTGACCTCGATGCGTCCGGTACGATCATCGAGCACGATCGAGGTGCGATTGCCGCGCTTGCGGATTTCGTGGATGTAGCCGGCGACCGTCGCCAGCCGCCCACCAAAGAATCCACGCTCCGTCGAGCCAGGCGTCGGCTTGTCGCTCAAGATGTCGGCAACGCGCCCGGTCACGAAACGCAGCAGATCTTTCTCGTAGCGCGCAAGCGGATGCCCGGTCAGATAAAGCCCGAGCGTCTCACGCTCACCCGTCAGCCGCATGGCCTCGCTCCACTCGGGCTGCAGCGGCACCGCCTCGGCACTCGCTTCGGCCGCCTGCCCCGCATCCTGCGCGAGACCAAAGAGATCGACTTGCCCGGTCTCGACCGCGCGCGTCGCCTGCTCGCCAAGTTGCATCGCTGCGGCGAGCCGCGCCATCTGCGTCGCACGATTGATGCCGAGTGAATCGAGACTGCCCGAGCGAATGAGCGCTTCGAGCACGCGTCGATTGACGCGATTGAGATCGAGTCGGCGACAGATATCTTCGAGGCTGCGATAGGGGCCATTGGCCGCGCGCTCCTCGGTGATTGCCTCGACCGCCGACTGCCCCACGCCCTTGATGGCGCCGAGTCCGTAGCGCACCTGCCGCGGCGCTGCGACCACGAACGCGTACGCCGATGCGTTGACGTCGGGCGGCAGCACGCTGATGCCCATGCGATCGCACTCGTCCTTGATGGTGACCACCTTGTCGGTGTGGTCCATGTCGGCCGAGAGCACCGCGGCCATGAAAGCCTCGGGGTAATGCGCCTTCAGCCAACCCGTATGATAGGAGAGCAGCGCATAAGCGGCAGAGTGCGACTTGTTGAAGCCGTAGCCCGCGAACTTTTCCATCAAGTCAAAGATATGTGCAGCCTGCGCCTCGGGCACGCCGCGGGCCTTGGAACCATCGACGAAAATGCTGCGCTGCTTGGCCATCTCCTCGGGCTTTTTCTTGCCCATGGCGCGACGCAACAAATCGGCACCGCCCAAGCTATAGCCTGCGAGCACCTGCGCGATCTGCATCACCTGCTCCTGATAGAGGATGACGCCGTAGGTCGGCTTCAGCACGGTCTCGAGTGAGGGATGCAGGTAATCGATCGGACCGTCGATGCGTCCGTGTTTGCGGCCAATGAAATCATCGACCATGCCGGACTGCAGCGGACCCGGTCGGAACAAAGCCACGAGCGCGACCACGTCCTCGAAGCGATCAGGTTGCAGGCGCCGCACCAGATCCTTCATGCCACGCGACTCGAGCTGGAAGACCGCCGTCGTCTCGCAATTTTTGAGCAACTGGAACGTGGCCGCGTCATCCATCGGCAAGGTCGCCATGTCGAGCGGCGCTTCGTCGCCCTCGCCCGCCGCGCGCCGTCGCGCACGCTCCTCGTTGATGGCGCGTACCGTGTGCTCGATGATGGTCAGGGTACGCAGCCCGAGGAAGTCGAACTTCACGAGACCCGCGGCTTCGACGTCATCTTTGTCGAACTGCGTGACCACGCTGCCGCCGCCTTCTTCACAATAAAGCGGCGCGAAATCTTCGAGCACCGAGGGCGCGATCACCACGCCACCGGCGTGCTTGCCGGCATTGCGTGTCAGGCCCTCGAGCGACTTGGCAAGGTCAATGAGACCGCGAACCTCTTCGTCGTCCTTGTACAGTTTCTTCAGCTCGGGCTCTTTCTCGAGTGCGGCATCGAGCGTGATGTCGAGCTCGAAGGGCACGAGCTTGGCAATCTTGTCGACATAGCCGTAACCGAAACCGAGCACGCGACCCACATCACGCACCACCGCCTTCGCCGCCATGGTGCCGTAGGTGATGATCTGCGAGACCCGCTTGCGACCATATTTTTCGGCCACGTACTCGATCACCCGATCGCGACCATCCATGCAGAAGTCGACGTCGAAGTCGGGCATGGAAACGCGTTCGGGATTGAGGAAACGCTCGAACAGCAGGTCGTATTGCAGCGGGTCGATGTCCGTGATACCCAAAGAATAGGCCACGAGCGACCCGGCACCCGAACCACGGCCCGGCCCCACCGGCACGCCGTTCTCGCGCGCCCAGCGGATGAAATCGGCGACGATCAAAAAATAACCCGCGAAGCCCATCTTGCAGATGACGGCGAGCTCGGTGTCGAGTCGCGACTCATAGCTCGCGCGATCGACGCTGGGCATGCGCGCAAGCCGAGACTCGAGCCCGCGCGCCGACTCGCTGCGCAGGTGACCCTCGGTCGTTTCGCCTGCAGGCACCGGGTACTCGGGCAACCGACTCTCGCCGAGCTGCAGCAGCAAACTGCAACGCCGCGCAATCTGCACCGAATTCGCGAGCGCCTCGGGCAGGTCGGCAAACAACTCGGCCATCTCGGCGGGGCTGCGCAGGTATTGCTGCGGGGTATAACGGCGTGGCCGCGAGGGATCGCCGAGCTGCGTCCCCTCGTGAATGCAGACGCGCGCCTCGTGCGACTCGAAATCGGCAGACGACAAAAATCGCACATCGTTGGTCGCCACGATCGGCACCGACTCGACGAGCGCGAGGTCCACGGTCGCCGTGAGCAGCGCCTCTTCGCCTTCGCGGCCCAGGCGGCTGACTTCAAGGTAATAACGATCGCCAAAGATCGCGCACCACTCGGCGAGCTGTCGTCGTGCATCGACCACTTTGCCGGCGGCCAAAGCGCGACCCACATCACCCTCGGCGCCACAGGAGAGCGCGATCAGTCCCGCTGTCGAGCGGGCATCAAGCCATGCGCGGTCGATGCGCGGCTCGCCACGCTGCTGACCCTCGAGATAAGCGCGGCTGACCAGGCGGGTGAGATTTCGATAACCGGCATCGTTCTGACAGAGCAGCGCGATCCGTGTCGGCGCCACGCGCTCACCGGGTTCGGCGATCAGCAGATCAACACCGACGATCGGCTTCACGCCCTTCTCGAGTGCTGCCGTGTAGAACTTCACCAAGGCGAAGAGATTACTTTGATCGGTGACGGCGACTGCGGGCATGCGCTCGGCAGCCACCTGCGCGATGAGCTCCGGGATCCGTACCACGCTGTCGACCAGCGAGTACTCGGTGTGCAGGCGGAGGTGGACGAAGTCGGTCATCGCAGGCGTGATCTTACCGGCGCGTAGCTCCTGCGGTGCACCGGCGATGGCCCATAGGCATCGAGGGCAGCCAGATGTGCGGGCACGGGATACCCCTTGTGGATCGCGAAACCGTATTCAGGATGACGCGTATCCAGTTGTTCCATAACGTGATCCCGCGCGGTCTTGGCGAGAATCGAGGCCGCGCTGATCGCCGCCACCTTGCTGTCGCCCTTGACGATGGCGACCGCGGAGCGCACACCCTCAAGGCCCTCGAGCGAGGGCAGGCGGTTGCCATCGATCTCGAGGTGACTCGGGCGCACGGCAAGCGCGATCACCGCGCGGCGCATGGCGAGCAGCGTCGCCTGCAGAATATTGATCGCATCGATCTCGGCCGCGCTCGCAAGACCGATCCCCCAAGCGATGGCGCGCTCGCGGATGAGCGGTGCGAGCGCCTCGCGCTGCGCCGACTTCAATGCCTTCGAGTCGGCAAGTCCCGCAATTGGCCGCGCCGGATCGAGGATGACTGCCGCCGCCACCACCGGTCCCGCCAGCGGGCCGCGGCCTGCTTCATCCACGCCCGCTGACCACTCAATCATGCCTTGATGCTCACCATGCCTCGATGCTCAAGGACGCACGAGCTCAAGCACCGCGTCGGCCGCCAAGCCCGCACCGCCCTGTCGCAACTGCTGGTGCACGCTCGCGAAGTCGCGACGCAGCGACTCGATCGCCGCCGGCTCTTCAAACCAGCGCAGCACGGCAGCCCCGAGGGCCTCGGGCGTCACGGCTTCCTGAAAAAACTCCGGGACCACCTCGCGACCCACGAGCAAATTCGGCTGCGAGAAATGCTTCACTTTGACGAGGCCAAGCCGACGCAGCAAAAACGCCGTCAGCGGCGCAAGTTGATAAGCGACGACCATGGGGCGCTGCGAGAGCAGCGTCTCGAGAGTCGCCGTACCCGAAGCCGTGAGCACCACGTCCGCGGCCGCGAGGGCCAGCCGCGATTGCCCATCCTGAACTTTGATCGCGAGCCCCGCGCTCGCCTCCGCAAGCGCCGACTCGAAATGCGCTCGCGTGGCTGCACTCGTCAGCGGCACTACGAATTTCACCCCCGGCCGACGCGCAGCGAGCCAGCCCGCGGCGCCAACGAAAGGCGTCGCCAGTCGCGAGACCTCGCCCATGCGACTGCCGGGCAACAGAGCGACGATCTCGTCGGACTCTGCGTAGCCGAGAGCGGCGCGCGCGGCACTGCGATCGGCTTGCAGCGGAAACTGATCGGCAAGCGGATGTCCCACGAAGCGTGCGGTCACGCCATGCCGCGCATAGAACTCGGGCTCGAAGGGCAGCAGACAAAGAATTCGGTCACAGGATTCGGCGATGCCGCGCACCCGCCCCTGCCGCCAGGCCCAGACCTGTGGACTCACGTACTGCGCGGTCGGCAGACCCGCACGCTTGAGCCGACGCGCGAGCCCGAGATTGAACTCGGGCGCATCGATGCCCACGAAGACCGCGGGTCGCCGCGCCACAAATTCTTTGATCAGGCGACGCCGCAGTCGCAGCAATCGCGGCAAGTGGCGCAGGATCTCGGCGAGCCCCATGAGCGCAAGTTCATCGCTCGCGGCTAGCGCCTCGCATCCCGCCTCGCGCATCCGCGGCCCGGGCACACCGACGAAGCGCGCACCCGGCAAGCGCTCGCGGATGGCCGCGATCAGGGCGGCACCGAGGTTGTCGCCCGAAGCCTCGCCGGCCACGAGCGCGATCAAAGGTTCGGCAGCGTTCCCCGTCTTGCTCAACGGATCAGGCTGCGGTTCGACCGCGGAAAGAAATCGACGAAGGCCTGCAGCTCGGGCTGGCTCTTTGCGGCCCGCGTGATCTCGTCGATGGCTTGCTGCAGCGGCAGCTCCGATCGATACAGCGTCTTGTACGCATTTTTAATGTTGCGCACTTGCTCGGCAGAGAAGCCGCGCCGCGAAATGCCGGTGGCATTGATCGAGTGCGGTTCGGCCGGGTGCCCGACCGCCATCACATAGGGTGGCACATCGCGCGTGACCGCCGTGTTGTTGGCGATGAACGCATGCGCGCCGATCTTGCAAAACTGATGTACACCGGTGAAGCCTGCGAGGATCACCCAGTCGTCGATCTCGACATGCCCGGCAAGCGTTGCCAAATTGGCGAACACGCAGTGACTGCCGACGATGCAGTCGTGCGCCACATGCGATGACGCCATGAACAGATTGTCATCACCGACCGTGGTCACGCCCTTGTCCTTGGCCGTGCCGCGATTGACCGTCACATACTCACGAAACGTGTTGCCGTTGCCGATGACGACGCGCGTCGGTTCACCCGCATATTTTTTATCCTGCGGCGCATCGCCGATCGAGGCGAACTGAAAGACCCGATTGTTGGCGCCGATCGTCGTGTGCCCGGTAATCACCACGTGCGGACCGATCACGCAGCCCGGACCGATTTCGACATCCGGGCCGATGATCGAATACGCACCGATTTCGATGTCTGCCGCGAGCTTGGCCGACGCTGCAATGACGGCTCGCGGGTCGATGCCGCCCGCCATTACGCTGGCCCCTGCGCCGACTTCCCCGACTCTGGCGCGACCATGAGTTCGGCCGAGGCCACCTCGACGTCGCCAACGAAAGCCGCCGCCTCGAACTTCCAGATGCCGCGCATCTGCCGCTGCAACTTCGCGGTCAAAATCAACTGATCGCCCGGCTCGACCGGTCGTCGGAACCGCGCTTTGTCGATGCCGACAAAATAAAACCGTGTTTCTTCATCCGGCAAAACCTTCGCGGTACGAAACGCCAGAATACCCGCGGTCTGCGCAAGTGCCTCGATGATGATCACCCCGGGCATTACCGGCCGATAGGGAAAATGTCCGGGAAAAAACGGCTCGTTGTAAGTGACATTTTTGAGCGCGCGGATGCTCTCGCCCTCCTTGCACTCGAGCACCCGATCGACCAACAGAAACGGGTAACGATGCGGCAGCTGCCGCAAGATTTCATTGATGTCGAGTATGGCTTCGCTCACGATGATCCCTCGCCTGTGTGGCCTGTTTGGCCTGTTTGGCCTCAATGCCCTGAATGGCTCGTTTAGCCGTCCTTGTTCGTTGTGCTCGCCGAGTCGCCAGCCGACGCGCCGCGCTCGAGATCGGTGACGCGCTGCGCGAGCGTATCGAGCCGCTTCACGCGGCCGACGATACGCCGCCATTCGCTCGCCGATTCCACCGGAATGCCGCCGCCCGAATAGATGCCGGGCTCGCGGATGTCGCTGGTGACAAAACTCGTACCCGTAAGCGTGACGTCGTCACAGACCGTCAGGTGCCCGGCAATACAGACCCCACCACCGATCCGACAACGCGCGCCGACCTCTGCACTGCCCGCCATGCCGGCGCAACCAGCAAGCGCGGTGTGATCGCCGACGCGGCAGTTGTGGCCGATCTGCACGAGGTTGTCCATCTTCACGCCGTTGCCGATCACCGTGTCATCGAGTGCGCCACGATCAACCGCGCTGTTGGCGCCGATCTCGACATCGCAGCCAATACGCACCGTACCCACCTGCGGCACGAAGACCCAACGCTCGCCCTCGGCGGCATACCCAAAACCATCGGCACCGATCACTGCGCCCGGATGCAAAATCGAGCGATCGCCGATGACCACCTTGTCCATCACCGTGACGCGCGCGACGAGGCGTACGTCATCGCCAAGACTGACCTCATCGCCGATCACCGACCCTGCACCAATGAACGCGCGCGCACCGATACGGCTACGCGCGCCGATCACGACCAGCGGCCCGACATGCGCGGAGGGATGGATCTCGGCATCGGCGGCGACCACGGCCGAGGGATGGACGCCCGCAGGGCCCATCGGCGCGGGATGCAAAAGCTGCGCGATGTACGCGAAGCTCGCGTGCGGATTTTCGGCGAGCAGACAATCGAGCGTCGTGGCCTCCTGCATCTTGGGGTGCAGAATGATGGCGCCAGCATGGGCTGAAGCGAGCTGATCGACGAGCTTGGGATTGGCAAAGAAAGAGAGCCCGCGGGGACCTGCTCCCGCGAGCGCGCCGATGTGGTCGATGAGGCGATCCGGATCGCCGCGCAGCGTCAGACCAAAGCGAACCGCGAGCTCACCGAGCGTGAATGGCATTGCGTCCGCCCCGTGCGGCCGCCCGCCGACTCAGCGCGTGGCGGGCTTCGCCGGCGCCGCCGCGCTCACGCGCTGCTGCAGGGCCGACAACACGCCCGGCGTGATGTCGAGCGTCTGGGTCGCATAGATCACGCCGTCGGTGACGACGAGATCAAAGTTTTGCGCCTTCGAGTAGGTGCGAACTTCTTCGATCAGCGTACGCTGCAACTTCGACATTTCTTCGTTGCGACGCGCGTTGAAGTCGTCGTTCACTTCCTGCTGGCGACGAGCGAGATCACGCTCGCCATCGCGCAGTTCTTTTTCGGCGCGCGAGACCTGATCGGGCGTCATGGTGGCGCGATCTTTGACGAGTTTGTCGCGCTTGCCCTGGAGCGACGTCGCCTGAGTCTGCAACTCGCGCTGCTTGGCCGCCGCCTCGCTGCGCAGTGACTCGATGAGCGCCTTACCCTGCGGGCTCTCGTCCATCAAGCGCCCGAAATCGAGCACGCCCACCTTGATTTCGGCCATCGCCGGAGCGCCCGCAAGCGCCGCCATTGCCGCCATCGCCGGCATCATCGCCTTGGAGAACATACGCATCGTCAACCCAACCTCTGAATGTGCGACCGGCTCAGAACGCCTGACCGATCGTGAACTGGAACCTTTCTTCCTCGTCTTCGAACTGCACGCCGTCACCCTTGAAGGTGTTGAGCGGCAGCGCGTAACTGAAACGAAATACGCCGAGCGGCGCCAGCCACTGCACCGCGACGCCCGCTGACTTCTTCAAGTTATCATACTTGAACTTGTAATCGACCGGGGTGACGCCATCGGCGCCCGTGAACTGGTAGAAATCCCGCGTCGAAAACACGTTGCCGATATCGAAGAAGGCCGTCGCCCGCGCGGTGGTCCGCCATTTTTCCGGGGTCGGGATAATCAGCTCGGCGCGCGCCGCCACCTTGAGGTTGCCGCCATAGGGGTTGCCGAAGCTGTCTTTGGGACCCAAGCGACTCTCGCGATAGCCACGCACCGTGTCCGGGCCCCCAGCAAAGAAATTGCGATAAGGCGGCGGCGCGGTGGTGTCGCCGAGCTCTTGGCTGTAACCCACATCCCCACCGAGCGCCAAAGTCCAGCGCCCAAAGAGCGGGACGAACTGCAGGAATTCATAGGCTGCGGTGGCGTACTGCACGTCGCTGAGGGGCAACGCATAGCTGAGCGAGAGCGTGTGCCGCATGCCGCGATCGGCAAAGAGCGCGCGATTGCGACTGTCGTAGCTCCAGCCGACGGCAAGTTCGAAGGAATCGAACTGCGTGGTGTCGAGTGTGGTGGCCGGGATGATGAATCCGCCACCGTAGTCCTGCTCGGGCACGATCTGCACCCGATAGTCGCCATTGCTGCGCACCCAGCTGCGAGCCTGCTCGGCGCTACCCTCGCCGGTGATCAGCGAGGAGCGCTGTATCGAGAGTCCGACCCGCAAGCCCTGGAACTCGGTGATCGGATAGCCATAGTCGACACCGAGCGCGAGCGACTCCGAAGAAAAGTCTGACGATGCGGAGACGAACTGCGTCACGTCGCGATACGTGAACGAAAGCGTGCGCGCGACCCCATCGATGTTGGTGTAGGGGTTGGTGTGCGAGATGCCATACACCTTCGAGTAGCGACCCGAGTTCAGATCGATGGCGATACGCTCGCCCGAACCCATGAAATTGCTGTCGGCGTAGTTGCCATTGAGAATGAACGACTGCGACTCGGAATAGCCGACGCCACCACCGAGCTGCGCCGAAGGGCCTTGTTTCACTTCGAACTCGACGTCGACGAGATCGGCCGTGCCCGGGACCGGCTTGGTTTCCGATTCCACCTTTTCGATGAACGGCAAACGTTGGATACGCTGCTTCGAGCGCTCGACGAGCACGTTCGAGAGCCATGCGCCTTCGAGCTGACGCATCTCGCGACGCAGCACGTCGTCGTTGATCTTGGTCACGTTGTTGAACACGATGTGCCGCACGTACACACGATTGCCCGGATCAATGAAAAAGGTGATGCCCACCTCTTTCTTGCCGTCATCGGGCGTCGGTACCGGATCGACCTTGGCGAACGCGTAGCCCTCGAGCCCGAGCCGGTTTTGGATCAGCTCCTGCGTCGCCGTGATGTCTTTCTTCGAGTAGGTGTCGCCGGTCTTCACGAGCAGATAATTTTTGAGCTCTTCTTCGGCGACCACGAAGGTACCGGCGAGCTTCACCGTGCTCAGCTTGAAGACCTCACCCTCGTTCACGTTGACGGTGATGAAGATGTCGTCCTTCTCGGGCGCGATCGCCACCTGCGTCGACTCGATCTCGAAGTTGGCGTAACCGCGGTCCATGTAGAACGACCGCAGTTTTTCGAGGTCGCCCTGCAGCGACTCGCGCGAATAGCGATCGTCTTGCTTGTACCAGGACAGCCAGTTCGGCGTCTTGAGTTCGAAATCTTCGAGCACGTCTTCTTGCTCGAAGCGCTCGTTGCCAACGAGATTGATCTGCCGAATCTGCGCGCGCTTGCCTTCTTTGATGTCGATCTTCACGCGCACCCGGTTGTCGGAAACTTCTTCGACCTGGGTGTCGATCCGCACGGCGTATTTGCCGCGGCTGAAGTACTGATCGGTGAGAAACTGCTTCACGTCCTCGAGCACCGAGCGATCGAAAGTCTTGCCGGTCGCAAGACCCACGTTGCGCAGACTCTTGTTCAGATCTTCGGTCTTGATGTCCTTGTTGCCCTTGATCTCGAAACTCTCGATCGAAGGACGCTCGAGCACCGCGACGATCAGCGTACCCGCTTCCCAGCGCAGTTCGACATCGCGAAAGAAGCCGGTGTCATAGAGCGCGCGGATGGCCTCGCGCACCCGCTGCTGCGTCAGGCGATCACCGATGTTGACCGGCAGATAGTTGTACACCGTGCCTTCGGAGACGCGCTGCAAACCCTCGACGCGAATGTTGTCGACGCGCAGCACCGGCGGCTCTTGGGCGAGCGCCGTGGCAGCATGAAAGGACGATGCAAGAAGCAGCACCGCAGCCAGAGCAAACCGAATCCGTGTGATCAACCGAGCTGCCTCGTGAAATCATTGAAGAGCGCCACGCCCATGAGCATGAGCAGCAACGCGATACCCACCTGCTGTCCGAGCGCCTGCACCCGATCGGGAATCGGCGAGCCGCGGACCCATTCGATGAGCTGGTAGACGATCTGACCGCCATCGAGGATGGGGATGGGCAAAAGATTGAGAAAGCCGAGACTGAGCGAGATGACGATCAAAAAACCGAGGAATTCGGTCAGCCCGCTCTGTGCAGACTCGCCTGCGAACTCGGCGATCGACAGCGGCCCCGACAAATTTTTGAGCGACACCTGACCGAACAGCATGCGCGCGAACATCTTGGCCTGCAGCACGGTCATGTCCCAGGCGCGCTGCGTGGCCACGGTGAGTGACTCGAGCGGGCCGTAATCGCGCTGGTTGACGAGCTCGGCGGGCCACGGCGGCGGTGGTGGCGTCGCGACCCGAATGCGACCGATTTCTTTGCCCTCGATCACATCGGCGGTGCTGCGCAGCGTCACCTGTGCAGCCTGACCATTACGCACATAGCTCAGGACGATGTCGCGATTCGGCCGCGCCGAGATCATGTCGACGAGCGCCGGGAAATCAGCGACCGACTCACCATCTATGGCGGTCACGCGATCGCCCGCCTGCAAACCTGCGAGCGCTGCCGGACCGCCGGCATCGACCTTGCCGAATTCCGCAGGCACGGGGGGCGTCCAGAACCGCATGCCCAAACCTCGCAGCAACGCCGAAGGCTCGGTGAGTGCGCGGCGCACTTCAGGATCATCGATCCGCAGCTCGAGATTGCGCACGCCCGAGCCCGGACGCTGCACCTCGATGTCGACCTTGCCATCGTCGCTGATCGCTTCGACGAGCCCGAGCACCACATCGGAGTGAGTGGCGATATCGCGATTTTCGATGCGCAGGAACTGATCGTTGGGGCGCAGGTCAGCGCGCGCCGCGAGCGAGTCCGCGACCACTTTGCCAACCACCGGCTTCACCTGCGGCTCGCCACTCACCCAAAGAATCGCCCAGAGCACGAGGATGGCGAAGATGATGTTGAAGGCCGGCCCGGCAAGCAGCACGAGGATGCGTTGCCATGGTGCCTTGCGCGTGAATGAGCTGGCGAGATCTTCGGGGGGGACTGGCCCCTCACGCTCATCGAGCAACTTGACGTAGCCACCGAGTGGCAGCGCGGCAAAGACGTATTCGGTGCCGTCGCGACGGCCCACGTGCTTCCAGAGTGCGGGACCAAAACCGACCGAGAAGCGCAGCACCTTGAAGCCGAGCTTGCGCGCCACCCAAAAGTGCCCGTACTCGTGCACGGTGACGAGCAGACTCACGGCCACGACGAAGCCGGCGATCGTCCAGAAAAAATCCATCAGAGCGCCCTCGCCGTTCGCCGCTCGCTGATGGCGCGCAGCGCGGCAACCCGCGCCGCGCCATCGGCCGCGAGCACGCTGTCCAAGTCCTTGACCGACCCGGCCGACACGGCGTTCATCACGCTGTCAATGACCGCGGGGATACCGCTGAAGTTCAAACGCCCCTCCAGGAAGGCCGCCACGGCGACCTCATTGGCCGCATTCAGGATGGCGGGCGCGAGCCCACCCGCAACCGCCGCCCGCCGGGCCAAGGCCAGACAGGGGAATCGACCCGTATCCGGAGGCTCGAATTGCAGCACGCCGGCCCGGGCAAGATCGAGGAATTGTACACCGGAGTCGATGCGGTCCGGCCAACCGAGGGCATGGGCAATGGGGGTGCGCATATCGGGCGAACCGAGCTGGGCCAGCATCGAACCGTCGACATACTCGACCAGTGAATGCACCAGGCTCTGCCGATGGACCACCACCTCGACCTGCTCGATCGGCAGACCGTAGAGGATGCAGGCCTCGATCACTTCGAGTCCCTTGTTCATGAGCGTGGCCGAATCCACCGAGATTTTCAGGCCCATCACCCACTTCGGGTGTTTGCAGGCCTGCTCGGGCGTCGCCATCGCGATGGCCTCGGCGCTCCAGTCGACGAAGGGCCCGCCTGAGGCCGTGAGCAGGATGCGCCGTACGCCGGGGGGCGCACAACCGGTTTCGGCACCCGCCGGCCAGCACTGAAAAATGGCGTTGTGTTCGCTGTCGATAGGCAACAAGGTTGCACCGCCCTCACGCGCCGCAGCGATGAGGATGGGGCCCGCCATCACGAGCGGCTCTTTGTTGGCGATCATCAGCCGCTTGCCGGCGCGCGCCGCGGCGAGCGATGACGACAAACCGGCCGCGCCCACAATGCCCGCCATGACATAAGGCGCTTGCGGGAGTGCCGCGATCTCATCGAGCGCCGACTCACCGACGAGCACCCGGGTCGGCAGACCCGCCGCACGCAAGCCGCGCTCGAGCGCCTGCGCCGCCTCGGGGTCGACCAGCGCCGCGACCTCGGGCCGAAACTGCAGGCACTGCGTGAGCAACTTGGCGTGATCGCGTCGCGCACCGAGGGCGATCGCGCGAAAACGTTCGGGGTGAAGCGCGATCACATCGAGCGTGTTGTCGCCGATCGTGCCCGTGGAACCAAGCACCGCGACGCCGATGGGTTCGCCTGCGCGAACACCCATCAGGCTGCGCCCCCGATCAAACCCGCTTCGAGCAGGCCGAGCACGAAGATGGGCACGCCCGCCGACAGACTGTCGAAACGATCGAGCACTCCCCCATGACCCGGGAACAGTCCGCCGCTATCTTTGAGCCCCGAGTGCCGCTTCATCAGACTCTCGGTCAGATCGCCGACCACGGAGAACGCCGCCGCGGCCGCGGCCGTCAACAAAACGGCGGTTAGCGGCCAGACCAAAAAATACGCGCCGATTGCGGCGACCAAAAGAGAGGCGATTACACCGCCGATCACGCCTTCCCAGCTCTTGCCGGGCGACACTTGGGGCGCGAGTCGTAGCCGGCCAAAGCGGTTACCGGCAAAGTAGGCACCGATATCTGCCGCCATCACGACGACGAGGGCAAACAGCAACACCCACGCGCCGTTTTCTTCGACGCGCAAACGCTGCAGCGCGACGCCGGCGGGGATCATCACGAAGAGCCCGGCAATGGCCGTCGCCACCCGCCCGCCGCGCGTCGGCGCAAACATCACCCAAGCGAGCGCTACCAACCACCAGATCGCCGCAACACCCATGAGCAAAGAAAGCGCGCTCGGCGTCCGGGTGTATTGCCAAGCGACGAGAAAACCAAGACCCACCAAAAGCACATAGGCACGGCGCAAGGGCGGCCGCTCCAGCTTGAGGAACGCCGACCACTCCCAGGCGCCGCTCAAAACCACGAGCGCCACCAGCACAGTCGTGGACCCTGCCGGCAGAGCAAAGATCACCAGCACTATCGCCACCGCGAGCACGATCGCCGTCAGCGCCCGTTCACGCAGACCCGCGTAGCGACTCACTTCTTTGACCCGCCCGCTGTTGACCCGCTCGGTTTGGTGGCGCTCGCTTGGGCGCCGGTCAGCCCGAACCGGCGATCACGCCCGGTGAAATCTTCGATCGCGCGCTGAAGTTCAGCCGCATCGAAGTCGGGCCAAAGCAAGTCGGTGAAATAAAGCTCGGCATAAGCGATGTTCCAGAGCAAAAAATTGCTCACGCGATGATCGCCCCCCGTGCGTATGAAGAGATCCGGGTCGGGCAGATCGGCGAGCTGCAACTCGGCCGCGAACAGGTCTTCGTCGATATCGCTCGCACGGATGGCGCCACTCGCCGCCTGCGCCGCAAGCCGCTTGGCAGCCTCGACCACGTCCCAGCGACCACCGTAACTCACCGCCACCTGCAGACAGAGGCCCGCGTTACCCGCCGTCATCGCCTCGGCCTCGGCAATACGCTGCTGCAAGCGCACCGCGAGGCGCTGTCGATTGCCGATCACCCGCAGCCGCACCCGATTGGCATGCAATTCTTCGACTTCGCGATCGAGCGCCTCCATGAAGAGACTCATGAGCGTGGCGACCTCGGTCTCGGGTCGGCGCCAGTTTTCGCTGGAAAACGCGAACAGCGTGAGCGCACCGACGCCAAGTTGCACGCACTCGCGGATCACCTGGCGCACGGGCTCGATGCCCGCCCGATGACCGGCAGAGCGCGGCTCGCCACGGGCTTCGGCCCAGCGGCCGTTGCCGTCCATGACGATGGCGATGTGCTTGGGCGAGGTCAAGAGCTGCGCTCGCGGCCTCAGACCTGCATGATTTCTTTTTCTTTGACTGCGAGGACGGCTTCGATCTCGGCCACGTACTTGTCGGTGAGCTTCTGGATCTCTTCCTGCACCTTTTTTTCTTCGTCCTGGCTGATCATCTTTTCTTTGAGCGCTTCTTTGACGTCTTGCAGCACGTCACGACGCACATTACGCACCGAGACGCGCGCGCCCTCGGCATCGCCACGCACCACCTTGGTGAGATCGCGACGGCGCTCTTCGGTAAGCGGCGGCAGCGGCACGCGGATGACCGCACCTGCCGTATTCGGCGTCAGCCCGAGATCGGACTTGTAGATGGTCTTTTCGACCGCTTGAATCGCGCTTTTATCCCAGGGCGTGATGACGATGGTGCGCGCATCTTCGACGCCGATATTGGCAAGCTGCGACAGCGGCGTCTCGGTGCCGTAGTAGTCGACCTTCAGGTTCTCGACCAGGCTCGGGCTGGCACGGCCCGTCCGCAGCTTTTTGAGATCCGCCTGAAATTGCTGCACGCACTTCGCCATGCGCGCGGTGGCATCTTTCTTGAAATCTTCGATCATCGTCGTCTACCTCAGGAGTTGGTCACCACGGTGCCGATGTCCTCACCCTGCACGATACGCAGCAGATCGCCGGCATTCGTCAGGTTATAGACCTGCAGCGGCAGCTTATTGTCACGGCACATCACGATCGCCGTGGCATCCATCACATTGAGCCGCTCATCGAGCACCCGATCAAAAGTAAGCCGAGGATAGCGCAGGGCATCGGGATCTTTCATCGGGTCGGCCGAATAGATGCCATTGACCTTGGTGGCCTTGACGAGCAACTCCGCGCCGACCTCGATCGCGCGCAACGAGGCCGCCGTGTCGGTGGTGAAAAACGGATTGCCGGTCCCGGCCGCGAACAGCACCACCCGCCCCTTTTCGAGATGACGAATGGCGCGCCGCCGAATGTATTCCTCACAGACCTGATTGATGCGGATCGCGGACATCACGCGCGCATAGCTGCCGATGCTCTCGAGCGCATCCTGCATCGCCAGGCAATTCATGACCGTGGCCAGCATGCCCATGTGATCGCCGGTGACGCGGTCCATCCCCGCGCGCGCGAGCCCCGCACCGCGAAAGATATTCCCGCCCCCGATAACGACCGCCACCTGCACACCGAGCGAGGTGAGTTCCTGGATCTCGAGTGCGATGCGCTTGATCACCGCCGGATCGATCCCGTAGTCGGTGCTGCCCATCAGGGCTTCGCCCGACAGTTTGACGAGGATACGCTTGTACCGAACGCCCGCTTCAACCATTGCCCGTCTCCTCTTGAGGAAAACCCCGCCGAGGCGGGGTTTTAGTTGGCTCTCTGCGGCGGCTTACTTGCCGCTGCTTGCTTTGACCTGTGCCATGACCTCGCCGACGAAGTCATCCTGCTTCTTTTCGATGCCGGCGCCAACCTCGAAACGGCGGAACGCCTTCACCTCGGCCTTGGCGGCCTTCAGCAGCTTTTCGATGCTTTGGTCCGGATCTTTGACGAAGAGCTGCCCGAGCAGCGCTTTTTCATTGAAGGTCTTGCGCAGGCGACCCTCGACCATCTTGGCGACGATCTCGGCGGGCTTGCCCTCGGCGAGCGCCTTCTCGGTTTCGATCTCGCGCTCTTTGGCGACCACCTCGGCAGGCACATCGGCCGCCGAAAGATAGTCGGGATTGCTCGCCGCCACGTGCATGGCGAGATCGTGCGCGAGTTCGGCCGTGCCGCCCTCGATCGCGACCAGCGCGCCGATCCGCGTGCCGTGCCGATACGCGCCGAGAAAACCCGTCGAAGCCAGCGATGCATGCCGACGAACCGAGATGTTCTCGCCGATCTTGGCGATGAGCGCACGACGACGCTCATCGACGGTCTCGCCCGAAGCAAGCTTGAGCGCGTTGAGCGCCTCGAGATCAGCCGGATTCGCAGCCAGCGCCACCTTGGCGACCTCGCTCGAGAACCCTTGGAAATCAGCCTCGCGCGCGACGAAGTCGGTCTCGCAGTTGATCTCGGCCATGACGGCGGACTTACCGTCGGCTGATTTCTCGAGCGCAATCACCCCTTCGGCGGCCACGCGCGCGGCTTTCTTGTCAGCCTTGGCGAGCCCCTGCTTGCGCATGAGTTCAGCCGCAGCATCGAGATCGCCCTGCGTTTCGACGAGTGCCCTCTTGCACTCCATCATGCCAGCGCCCGTGCGCTCGCGTAGCTGTTTGACTGCTTCAGCGGAAATAGTCATCAAAAGTCTCCTTGGATCAAACGCGCTGATGGGCTGCGCTGATCAACCACGACGGCGCGGCGGCGCGCTGGCAGTCTTGCGACGGGGGGCAGATGCGCTCGTGGCCGGAGCCACTTCGCCGTCTGCGGCCTCGGGGACCTCGACCGTCTCGGCTTCTTCCGCCGGAGCAGGTGCTGCGACCGAAGGCTGCGGCCGACGACGCGCGGGGGCCGCCGCAGCCAGGCTGCGACGCGCGGTGCGCACCGCCGCTTCGCGACGCGGTTTGCCACGCGCTGACTTCGGCTTCGGATTGCCCTGCTCGTCGAGCTCGACAAATTCGTCTTCGGTGACGGCGAGCGCCGGCGCTGCCGAGCGACCTTCGATCACGGCATCGGCGATGGCGCCCGCGTAGAGCTGAATGGCGCGCATGGCGTCATCGTTGCCCGGCACGACGTAGTCGACGCCATCGGGGGTGCAGTTGGTGTCGACGATGGCGACCACCGGGATACCGAGCTTGTTGGCTTCGTGCACGGCGATCTTCTCGTGACCGACATCGACCACAAAGATCACATCGGGCAAAGATTCCATGGCCTTGATGCCGCCGAGCGAACGCTCGAGCTTCTCGAGCTCGCGACGCAGCATCGTGCCTTCTTTCTTGCCGCGCTTGTCGAGCGAACCGTTCGCCTTCATTTCAGCGAGATCGGCGAGGCGCTTGATCGACTGCCGCACGGTCTTGAAGTTGGTGAGCATGCCACCGAGCCAACGCTGGGTGACGAAGGGCATGCCGGCGCGAGCGGCTTCTTTCTCGATCGGCTCGCGAGCCGATCGCTTGGTGCCGACGAACAGCACCGTGCCGCCATCGGACGCGACCCCGTGAACGAACTTGGCAGCCTCCGCGAACATCGGCTGCGTCTTCTCGAGGTTGATAATGTGGATCTTGTTACGTTCGCCGAAAATGAACTCAGCCATTTTCGGGTTCCAGAAGCGGGTTTGATGTCCGAAGTGGACACCCGCTTCCAGCATCTGTCGCATGGACACGCTGGCCATAAAGCACTCCTTGTCGGGTTGGGCCTCCGCACACCCTCGGCTGCCATCCCGCCACCCGAAGGTCTTGGAACACCCAGCAACCGATGTGATGATGTGCGTGTGGGTTGTTTACGTTGCCAAAAAAGGCGGCGCTTTATACCATGCACCCCCCGTAAAAACAACGCTTTACGGCCCCCCGGATACCATGCCCGTTACCCTCAAGAGCCTGCCCGAACAAGAAAAGATGCGCGAGGCCGGCCGTCTGGCCGCCGAAGTGCTCGACATGATCGGCGAGCACGTGCGCCCCGGCGTCACGACCGATGAACTCGATCGGCTCTGCCACGAGCACATCACGCAGGTGCAGCGCGCCATTCCGGCCAATCTCAACTATCGCGGATTCCCCAAAACCATTTGCGCCTCGGTCAATCACGTGGTCTGCCACGGCATTCCGGGCGACAAAAAGGTCAAAGATGGCGACATCATCAATATCGATGTCACCGTCATCCGCGACGGCTTTCATGGCGACACCAGCCGCATGTATTACGTCGGCAAACCTTTGGTGCAGGCCCAGCGACTGGTTGAGGTCTGCTTCGAGGGCATGTGGCGTGGCATCCGCCTGGTGCGACCCGGCGCAACGCTCGGCGACATCGGCCACGCCATCCAGAGCTGGGTCGAGTCGAGCGGATTCTCTGTCGTGCGCGAATACTGCGGTCACGGCATCGGCCGCATCTACCACGAAGACCCGCAAGTGCTGCATTACGGCGAGCCGGGCACCGGGCTCAAACTGCAAGCGGGCATGACCTTCACCATCGAACCCATGGTCAATGCCGGCAAGCGTCATGTAAAGCTGCTGCCCGATGGTTGGACGGTCGTCACCAAAGATCACTCGCTCTCCGCCCAGTGGGAGCACACGGTGCTCGTCACCGATACCGGCTACGAAGTGCTCACCCTCGGCGCCCGCTCGCGCGAACCCGGGCTGCTCGAAGGCGCGGCCTGATGCCAGCACGCGTACTGATCGAAGAATTACCGACTCGTCTCGCGGCCGCAGGTCACACCGCCGCCGCCTACGCGCAGGTGCTGCGCGAAGGGCAGGCCGAGCTCAAGCTGCGTTTCGAGGCCGAAGAACCGATCGAATCTTTGGTGAGCGCTCGCGCCCAGCTCATCGATGCCGTGTTGCGCGAAATATGGCGTGAGCGACTACCCGATCACGACACCGACTGGGCACTCGTCGCCGTCGGTGGCTACGGTCGCGGCGAACTGCAGCCCTGCTCCGACGTCGACATCCTCACGCTCGTACCGGCCCCGCTCGATGAGGCCGGTCGCGCCGCACTCGAGCGCTTCGTGACCTTTCTTTGGGATATCGGCATCGAGATCGGTCACAGCGTGCGCACCATCGATGAATGCCGCAGCGAAGCCGCAGCCGATGTCAGCATCATGACCACGCTGATCGAGGCGCGGCGACTCGCGGGCTCGGCGCCTTTGGTCGAGGCCATGCTCGAAGCACTAGCGCCCGTCCATCTTTGGCCGGTCAAATCTTTTTTTGAAGCCAAGGTACGCGAGCAGGCGGATCGTCACGCCAAGGCCAACGACACCGCGTACAACCTCGAGCCCAACGTCAAAACCGGGCCCGGCGGCCTGCGCGACATCCAGACCATCGCCTGGGTTGCCAAGCGCCACTTCGGCGCCGAAACACTCGAAGAGCTCGCCACACAGGGCTTTTTGACGATCGGTGAAGCGCGGCGACTCGAGGCGGCACAGGCTTTTCTTTGGAAAGTGCGCTTCGCGCTGCATACGCTCACCGGGCGGCGCGAAGATCGCCTGCTGTTCGATCATCAAATGAAGCTCGCGCGTCTTTTCGGCTATGAAGATGCGACCTTCACGCTGGCAGTCGAGCAGTTCATGCAGCGCTACTATCGCACCGTACTCGATGTCAGCCTGCTCAACGAATTGCTGCTGCAGCTCTTTCGCGAGGCCATCCTCGATGAGAGCGCGCCACCGCAACCGCTCAACCCGCGCTTTCAGCTCACCAACGGTTACCTCGAAGCCCTGCACGACGATATCTTCGTACGCCAACCCTCGACGCTGCTCGAAGTGTTCGCGTTGCTGCAACAAAACCCCGAGATCCGCGGCGTGCGCGCGCACACCATTCGCGGCATCGTGCAAAACCTTTGGTTGATCGACGAGGAGTTTCGCCAGAACCCGCGCAACCATCGACTCTTTCTCGAGATTCTGCGCGCCCCTGCGGGTGTCACCAACGAATTGCGCCGCATGAACACCTATGGCGTGCTCGGGCGCTACATCCCCTCTTTCGGGCGCATTGTAGGTCGCATGCAGTACGACCTCTTTCATGCCTATACGGTCGATGCGCACACCTTGTTCGTGGTCAGCAACCTGCGTCGTCTCGCGTTGCCGCGCTTCAATCACGAGCTACCGAATCTCTCGCAGATCATGCAGTCGCTCCCGAGGCCCGAAGTCGCCTATCTCGCGGCGCTTTTTCACGATATTGCCAAAGGGCGCGGCGGCGATCACTCGGAGCTCGGCTCCGTCGATGCCGAGTCGTTCTGCCTGGAGCAGGGGCTCTCGCGCTACGACGCGCGACTCGTCGCCTGGCTCGTGCGCAATCACCTGCAGCTTTCGCTGACTGCGCAAAAGCAGGATATCTCCGACCCCGAAGTGATCAACGAATTTGCCCGTTTCGTGGGCGATGAAACACACCTCGATCATCTCTATGTGCTGACGGCCGCCGACGTGCGCGCGACCAATCCGCGGCTCTGGAACTCCTGGAAAGCCTCCCTCTTTAGCGAATTCCATGATCGCGTGAAGCGCGCGCTGCGCCGCGGTCTCGAGACTCCGGTCGATCAGGAAGAGCTCAAGCAAGAAAATCAGACGCAGGCTCGCGAGCTGCTCGCGGCGATCGGCGTCAAAGAAGATACGGTCGATCAGGTCTGGACCATGTTCGCCGACGCCTATTTTCTGCGCCACACGCCGCAAGAGATTGCTTGGCACACGCGCGTGCTCGCCGAACGCGATGCCGAAGTCGACGACCCCGTGGTTTCGGTACAGGCCGAGAGCGAGCGCGGCACCACCTCAATCATGACGTTTGCCCCGCATCGACAGCACGGCTTTGCGCGCACCACCGCGGTGCTCGATCAACTCGGCTTCAACATCGTCGATGCGCGCATCACCCCGACCGGCGATGGCAACAGCATCGACCTCTATCACGTGCTCGAAGAAGACGGCACACCGATCGCCGATGCCGAGCGACACGAAGAAATCGAACTCGCGTTGCAGCGCTCGCTCGCCGCACCACGCGATTCGGCGATGGGGGTCTCGCGCCGCGCGCCGCGCCAGGTGCGGCTCTTCAACACGCGCACGCAGATCGTCGTCACGACTGACGAGCGTAATCAGCGATCAGTACTGGAAATCATCGCCGCGGACCGACCGGGGCTGCTCTGCGACATTGGCAAAGTGATGATGGATGAGCGTATCGATCTGCTCGGCGCCAAGATCATGACCGTGGGTGAACGTGCCGAAGACGTTTTTTACGTGAGTGATGCACAACAAGGCCCGCTCGCCGAGGAACGTGCGCAGCGCCTCGTTACCCGCCTCACCGAAGCACTCGAACAGCGCCGCGCAGCCTGATACGTACCCGGCATGAATTCGGATCTATCGCGCCTGCAGGCCTATCCGTTCGAGCGTCTGGCCGCACTGAAAGCCGGGGTGACGCCGCCCGCGACGCTTGCGCACATCGCGCTCTCGATCGGCGAGCCAAAACACGCCCCGCCGCCTTTCGTACTCGACACCCTGCGTCAATCTTTGAATGGACTCGGCGCCTACCCGGCGACTGCGGGCACGCCAGAGCTCAAAGCCGCCTGCGGGCGGTGGCTGGAGCGAAGATTTTCTCTTCCCGCCGCGAGCGTAGGCCCCGCCCACGTGCTGCCGGTCAACGGCACGCGCGAGGCCCTCTTTGCCATCGCGCAGGCGTTGGTTGATCGCGGTAGCGGTGCTCGACCTCTGGTCGCCATGCCGAACCCCTTCTACCAAATCTATGAAGGTGCGGCGCTGCTCGCCGGTGCTGAGCCCTATTTCATCGATACTCCTGCCGAAAACGGCTTTTTGCCGAACCTCGAGGCGGTGCCCGCGAGCGTCTGGCCGCGCGTGCAGCTGCTTTATCTTTGTAGTCCGGGTAACCCCGGCGGCGCGGTCATGAGTGTGGCGCAGTGGCAGCAGGCGCTAGCCCTCGCCGAGCGCTACGATTTTTTGATCGCCGCCGATGAATGCTACGCCGAGCTCTACGCCGACGAGACCCGCCCGCCACCCTCTTTGCTCAACGCCGCCCTCGCGAGCGGTCACGCCGCCTATGAACGCTGCGTGGTGTTTCACAGTCTCTCGAAGCGCTCAAGCCTGCCCGGCCTGCGTTCAGGCTTCGTGGCTGGCGATACGAAGCTGCTTGAAAAGTTCCTGCTCTATCGCACCTATCATGGCTGCGCCATGCCGCTGCCCACGCAGGCGGCGAGCGTTGCCGCATGGAACGATGAAGCCCACGTGATCGAGAATCGCCGTCTCTACCGCGAGAAGTTCGCGAAGCTGATCCCGATCCTCGCGCCGCACCTGACGTTCACCAAACCCGAAGGTGGCTTTTATCTTTGGGCGGACGTGGGTGGCGATGATGAGGTATTCACCCGCGAGCTGTTCGCCACGCAGAACGTGACCGTGCTGCCCGGCAGCTACCTCGCGCGCAGCGTCAACGGCAGCAACCCCGGCGCAGGCCGCATACGGATCTCGCTGGTGGCCAGCGTCGATGAATGCGTCGAGGCCGCCCGGCGGATCGTCGATTTCTGCCGCCAATTTCATTGAAGGAAGCTTTGCATGACCACCCATTCGACCCAAGAGCATCCAGCACTCAAGACCCTCATCGAAACGGCTTTCGAGGAGCGCGCCGAAATCAATCCGCGCAGCGTCACGCGCGAACTCAAAGTGGCCCTCGATGAGGTGCTCGACCTTCTCGACTCGGGCAAAGTCCGCGTCGCCGAGAAACAAGATGGGCACTGGGTGGTCAACGACTGGCTCAAAAAAGCGGTGTTGCTCTACTTTCGCGCCTGGGACAACAAGCTCATCGAAGGCGGTCACACGCGATTCTTCGACAAGGTGCCGCTCAAATATGCTGCAATGGACGAAGCCACGCTTCGTGCGAGCGGCGCGCGCGTGGTGCCCGATGCAGTGGTGCGCAAGGGCTCATACATCGGACCGAATGTCGTGCTCATGCCCTCGTTCGTCAATATCGGCGCCTACGTGGACTCCGGCAGCATGGTCGACACCTGGGCGACCGTCGGCTCCTGCGCACAGATCGGCAAGAACGTGCATCTTTCAGGCGGTGTGGGGATCGGCGGCGTGCTCGAGCCGCTGCAGGCTGCGCCCACGATCATTGAAGATCACTGCTTCATCGGCGCCCGCTCGGAGATCGTCGAGGGCGTGATCGTGGAGGAAGGCGCCGTCATTTCGATGGGCGTCTATATCGGTCAAAGCACGCGCATTTACGACCGTGAAACCGGCCGAGTCAGCTACGGCCGAGTTCCCGCGGGCGCGGTCGTGGTGCCGGGGAGCCTGCCCGCCAAAGACGGCTCACATTCACTCTACGCCGCCGTGATCGTGAAGAAGGTCGACGCGCAAACTCGCGCGAAGACCTCCATCAACGAACTGCTGCGCTCGACCGACTGAGGCCTCAGAAGCTGGTCGACACCGAGAACGAGAACTTCGCGCCGGCATCGTGCCGATTGAAGAAAATCTTGTTGCCGCCGCGCTCCTGAAATTCCTGGTATTTGGTGCGCAATAGATTGCGCGCCTCGAACTTGAACTCGACCTCTTGCCCGAAGAGCTCTAGGCCCTGACGCGCCACGAAGTCCACGCTCACCCCCGGCGACTCAATGACATCGGGGAGTCCCGCGGCACCGCGTCCGGTCGCCCGATCGCTCGCGTACGAGATAAGCAAGGTTTGTTGTGATAGCGACGCCGAGTCCTCGAAGCCGAGTTGGATATTCGCGAGGTGCTGCGACTGGCCCGTGAGCGGCGCGCCGTCGGCAAAGAAATTACTCGCCGCCTGGATCGCTGTGCCAAAGAGCGCAGCGGTATCGCCGGGCTTCACCTCGATCTTCGAGTCCGACCAGGTGTAGTTGCCGATCACCACCGCTCGCCGATTCGCAAAGAAATCAGCGTCGGAGAATGTGTCCATGTCGAAGTACAACTGCGACTCGAGCTCGACACCGTAGAGGGTGGCCGCTGGCGCATTCGCAAAGCTCGTCAGCGGATTGTTGTCGCTGAAGCTGGTGAAGGCCTCGATCGGTTTGTCGATTTCTTTCCAGAATCCGGCGACGGCAACCCGCTGATTCGGGGGGAAGTACCACTCCCACCGCGCCTCGGCGTTGAGAAACTCGCTGTCGACGAGCAAAGGATTACCGATATACGCCCGATTGCTCTCCGGGTCGTAGTACGCCTGGAACATGAGCTCGCGGAACTGCGGACGGGCAATGGTCTTCGATATGTTGAACCGCGCCTGCATGTCATCCGCAAACTTCCAAGTCAGCGTTGCCGCCGGCAACACGTACGAGTTGTCGAGCGAGGTATTGGCTCCGGAATTGCTCGGCGTCGAGAACACCTGCAACGGACGAACCCGCTGCTCACCTTTTTCGTGACGAACACCGGCGTTGATTTCGAGGCCTTCGACGATCTCCGCCTGCACTTGCAGGTAGCTACCGTTCGTCTTCAGCGTCGCAGAAAACGCGGGGTCGGATTCCGTCGATTCAATCAAACCGATCCGGTAATACTCGATGATTGCTCCACCGAGCAGCAAGTCCGGGCGCAACATGCCGACGCCCGTCTCGAAATCGGAGGGCGCAATGAACAAGAACTCGCGGCGCTCTGAATCACGCTCGGTTTTGCTGCTCTCCAAACCCGCGGACACGACAAACTGCGGCGAGAACTCATAAGAAAAATCGATGCCGCCAGAGAGCAGAGATTCATCAAGGTTGGAAAAAGCGATTTCGGCGAAGCCAGTCTGGCCATTGTCGAGACGATTGATGAAATAGGAACCAAACGGGCTCGCCGCAATGTTGGATCGCGAGTAGCCGACGCCGAGCTCGAACGGCGCTTCACGGCGCGAGTTCGCCACCGCCACGCGTGCGTCGACCTTGAACGGGTCGAAATTCAGACCGCCGCTCAGCTGCGAACTCCAAACCTCGCGCTCGTACCAGCCGGTGTTTTGTTCAATGAAATCGAACCCGGTTTTCTGACTGCTTTGAATGCCTTCAGCCAAGGCCGTTCTCTTGATCGTGTCGCGAACGATCAGGTTGGTCCATCGAAGCTTGTTGCCCTCGCCAAACTCGTAGCCAAGACCCAAGAGGCCGTTGACCACGATGCGATTTTCCGTCGAGACCTCGCGATAGTTCTTGTCGATCAACGCGAGCGCAGCGTCGGCCGCCGTCTGCTCGGTGTTGTCTTTGGTGCTCCAGGCATTGCTGTAGCCCGCCGTCGCCACGATACCGAGCTCGCCATCACCGATGATGCGCGAAGTGCCGCCCGTGAGCGAAGCCGAGGCGTTGACCGGCATCTTGTCGTTGAACTGCACGACACCGGTGCGGGTATTCAAAAACTGTTTGGCAATATCGCCTGTGTCGATTTTGCCCGAGCTCAGCTTGTCGCCACTCGCAATAAAGGCTGCCATGGCGGGCGGAATCTTGCGGATCCCGCGATCCATGCCGAGCGCATCGTATTTGCTGCCGTAATGGGAATAGCCGATTTGCCCGCTGGTTTCAGTATCACCGCTCACGCCGACACCGAACTTCAAAAACGGCGCTTTCGGAACCGTGAGAGTGGTCAGGTTGATCAGACCACCGCCAAACTCGCCCGGAAGATTCGCCGAGTAGCTCTTTTGAACGAGCGACGACGAGATGACGTCGGTCGGGAAAATATCGAGCGGCACGGCACGACGCAGCGGCTCGGGGCTCGGCAACGGCGATCCATTGAGCAGTGCTTGGGAATATCGATCGCCGAGACCGCGCACATACACAAAGCCGTTGTTCGCCACGCTGAGGCCCGTGACGCGCGACAAGGCTCCGGCGACATCACCCTCACCCGTGCGCGCGATGTCTTCGGCCGACAACACCGAGAGCACCACGTTCGTGGCCTGCTGCAGATTTCGGTCACGGCGACCCACGATCACGATTTCGCCGATGGTGTCGACGTCGACCACTTCCTCGACAACCTCGCCCTCTGCGGCCGCGGGGTCAGCAGCCGCCGGCTCGACGGCCGGCGGCGGGTCCACGGGTGCTGGCTCCACGGTTTGAGGACTTTGACCGAGCGCCACCACCGGAACGATCGCGGCGGCAAGCAGCAACATGGAGCGAGACACCGCGACTGACCTATCCATTGCTGATCCTTACTGCGTGATTGCGACTGC
>Ga0194129_10000993_pt1 | contig 49703 bp, 44 predicted proteins | sample TA2KigCa35mmetaG_FD_150862 | JGI IMG/M metagenome (GOLD analysis project Ga0194129, IMG submission 150862) | Freshwater microbial communities from Lake Tanganyika, Tanzania - TA2015038 Kigoma Deep Cast 35m | ecosystem: Environmental > Aquatic > Freshwater > Lake | place: Tanzania: Lake...
TAATACTTTGCGATGATGACAATTGGCTAGACAAAGAGTATCTAAATCAAGTTCTTAATTTATTCAACACCAAATCCGACATTGGTTTGGCAGGGGGAGTAGGAAGACAAGCAGTTTTTACAAATAATATTGAGCCAGCTTGGTTTGATAAATTCAAGTGGCGTTTTATGGTGGAAACACACCATAAAAAAAACGGCTATTTAGTTAAAAACGACTATTCTATATACGGTGCAGGTTCTATATTAAAAAAATCCGTATGGAGTCTATTAAGTAAAGCAGGTTTTAAATTTCAGAATTACACAAAAAAGGCAATTGCTGAAGATCTTGAGTTATCAATGGCGGTTGCTTTTTCCGGCAATAAACTTTATTTCAATGACCAACTCACATTTGTTCATGATCTTAGGTGGGGTAGACTGTCCATTGAAAATTTAAAACAACAGGAAAAACTAAATGGCAAGTGTGGTATATATCCCATCGTATATGAGTTAATTTACCACCGTATCGGAAGTAACTTTTTATTCTTTAGATTTCTTAAACACTATTTGATAACAGTTTTTGAAGTAAAGCAGCAACTTCAAAAATTGAAAACCAAAAAACTTCAAAAAGATAACATCATAGCAGAGGTGGATTTTGTAAGAGTAAGCAGTACCTATAAAAATATGGTGTTAATGCTTCCGATTGTTATTTTCAAGTATCCAACAATAAAGCGATGGATTCAGCGGTTGGTGGAGCACAGCAAGGCCCTATGAAACCTGAGATAAGTATCATCATGTGTGCCTACAATGCAGGACGGTACATAGAAGAAGCCATTGATTCCGTGCAGGCCCAAACCTTTGAAAACTGGGAGCTGATTGTGGTGGATGATGGTTCGGTGGATGACACCGCTCAGAAAGTAAAAACCAAAATGCAGGATCAGCGCATCAGGTACATCTACCAGGAGAATGCAAAGCAAGGCAAAGCCAGAAACAATGGCATTGCCCAGGCAAAAGCCGAGTGGGTTGCCATACTGGATGCAGACGACCGTTGGATACCGGAAAAGTTGCAGCTGCAAATACCTCTAGCCCGCGAAACACAAGCGGATGTACTTTGTGGCCTTGCCAACCTAATGGATGCTGAAGGCAATAACATTGAGCAGAACCATACGGAGGCGCAGAAAACCGATTGGCTGAAACCGCAATTGAGCCTGCTAAACGGGCGCAACGATATCATATTCAGTACCGTGCTGATGAAAAAAGCGGCGATAAATGCTGTGGGTGGTTTTAACGAAACACCGTGTATGGCAGAAGACTACCATTTGTTTTTGAGCCTAACGGACCGTGGCTATACTTTTTACCGGCAGCCGGAGATATTGGCGGATTATCGCATTCATGATTCCCAAACATCCGCTACGGAATTTGTTACGTTTATGCTGTCGGTACGGGCTTTTCGGCGGGTAGATTTTAAATACATACCCCGGCGTGTGGTAAAAACTGCCATGAAAAAACGGATAAACCGTTATTTGCTGCACAACATTGATACACTCAGTGCCGGACAAAAACATGAAGTGCTAAGGTTCTATCAGGATTTTCCCGGTTTAAAGATGCATGCAATGATGCACCAATGCATGTTGTTAACGGGGGTTTCTAATTATAAAAAATGGGCGTATCGCTATGCAGATGTTGCACCAATTAATACCTTGTAATGAATATGAAATCTTTTGCCATTGTTTTTCCGTGTTTTAATGAAGAAAAAATCATTCAAAAATTTTTACAAAACATACAGGAGGTAATTATTCCCTACGCAGAAACCCATCATTTTGAATTGTTCTTGGTGGATGACGCCTCAACGGATAAAACCATAGCCCAGGCCGAACTGTACAGGGCAGAAAATAAAGGCATCTCCCTAACCATCATTTCACTTTCCTATAACATGGGCCATCAGGAGGCCATTAGGCAAGGATTGCAGCATGTTGAGGCCTCTGAAAAAAATCATACCGGTATCATTGTAATGGATGCTGACGGAGAAGACAATCCGGATGCGTTGCATAAATTAATTGTGGAGGAAAATTTTGATATTGTATTTGTGGAAAGGGGTAAAAGAGCTGAAAGCTGGTCATTTAAGCTGGGCTATTATTTTTATAAAAACATATTCAGACTTATTACCGGAAAAAAAATAAATTTTGGGAATTATTCCATGATTAGCCAAAGGGTTTTACAAAGTACGGCAAGGCAGAAATATTTTCATTATTCAGGGTTTTTATCCAAATCAAAATACAACATTCGGAAAATTAAATTTGATAGATTAAAAAGAATAGATGGCAAGTCTAAGATGAGTTACAAAGGCCTTGTTTTTCACGGGCTTTATTCCCTGGTAGAATATGCCGAAGAGATTCTGTTTTCCTTGATTAAAATATTTGCAGTGGTATTACTGGCATTGTTTGCGGTGGGTATTCATATCGTGTACTCAAAATATGTAGCGGAAATTGCGCCCTATGGGTGGTCAAGTACCATAGCTGTTAACCTGCTTATTTCGGCATTAATTATCATCAGCTCTATCATCATTTGTTTGTTGCAGATATCCATTAAAAGGTCAATCAATCAGCGCGACAGGGAATATAATGTGAGGTAATACATGGTCATCATTATTTCAATTTTTTTAGTATTAATCACCATTTGGTTATGGGTTCAACATAACCTGGCCAGGTTACTGAGTGTGACAGGTTTACTGGCTATAGCTGTATACTGGCGCATCAGTTCATGGAATTATCCGTTATCCCTGTGCATTGACGAAGCAGAGTGGCTGGCACTGGCAAGCCGGTTAAGGGACTGTGCAGTACCCTTTCAGTGTTACAATGGCAGCACTACCGGTTTTCTCAGCATTGGGTTACTCAATATATTTCCTGCACTGGGTATGGATTTGTCCTATTTCAATCTCAGGGTTTTTGGGTTTGTGGCGTGTATTATTCCAGCTTCCGCATTGTGTTATTTTGGTATCCGCAAGTGGTACGATGATGCTGTGGCAAAAATGGTTTTTCCCTGGCTCGCCATGTTCATGACTTTTGGATTTTACAACCGCGAGTTTTTGGCCTACAACACAGAATATTTGCTCATGCTGCTCTATGCTGCTATATTTTATATGTATGCGTTATGGAAGCAAAAAAGTTTTGGCAATACCAAAGAACCAATCCTAATGGCATTGCTTTTAGGGGTGATGCCGTATGTTAAATTACAGTCAGTCCCTTTTGTGTTCGCATGGTATGTGGTTTTATTGTGGAAGGGCTGGCGATATAAAACATGGAGCCGGTTACTGATATGGAATTTCGTTTTGGCATCCGCCACAGTGCTGTTTGCCGGATATTTTATGTACAAAAATATCCTGACAGATTTTTACAGAATGTACATTGAATCCAATGCATATTATGTAAATCACAGGATTACTTCTTATAAATACTCAGACAATGAGTTTATTCATCGCCTGCGTGCATTTAAGGGTATGCATATTACTACTTTTATGCCTTTGTATTTGGGTTTACTGCCTTTATTGGTATTGGGATACAAGCAATTTATTCCTCTGAAAAACCTGAAAAAGAACATATCATGGTTGACTGTTTGGGTGTTTCTTTGGGTTTGCTATTCTACCTACACCACAGGCAATGGCTATGGTCATTACAATGTGTTGCTAATTGTTCCGGTAATGTTTTTGGTGGCCAATTTGTACCATATTATCCAAAACGAAAAACCGATCTGGCTCAAATGGCTCAGCATGGCCGGGTTGTGTGTACCCATATATGTGTTTTCCGGACGTGCAGAAATTAAATCTTACCATATTGAAAACAGTTACAGCCAAACCGAGCAGTTTCTTAAAAAAAGAACATCCCCGCAGGAGCCGGTTTTGATTATGGGTTGGGAACAGGCACTGGAAGTACAGATAAGAACGCTGAGAAAACTACCGGTTCGGAATGCTACCTATCAATACATCAGCATTGGCGATTCATCATTGAGGGCCTATTACCAGAATGGTTTTTTTGCAGACATGTTAAACAGCAGGCCGCGTTATGTAGTGGATATGGAAGAAGTTTTGGAAATGCCCGGGTTGCTGCCGGTAAAGAACTTTATCCATTCACATTATAGGGTTGATACCCTGATAGAAGGCAATGTGATATATACAATTAAAAATTAACATCATGAATAAAAATATAGTATTGGCATTGGCCGCACTGGTCATTTTGTTAATACAGCCCTTTTTTACCTGGTTTACCGCTGATGATTATTGCCTGATGGGTAAGGTGCAGGCCGATGGACTTGTTAGCAACATGCTTCATGAATACCTCACCTGGGACGGGCGCAGCATCAGCTTAACCTATCCGGTTTGCCGTTTTGGGCTATGGCTTGGCAAATACTGGGTAGGGCCCATGATGGGAACCTTGTTGTTGCTGTTGTTATCGGGAATGATGCTTCGGGCTTTAGATCTGAAAAGCAACAACAAAATATCAACCACAATCCAAACCATGTCTTTGGCAGCTGCCTTGTGGCTGGCATTTTTCAACTTCAGCTCTCAAACGCTTTACTGGACCACCGGTGTGGGCTATGTGATGGACCTGGTAATGTTGATGGGTGCTTTGTGGTTACATAAGGTTTGGAAACCTACATTTAAATGTTATATGCTGGGAATACCGGTGTATTTCTACGCAGGTACCTGCTCTCCAAATGGGGTTTTAGCACTATTGGTTATTTTAATGTTGGAGCAGTTGTATCAGCAAATAATTAAAAAAGAAAAGAATTGGATGCGTTTTGGATACGCACTTTCATTTATAGTTCCTGCACTTTTAGTGGTGATACTTTCTCCTGGAAATGCGCGCAGAATGACGGGCATGAGCAGCGAAAACCTGACCCATATATGGACCATTTATTTCAATATTAAATGGCTATGTATGAATCTGTGGAAATACAACACCCTCATTGTTTGGGGTATGTTGGCGGTGGGTTTATTGGGAGCCTTAAAACAATATTTTGAAATAGAAATTAAGGGTGTTTTGGTTAAATTGCTGGCTGCCTTTTATATGCAGCGATATTTAATAGGGGCTTTTATTGCCTTTATATTCTTTTTAGCCAATCCTGCCTTGCATGCTCCCAGAACCAATATTCAGGTTGTGTTTTTTATTTTTATGTACGGTTTAACCGGTGGTAAGGAATTGTTGGGTTCAACTAAAAATAATGAAAAGGTTATTCCTTTTCTGCAGGGTTCTGTACTTATTGTTTTTTGTGCCCTTGCAAGTAGTCAGGTGTTTGATGCGAGACTGTCAAAAACACAGTTGGCTCAGCGCGATACCAAATTACGCAGTCTACACGGCACGGATGTAGTACTAACAGAAGCCGATTTTGTTCGCCCGCCCTATACCCGCTGTTTTGAAGATTTGGCCACAGACAGCAGCTACTGGCTGAATAAGTGTGTGGCAGACCACTATGGGTTAAAGTCCATAAAATTGATTGATACCCGCAAGAAGTCGGTCAATTACGGACAGATGGCGGAATAAGAACCTGGACCTTTTCATTGAAAGCACTGCATCTCTTTACCCAGAAATTTCCGTATTACGGCGGTGAGACCTTTCTGGAAGGAGAGTTGCCATTTCTGCTGCAGGCGTATGACAAAGTGTATATATATCCCCGGGAAAAGGGCGATCGTTTTTACGCAGAATTGCCCGAGCGGGTTGTGGTACAAAATGAGGTCGTTAGCGAACCTATTCAAATCAGGAATCTGTTAAAAAAGAATTGGATATGGATGCTGAAATGGCTATTGTCAGAAATTATAAGGGCCCCACATCGTTTTCGGTTTTTAAAAGAATTTTCGTATAACTGGAATCGCTGGGTGGGTTTAATTAGAGAGGCCTCAGCATTGCATACTGTGCTAAAGCAAAGCGATTCAGGCATTTATTACAGTTACTGGTTCAATGAATGGGCTACTGCAATGGCCATTTGCCGGGAGCAAGGGTTGCAAGGCAGAATGGTTGCGCGCATGCACGGCTATGATTTTGATGAAAAACAAAATGGCAGGGGTTATTTCCCTTTTCGTCGCTCAGAATTGAAGGCGTTTGACGGTGTTCACCAGATTTCTAGGTATGGTTTGAACCATGTGCAGAGGCAATATCCATGGTATAAAAAATTTAATTTAAACCGGTTGGGTGTACAGGATAATGGTATGACCCGCAGTGGTGAGGGTACAAATCCGTTTTATATAGTATCATGTTCCAATTTTGTTTCATTAAAAAGAATTCCCTTATTGATTGAAACTTTGGGGGAATTAAAAAACCCATTTAAATGGGTGCATTTTGGGGCCGGTGCCGGGGAGAAGGAAGTAAAGGAATTGGCTGAGCGTTTGTTGCCGGTTGATAGTTTTCAGTTTATGGGATATGTTCCCAATGCGGCCGTTTTGAAGTATTACAGAGAACAGAAAGTGGATGCATTCATCAACATGAGCGAGCTAGAGGGAATTCCCATGAGCATGATGGAAGCCATTGCATCCGGAATACCGATCATCGGCTGTGATGTTTGTGGGGTGCCGGAGATTGTGACAGAAGAGACAGGTCTGCTGCTGCCGTCGGCAGAGAAACCCGGGCAAATAGCCCGGAAAATAACAGAATTTCTTACATCCCAATCCAGAAATCTTGCTTTCAGACAAGGCGTTAAAGCATTTTGGAAACAGCATTTTAACGCCGAAATCAATTACAACACTTTTGTTCAGCATTTAACATGTGCGGAATAGCAGGGATATGGCATCTTAACAGGGAACCGCTGGACAGGGAAAAACTGATCAGGTTTACGGATTCCATGACAGAGCGCGGCCCCGATGGCAGTGGTTATGGCTTTTTCGATAACCATACCCTGGGGCTGGGTCACCGCAGGCTCAGCATTCTGGACCTCTCCGATGCAGGAAAGCAACCCATGGCTTTTGCCAACGGGCGATACCACATTACCTACAACGGCGAAATATTCAATTTTGAAGAAATACGCCGAGATCTGGAAACCCTCGGCCACCGATTTCACAGCCACACCGATACGGAAGTGGTGCTGGCGGCTTTTGTCGTATGGGGTTCCGATTGCCTGAACCGCTTCAACGGTATGTGGGCTCTGGCCATTTGGGATGAGCAGGAGAAGACCTTGTTCATGGCCCGGGATCGTTTTGGTATCAAGCCGTTTTATTATGTTCATGAGCCGGGCAGGCTGCTGGCATTTGCATCCGAAACACGCGCTTTCAAGCAGCTGGATGACTACCGACGCAGCATGGATGAAGAAATGCTGCAATGGCAGATGCAGGGTGCACGCATTCATGGCTCGGGATATACGATTTACAAGGGCATTCACTGCTTGCTTCCCGGGCATTTTGTGCTGCTCAAACAAGATGGTCCATTTGAACAGAAACGCTGGTGGCATATACAAGACCACCTGTGGAACAAGGTGCCCGATACGCTTGAGGCGCAAGCCGAGCAATACCGCGCCTTATTGCAGGATGCCTGTAAAATACGGCTGGTAAGCGATGTGCCGGTGGCTACTGCGCTTAGCGGCGGACTGGATTCCAGCAGTGTGTACTGCACCGTGAGTGCGTTATTTAAACAAGGCGGCTTGCAGCGGGTTCCAGCCGATGCGCAACGCGCAGTGGTGGCAACTTTCCCCGGGTTGGAAAATGATGAGCGGGCGTATGCCGAACAAGCTATTGAATACACCGGCGGCGATGCCCTGTTTCTGCCACAGGAATACAAAAACCTGCCCGAACAGGTGGAAAAAGACACCCTGCTATTTGACGGTTTGAACGCATCGCCCATTACCGCCATCAGCGGCATTTACAGGGGTATGCGCGCTGCCGGTATCACGGTGAGCATGGACGGACATGGGGTTGATGAGATGCAGTACGGATACCGCGATATGCTGTATAACCTGTTTGATTATTTTCACAAATCGGGCAATACCCGCATGACTGATACCTTGCGGGAAGTGATTGTGCCTACGTATCCGGAAACCGACCATACGCGGGTGGAGCAAAACCTGAGGCAGCTGATGCAGGCACAGGGCTTACCGGCCAGAATAAAGCGTTTGATAAAACAAATCATTGGACGTAAATCTTTTGACCGTGCGGGTTACAACAGTGCGGCAAACTGGCCTTCCATAGGGCAGCCATACCATTTTGAGGGGCTGGCTTATCCCGAGCAGGTGGTGTATCAGGAAACCTTTGTGGAAACGCTGCCTGATATTTTCCGCAATTTTGACCTGGCCGGCATGATGAACAGCGTGGAAATCCGCATGCCCTTTATGGACTGGCGTTTGGTGGCCTACACGCTTTCCCTGCCGTTGAGCAGCAAGGTTGGCAATGGCTACAACAAGCTGGTTCTCCGCGAAGCCATGAAAAACCGCATGCCGGAAAGTTTGCGGCAGCGCCGCCTGAAAATCGGCATCAGCAGTCCCATACAGGCGTGGCTAAACGGACCGTTGAGGGTGTGGGCGTTGGATATACTTAATTCCGTAAGAAGTAGTGAACCTCATAATGGTGCTGTAAAAAGCTGTATTCATATGTTAGCAGGGAAACAACCGATTGACAGATCTCAGGCAGTTGAAATCTGGCAGACCATCAACCTTGCATTGTTAAATAGCTAGCATGAAAATCGCCTACATTTACCTTGGAGCCGGAGCCGCTGAATCATCGGTGCAGCATAAAATCAAGGCACAAATTAAGGCGTTAAACGATCTGGGATGTAAAACAACAGGCATTTTCTTCACTGAAGAAACCAATATACCCGTCAATCAGGAGCATATACATTGGCAGGGTGTGCATGTTGCTCAGAAAGGGTGGTTTCAATCCCTTAAAGAGAGAAACGCCATGACCTCTACCCTCTATCGTTGGGCGGCTGAAAACGCTGAAGAATACGACAAAATATACGTTAGAAATTACCGTCCAACCCTATGGTGGTATAAATTCATAAAAAAGAATAGAGATAAAGTTATTGTAGAGCATCAAACCAAAGAAATTGATGAACTGTTAGCTCTGTGGAAAGCCAATCCTTTTGGTTGGCGTCCAAGTCTTTTGCTTAGCTGGTTGGAGCATAATGTTATACCGTGGCTGCAGGAAAAAATCTATGGGTCATTGGCAAACGGGGCTGTCAAGAAAATAGTAGCCGTTACAGATGAAATTGCTGCCTATGAAAAAAAACGGGCTATGTTGGGTAGTCCCCAAACTTTTGTAATTGGAAACGGAATCCAAACAGATGAATTTTTATTGGCAACCCCACCGCCATTTGATGGTACTGAATTGAATTTCCTGATGTTGATTGGGGGCACAACCGAAACAGACTGGCACGGAGTGGATTTAATATTAGAATCAATAGAAAAGTACCCTGGTAATTGTAAAATCACATTGTGGCTTGCCGGCAATCTTTCCAATGGCTGGCAAGGCAATAAGAATGTAAAGATTCTCGGATTTTGTAGTCAGAAAAAACGAGATGACATATTCAACCATATACATCTTGCGGTGGGAAGTTTTGCTTTGCAAAGAAAGGGGCTTAGGGAAGCCAGCACACTGAAAGTAAGGGAATATGCGGCCCGGGGAGTTCCTTTTATCTTTGGCCATAAAGACCATGATTTGGAATCGTTTGTAAAAAATGGCTGCGCCCTGGAACTCCGGGCAGGTCTGGTTCCTGATATGGAAACCATTCTCCGGTTTTTTGAAAAAATGCAAACCCTACCAGATGTCAATACCCAAATACGCAATATGTGCAGAGAAAATTTAGATTACAGTATTAAAATGAAGCATTTGTTAACTGTTTTTTCAGCGTAAATGACCATCATCTTCGTTGCCCATAACTGCAACCTGTCTTTCATTATCACTGAGCTGCGGTTTATGCTGGGTTCAGATAAGGTTAGGGCCGTTAAGGTGTTTACCGATTTCCCTATTGAGGATCTGGAAGTGGCATTTCATGACAAATGCCGGGTGTTTGTGTTTGGGAAAGAACCCAAAAAAGTGCTGGAATTGCCAAGGCGCGGCATCATCGCCAAAGAGATACTCAGCCATGGTTTCTGGTATTTGAAAACCCGAAAATGGAAGGAATTGTTTCTGTACTCCAGAGACCACATGAAAAAGGCCCGTTTTATTCTGGACCAGGGCATTCCGGATGATACCATACTGTACTCTTTTTGGGCCGGAAGCGGCGCTTTTATCAACGCCTGTTTGAAACAATTTGGCATCAAAAATCTGGCAATTACCCGCCTGCATGCGTTTGATGTATACGAAGAGGGCGACAACCACGGCCACATTCCCTGGCGCACTTTTGTGTTGAAACAACTCGATTACCTCATTACCATTTCTGAACACGGCAAGCGTTATCTGGCCCAAAAATATCCGTTTACCCATTCCAAAACACGCACCATTACATTGGGGATTCCGCTAAAAGAGGAAAGCATCAATTCGGCGCCAGAACACGAACAACAAATTGTTTCCTGCAGCTGGGTAGGCACCCGCAAAAACCTCACAAGGGTTTTTGATGCGTTGAAAGACTTTAAAAACACTACATGGACCCACCTCGGCGACGGAGAGGATTTTGAAACGTTAAAAAATTATGTAAACCGGCCCGCATCTTTGAAGGTTAAACTTCCCGGCAGGTTCACACAACAAGAAATCAGTGCTTTTTACAGCGAAAACAAAATCACCTGTTTCATTTCCCTCAGTACCAACGAGGGTCTGCCTGTGAGCATGATGGAGGCCATGGCCTTTGGCATTCCGGTGGTGAGCACCGATGTAGGTGGTTGTGCGGAAATCGTGACCCCGGAAACAGGGGTGCTGCTGCCCAAAAACTATACAAACGAAGATGTTTTAAATGCGGTGAATACCTGCGCTAAGGAATTTAGTTCTCCCGAAGCCAGAAAGCGCATTCAGGATTTTATCAAAGCAAACTTTGATGCGGAAAAGAATTACCGCAAATTCATTGGTTTTTTGGAGGAAGAAAATAATAAACACTTGGCTTTACATTCATAGATGAAAAATTCTAAACTCGTACAATACTACATGCTGGGTAAAGGGTGTTTTGCCCGGTTACCTGAACTCCTGGAACAAAGGGAAAAAGCAACTTCTCTCAGCGGGTCGGTTCTGGTAATCGACCATTTTTTTCAAGGTAAAAACATCCTGGATTTATCCTTTCTCTCTTCAGCCGATTTGGTAATCTGGGCAGATACCACCCACGAGCCCACTACGGATTATGTAGATGAACTGGCCGATAAGGTCAAGGCATCGTTGCCCCGTCCCTCAGCCATTGTAGGCATTGGTGGTGGCAGTGCGCTGGATATTGCCAAAGCAATCTCTGTTTTGCTGACCAATCCGGGTAAATCTGCTGAGTACCAGGGTTGGGATTTGGTAAAAAATCCGCCTGTTTACAAAATAGGAATTCCTACCATTGCCGGCACCGGTGCAGAATTTACCCGCACAGCCGTACTGACAGGGCCGGTAAAAAAACTCGGCATCAACTCCGATTATAGTGTGTATGAACAGGTAATACTGGATGCTGATTTATTGAAAACAGTACCCCATGAGCAATTTGTATACACAGCCATGGATTGTTTTGTGCACAATTGCGAATCCTTGCTGGGCATGCAAAATGATGCCATGACCATTGCCATGGCCCAAAAATCTTCAGACATGATTAAGGAGGTTTTTCTGGGTGAAATGGACCATGAAAAATTGCTTATAGCTTCCAGCATGGGTGGGTTGGCCATAGCAAACTCCAATGTGGGAATTTGCCACCCGTTTTCCTATGGACTGGGCTACGTACTGGGGCTCCACCATGCCTTTGCCATTTGTGTTGCCTTCAACCAGCTTGGAGAATATTACCCGGAAGTGGAAACATTTAAAAAAATACTTCATAAAAATAATATTGTTTTGCCTAAGATAATAACCGACGGTATTACCTCAGAGCAACTGGACCATATGGCAGAATTAACCCTGATGAATGAAAAGCCGCTGTCCAATGCCTTTGGGCCTGACTGGAGGAATGTTTTTGGAAAAGATAGAGTAATTGAACTACTAAAAAGAATGTAAATATGCCAGGATTTGAACTAATGGGTGCCGAAGAAAAGGCCAATCTGATTGAAATTTTTGAGACCAGCAACGGGGTTATGTTTCCCCATGGATTTGATGCATTGCGAAACGGACGTTTTCGTGTGCGCGAATTTGAAAAAAAATTCTGCGAGAAGCTCAATATAAAACACGCACAGGCAGTAACCAGCGGCACTGTGGCGCAGCTGGTGGCCATGCATGCCATGGGCATCAAACCCGGTGATGAGGTAATTACCCAGTCTTTCACCTTTGTAGCCACCGTAGAAGCCATTCTGGCCCTGGGTGCCATTCCGGTGATTGTGGATATCGATGATACCTACAACATGGATCCACAGGCCCTGGAAAATGCCATCACAGACAAAACCAAACTAATTGTTCCTGTGCACATGCTGGGCAATCCTGCATCTATGGATGAAATCATGGCCATTGCCGCCAGGCACAAATTACCTGTGCTGGAAGACAGCTGTGAGGCCTTGGGCGCCACGTACAAAGGTCAATGGGCCGGAACCATTTCTGAGGTAGGGATTTTTAGTCTCGATTTTGGAAAGACCATCACCACAGGTGAAGGGGGTATGATTATCACCAATGATGACGCGGTGTTTAAATATGCCAAAGAATACCACGACCATGGTCACGAGAGCAATCCTGCCTTTCCCAGGGGCAAGGATACCCGCAGTATTTATGGCATGAATTACCGAATGAATGAAATGCAGGGTGCAGTGGGCATGGCACAGTTGGAAAAACTGGATTATATCGTTTCAAAAAACCGTGAAAATAAAACAATCCTGAAAAAGGGTATCCAAACCGATAAAATTCAATTTAGACGGTTGACAGACGCCGCAGGGGAACTGGCAGATACCTTAATTTTTAATTTTGAAAATACCGAACTCACAGGCCGCTTTGTAAAGGCATACTACGAGGCCGGATATGGCACCAAGAACGTTCCGGATGCCATCGACTGGCATTTTGCAGGTACTTGGAATCAGATGTTTTCAGACGTTCCGGCATACCGGGATTCGTGGTCTACGGTGTGGGCTAAATCTGCGGCCTTGCTGAACCGTTCCGTGGCCATTCCGGTCATGGTGAAAAGCACCCACGAAGACCTTGAAAAACAAATTGCAGCCATCAACCGCATTTTGTCAGCTTTATGAGGATACTGGGCCTTATAACGGCTCGCGGCGGATCCAAAGGATTGCCGGGTAAAAACATGATTTTGCTCGGTGGTAGGCCGTTGATTGAATATACCTACATAGACAGCTGTGCCAGTTCCGGCCTGGATACGATTATTATCTCCACCGATATGTCCGATGCCATTAAGCTGGCTGAGGAAAAATATCCGCGTGTTGAAGTGCCTTTTTTAAGGCCGGAGAATTTGTGTGAAGACAACAGCAGCCATGCGGATGTGGTGAAACATGCCCTGGATTTCATGCAAGAAAAGGGTCATACTTTTGATGCGGTGGTGTTATTTCAGCCCACCACACCTTTCCGACGGGTTTCCGAAATTGAGGAAGGTGTAGCCTTGCTTAGAAAGGGAGCTGAATCAGTACTTGGAGTTTCTAAGGTAATGCACCATCCTGCCGAATATCTGTACAAGGCCAAAGAGGGTAAACTCAAATTTCTATTGCCTGAAATGGCAGGTAAGAGAAGGCAGGAATACCCTGAAATGTATTTTGACAATGGCGCCTTTTATGGATTTACCACCCAGTTTTTTAGGAAACAGGGTAAATTTTTTAACGATGAAAGTCAGCTGCTGATGATGTCTGAGAAATCCTTGATTGATATTGATACACCCTTTGACCTTGCAGTGGCCTCGGGTATTTTAACCCTGTAAGAATAAAAACCTATGAAAACAGAACTGGCGAAAAAAGCCAAGTCCATAAAACTCATTCTCACGGATTGTGATGGAGTTTTGACCGACAATGGCGTATACTATTCCAAGGAAGGTGAAGTCATGAAGCGGTTTTCAATTCGCGATGGAATGGGGGTAGAAAGGTTAAGAAATGAAATAGGCGTAGCTACCGGAATCATTACGGGAGAAACCTCGGGCTCTGTGTTGAAAAGGGCCGAGAAGCTGCAAATACAACATTTGTATCTGGGTATAAAAAACAAAAAAGAAAAGCTCCTTAATATTTTGGAAGAAACCGGTCTTAGTAGCCATGAAATCGGTTACATAGGCGACGATGTCAATGACATTGAAATTATGCAGCAATGCGGTCTAACCGCTTGCCCTGCTGACGCCATGTTTCAGGTGAAGGAAATAACCAATTATATATGCCATGAAAAAGGGGGCTATGGCGCCTTCCGTGAATTTGCAGAATTAATCATTGGTCTACAAAAACAATCATAAAAAATACACATGAACAGACAAATAAAATTATCCAATGGTCGTGTCATTGGTGATGGCCATCCGGTTTATATCATTGCCGAAATTGGCATTAACCATAACGGGGAGCTTGAGATTGCCAAACAGCTCATTGACGAGGCAGTGAGGGCCGGTTGCGATGCAGTGAAATTTCAAAAACGAACCCCGGAGTTATGTGTTCCCCGCGATCAGTGGGATAAAGAGCGCGATACCCCATGGGGCAGAATGACCTATATTGAATATAAAAAGCGCATTGAATTTGAGGAAGCAGAGTATGCTGCCATCGATGCCTATTGCAAGGAAAAGGGAATTGACTGGTTTGCCTCCTGCTGGGATCAGCCCTCCGTGGATTTTATAGAGAAATTTAATCCGGTTTTGTATAAAATGGCCTCAGCATCTTTAACCGATATTGAGTTGTTGAGAAAAGTTCAATCAACCGGGAAGCCCATTGTGATTTCAACGGGTATGTCCACTGCAGAAGAAATTGAAGAAACCATAAATGCCTTGGGCATCAATAATTTATTGATTGCGCATTCTACCTCGGCATATCCGTGCAAACCGGAAGAATTGAATTTACGCATGATCCAAACACTCCGGGCCGGTTATCCGGAATGCCCTGTGGGATACTCAGGCCATGAAACGGGCCTTGCAACCACCGAAACAACCATAGCCCTCGGATCCAATTTTATAGAGCGGCATTTTACACTGGACAGAGCCATGTGGGGTACAGACCATGCTGCCTCAGTTGAACCGGAAGGATTTAGGCGTATGGTTCGGAATATTCGGGAAATAGAAATTGCACTGGGTGATGGTGTTAAGCGGCTGTATGAAAGTGAGCTGGAGTCCAGAAGAAGATTGAGAGGGAATTAAGTATGGATTTTAAGCGCGTTGTATTCAATATTGATAACAACGACGATATTTTACAATTCACTTTCTCCGATTTCACCCCCGTATGGCCCATATTGCGATGGCAACTGCGCATTGCGGAAATGCAGAGGCCTTCGGGGGGCGTTAAGCCTGAAAGCCAATCAGTAAAACCGGTATCGCTTTGGAAATACATGCTGTTTTGCCTTCGAAACAGGCCCGGGTTTTCCGCAAATACCGATATCATCAGCATTGCCAACTATGAGGGCAATCCTGAGGTTCCCAACCGCATGACGCTTTTTCTGAGGGAAATGCCTGAACTGAAAAAACAGGAATGGTTGTATTCCTCCCGCAGAAGGATGTTTGAGGGGTTGCCACAAACATTTTCGTTTGATTATTTTTTCTATCAAGCATGGCTGAAAAGCAAACTGATGTTCACTTCCCCGGATCAGCATTGGGAAAAGGAACTGGATGGTTTTTTATCGCAAATCAGGCCCGTTTTGGAGTCATTTATTAAACCCAAGGCGTGGAATCAAATCAGGGCTGAACTTTCATTTATAAACAGGGTTATCCCGTATTACCGAAGAACCCTGAAAACAGCATTGCAGAAGGCCAAACCCAAGTTTATACTGGTTTCCGAAGGAAACAACGGAGAGTGGAAACAGGCAGTGTTGTTTCAGGTGGCCAAAGAGCTGAATATCCCTACCGGTGAAGTGCAGCATGGTGTTTTTAACCTCGGAATGAAATATGGTGAGAAACTGGCTTTGAATCCGAAACTGAAATCCCTAAAAACCAATTACCAGTTTGTGTTTGGTCCTTTCCATGCCACCCTCACCAATGCACCGGTTCAATGCATCCCATTTGGTCATTATGACCTGGAAAGGGCCACTGATATAAAACCACCGTCCGAACCCCATCAGGGATTCTTACGCATGATGCTGGTGGGAGAAGGCATTCCTCCCTCTTCTGTGGATAATGGTTTGTTGAAACATGCCTATGTGGCATTGAAGGTGCTTCAAACGCCTTTTCAGCTAACCATCCGTTTGCACCCATCGGAGTCACCGGCTGATAAATACGCTCCATTTTTTGAATTTCCGGGAACCCGCTATTCGCAATACACAGAAGAATCCGTAAATGCATTGCTGCAAAAAACAGACATGGTGATTAGCCACGCCTCTACTGTTGTGTTTGAGGCATTGTATTACAACCTGCCCGTGCTGGTTCTGCAGGACGCAAACACAGAAACCTATATACCCAAGGGGGTAGGTGTTCCATTTCAAAACCATACAGAATTGCTATATCTAATGACAAGGCAGGATTATCCCAAAGCTGAAGGAGCCGAATACTGGAGCAGGGAGGGCGTGGTGGTTAATTTTAGGCAATTCTGGGAAAAACATATTCATTCATGACGGGACGAAAGCTCAGCATATTGCCAGAAATACTGGCCTACCCCAACTGGAGGCACCGGGTACATCTGGGCAATGGCTTGTATACCATGGGCTACAACACCATTGAAAACGATTGGGAGTTTTACGGAATGCCCGAAGAAGTAAAAGGCAAATCGGTGTTGGATCTGGGAGCCAATGACGGATATTATAGCTTTAAAGCAGAAGAGAAAGGCGCTTCGGAAGTAACAGCAATGGATATCTACTGGGGTGACGGGAGCACCATGTTGGGTGGCTGGCCGTTGGAAGGCATTACCTTGCTGAAAACATACCTGAAATCTAAAGTTGTTATTCGGCCATCCTCAGTCTACAATATTGAAGAACTGCAACAGCAATGGGACATTGTCTTATGCAACGATTTGCTTTCCTGGCTGGATGATATTCCCCGGGCATTGGATGCCATGTCATCAGTTTGCCTCGAAAAATTGATCATTCATGATACGTTCAGTACCAGCGAAACAGATGCAGATATTCAGGTGCGTAAAATTGGGATTGCCACCCTTCACCGCATGCAGGTAGAATATCTGTTAAACGAGCTGCGCAAGCGTGGCTTCAGAAATATTACAGTAAAGCAAGTATTTTCCTTCAGGCATTATGCCTGGCAACACGAAAACTTCCTCCCCGCCTTCAGTTCAGTGTCCGTAGAAATCCGGGACAGCCCCATTGAAGGTAAAGTCATTAAAACAGCTGAGGTAAACAACACCTGGGTTTTACAACATCTCGGGGAGTTTGTGTACCTGCGTGGTCTGGGCTGGGCAAAAAGGAGCGATTTGCATATTCAGGAGCGAAAAACTTCCTTCTGGATGCGGCAGCTGAAGAAATGTATTCCGGATTGGGTGATGGCCTTAAAGTACTCAAAAAGTGATTTAGAATCCAACAGCAAAGAGCTGGTTATTACCGCTATTCGTTGAATACAAAGCTATTATTGGTTTGCTATGATTTTCCACCTAACTCAGGGATAGGGGGAAGAAAATGGGCTTTTCTGGCTAAATATTTATTAAAAAAAAATATAGATTTATATGTAATAACCAAACAGAATGACCACGATGATAGCAATTGGGATATAGATTTACAGAGTGTCAAAAGGTTTTATTTCAAAGCCAATTATCCTTCAATATTAAATAGTTATCCGGTAGGAATATTTAAAAAAATTAAATATAGAATTACCCTGTTTTGTTTGAAAATATTGATAAAGGGTAATTATTATGACAGAGGAAAACTATTAGGCAAGGAAATTATAAAAAAGACAGAGGATGTATGCAGAGAATTTGGAATACGCAACATCGTTTTTACAGGTGGACCTTTTTCCTTTTTATATTATGGTTCAATGATAAAAAAAAATAATTCAAAATTAAACTTTATATCTGATTTCAGGGATCCCTGGACTTTTGGAAACTATAATAGTTTTCAGAATTTAAGCAATAATAAGCAGGATCAAGAATATAAATATTTATCTGAAGTACTAAGAAAATCCGACACAATAATAGTTCCAAATGGAATCATAAAAGATTATTATACAAAGATATATCAAGATTCTAAGATAAATATAATGCCCCATGCAGTAGATGTTCAGCTTATAAAAAAAAGGAAATCAATAAAATGTGATAGGATAAATTTTGTAAATTTCGGTTCACAGTATTTCGGGTTGGACGGCTGGATGAATATCATTAATGAGGAGATAAACAAAACGAAAATAGATATAGTATTTTACACAAATGATTTTAAGTATAAGCTAATTTTTAAAAACAATAAACATATAAATTATCACCCACCGGTTAAATACAGCTCAGTTTTTGATATCTTAAGCGAAGCAAATGGTTCACTATTATTTGTAAATAATCAAATCAAAGATTTCTTGTCAACCAAATATATTGAGTGTTTTGCGGCAAGAATTCCAATAGTTTTAATTGGAGAAAAAGGATTTGTAAGTAACTTTATCGAAAATAACAGGCTTGGAATATTTATAGAAGGGAAAAACTTAAAAAGTGAATTTAATAATATTCCTGAAAAGTTGAAAGAACTGGATTATAATGATAAATTTGATGTTACTTCGTTTACTTTCGAACGTCAGGCGGATGAAATGATAGCTTTATTGAAATAACCATGCAAATCCACAACCAAACCATACTCATCCTTTCTCCCCACACCGATGATGCCGAGCTGGGCTGCGGGGGCACCATACGCCTGCTGCTGGAACAGGGCAACCAAGTGCACATTGCCGCATTCTCTGCCTGCAGGCACAGCGTACTGGCCGGTTTTCCGGAGGATGTGCTGGTCCGGGAAATAAAAGCATCTACCCAACAACTGGGCATTCCGGAACAAAACCTGCATTTGTTTGATTACGATGTGCGCACCTTCAACTACCACCGTCAGCAGCTTCTGGATGACATTCTGAAGCTGCGAGAAACCCTGAAACCTTCTGTGGTTTTCGTGCCCAGCATCAACGACATTCACCAGGATCATTATACCATTGCCCAGGAAGCGGTACGGGCGTTCAAATTCTCAACCCTGCTGTGCTATGAACTGCCCTGGAACAACTTCGAGTTCAAAACCACCCTGTTTTTTGGTTTGAAACAAGCCCACGTGGAAGAAAAAATACAGGCCCTTGCACAATACAAAAGCCAGGCCCACCGTCCCTACATGCAGCCCGAATTTACCCGCAGCCAGGCCCGCATGCGTGGCGTTCAGGCCGGCCTGGAATGGGCCGAGGTATTCGAAGTGGTGCGAATGGTGATAACCACGTAGTACCAATTTGACAACTTTGGAAAAGTTGTCAAATTTTATAGCATCACCACTACCCCACCCCTCTACCTCCGGGAGAGGGGTCGCTGACGCAGTCAGCGGGGTGAGGGGAAAGCCACCCTTCGACACGCTCAGGGTGACATGTACCATTAAACAAATAAACCAATAAACAATTAAACCAACCACAAAAACCCTCCTCACCGGTGCCGGCGCCCCCGGAGGACCCGGTATCATCAAAGCCCTGCGGCAGGATCCTTCCATCAATCTGCTGGTAGCCGATGCCAATCCCCATGCCTCCGGCAGGGCCATCCATCCCCATTTTTATCAGATACCCAAAGCATCAGATTCGGGTTTCATTGACCATATTTACCGCATTTGTGATGAGCAAAAAGTAGATGTGCTGCTGCCTTTGGTAACCCGCGAGCTGGAAGTGCTGGCACCCAATAAGGACCGTTTTCTGGAAATCGGCACCCGTATCGTGGTTTCCGATGCCCAACAACTGCACGCCGCCAACGACAAGCTTCAATTGATGCAAAAGCTGAAGCAGGCCGGCATTCCGGTGGCTGAATTTTATACTGCCACTTCAGCTTCCGAAATTGCGGAACACGCCCGTAAACTGGGCTATCCCAATAAAAAAGTGTGCATCAAACCGGCACTTTCCAACGGCAGCCGTGGCATGCGCATACTGGATGCCGGTGCGGGCTCATTCGAAGCGTTTTTCGAACAAAAATCGGGCAATACCCACACCACACTGGAATCCATACTGAAATTGTTTGTAGACAAACCATTGCCCACCATGCTGGTAATGGAGTATTTGCCCGGCGAAGAATATACCGTAGATGCCTTGCTGGATAACGGAGAGCCACTATTACTGCTCCCGCGCAAACGCATCACCATGAATAATGGCATCAGCGTGGCTGGTATTTTTGAAGAAAACCGGGAAATCATGGATTATGCCACCCGGGTTTTTCGCTGCATGAAACTCCATGGCCCAAACGGCCTGCAGGTAAAACGCGGCGAAGACGGCAAATTTTACATCCTCGAAATCAATCCCCGCCTGCAGGGCAGCACCACCACAGCGATGGGAATGGGGATCAACCTCCCCGTACTTTCCATAAAACAGGCCATGGGTGAAGATATCAAAACCCGCATCCCCCAACCCCAATGGGGCCTGCGCTTTGTGCGCTATTATGAGGATGCGTTTTTTAACCAATAGCTTTGTCAACTTTTCAAAAGTTGACAAAGCTATTAACCCATGCCACCCTTCTACCTCCGGGAGAGAGGTCGCTGACGCGGTCAGCGGGGGTAAGGGAAAAAGATATTACATCATACACCAAACGCTTTGTTTTTAAAACGCTAAATAAATTAATATATCACACCTGCGGTGTTTGCGATGCTGTTGTGACATTTTCTATGAAAATGTCGCTCCAACGGAGCTGAAATGCACGAAAGTGTAGCGCTTAAAGTCCCGTAGGGATGTCATCCTAATAACAGCAATCATCGTAACTTTGTAATCGTCCATGAATCAGGAACAACTTTCACAGCACCCCTATATCCAACAAATCCTCGAGCTCAGCCGCCTGCACGAAGACCGGAAAGTGCTGCACGAGAAAGCAGGATCTGTTTTACAACAAATGGGCAATGATACCGAATTCCTGAAACAGGTACTGCAGCGCAATTTTGATGATGATGGGTACCTGAAACAAACCTGGAGCCAGTACAATATCCCGTTTTTATACATTTTTGAAAACGAAGATGTGGTGATGAAGATCCATTTCTTCGCAGCCCATCCCAGCCACGCCAATGGCATTGCAGCGCATTGCATACATCACCACAACAATTATATCCTCACCACTGCGGGCATTCTGGGATCGGGGTATGAGACCATGCTGTTTGAGAAGAACATTGTTACCGAAGGGAATAAAACCCGTTTGAGGGTAAACAAGCATTTCACCCAGCAGGAATATCCCGTGCATACCATCGACAGCTGGGAGCCACATATTGTGTACCTGCCCGAATCCTACAGCGCCACACTGCAATTGTGGACACCCGATAAAAAACGCGCCACCGATTCCCTTCGCCACAATCCGTTGCTGAAAGCCCTTAAAACCCCGCTGCGCAAGGCCATACAGTTGCTGGGCATGGAAAAACAGTTCGGGATATCCGTGGTCAATACCGTGCAGTGGTACCCCGATGGAGATGCTTTTGTAGGCATTGACGAAAATGAATATTTTGCCCCAACCCGCAGTGCTGTGGGTCCCGAAATTGACAGCTACAGCATACAAACCGTTTGCAGATTCATTCTGGAAAAAGGCATTATGGACGCCGGTTACCTGCAGGAGGTCATGAACCGCCCGCAAACCCCGGATTACTATAAGCCCTGGCTTCAAAAGCTCATACAAGGCGAGGACATTCCCGAGACCTTTGCCAAAACTGAAATCAACATTCCCACGAAAACCTACACCCGCGAAGACGTAATGCGGGCTGCTGGTTATTCCTTGTCTTGAAAAAACTCCGAATCATTTACTACTCCCCCCATCCCACCCACGATATCGTGAGTGAAGTGGGCTACAGCACGCACCAGCGCGAGAGCATCCAGTCGTTTCGTCAGTTGGGACATGAGGTATTGCCCGTAGTGCTGGGAGGTACGGAAACATCAGCCGTAAATACGCACATTGCAGGATTATCAGAAAAAGCAGGTAACCTGTCAGGTGTCAAAAAATTACTGCCCCTGTGGCTTTGGAACGCCCTCAAAGATGTTAAGCTGCTAAAACATGATAAAAAAGCCGGCCGGCAACTGGAACAAGCCATCCTGGAATTCAAACCGGATATGATTTACGAGCGCGGGGAATATTTGCAGGATAGCGGTGTAATAATGGCTGAAAAGCATGGTATAAAACATGTTTTGGAAGTAAACAGCCCCGTGGTGGAAGAGATGGCCGCTTTCGAAGGCCTGGATTTACTCAGGTTTTTAGGACATCGCAAGGAACGCAAAAAACTTAGCGGCACCGGTCATGTCATTGCGGTATCATCCGCAATGAAGGAATACCTGCAAACCTTTTACGGCTGCAAGAAACCCATCCATGTGGCACCCAATGCCATCAATCCTGAGAAAGAAAAATTTGGCCCGGAGATCGTGGCCGGCATTCGCTCAAAACTTTCAGAGGGAACAAGAATCATCGGATTTGTGGGCAGTCTCTTCCCTTACCATGGCGTGGATGGACTGATAGAGGCATTTGCGGAAGTGGTGAAACAGGAGCCCAATACACATCTCATGATCGTGGGGGATGGGGGTATCCGAGAGGCTCTGCAGTCACAGGCAACAGGTCTGTTGCCCAAAGATTCTTATACATTCACAGGCAAAATTCCCCACGCTGAGGTAATGAATTACATCAAAGCATTTGATGTGGCCGTCATGCCCTCCTCCAACTGGTACGGATCTCCTATTAAAATCTTCGAATATGGCCTCACAGGAGTTCCCATCGTGGCACCCGACAAAGCCCCGTTGCGGGATGTGATGGAACACAAAAAACATGGCTTGCTAGTGTCTGATAATCAAGAAAACTTGAAAAAAGCGTTGCTGTTTATGCTGCAAAACACTGAGGCCGCCAAAGAAATGGGCATTTGTTTTCGTGAGAAAATACTGAAACAGCATACCTGGAATGCTCAGGCCTCGGGAATACTATCTGAAGTATTTTCGGTAGCCTGATTTTTATAGTACTGCCGTATTTGTATCGCCGATAAGGCATACAGAAAAAAGAAAAAATAAAACCCCTGGCCGATGTAATTACCTGTTCTCAAAAGCCGAATAACCAACATAATAAACACGGCCTGGTTAATGATGGTAAGGGGGGCGAGTTCGGGTACGTCTATGCCCCGCTTGTACACAAAGAAATAAAACAGGGCAATAAAAAAGATGGACAGGCCAATCAGTCCGCCCTCTGAAACAAGTCTGATGAAGAGTGAATTACCGTCTTTAGCATTAAATGTACCATACATTTTTTTGATGATTTTGTCCAAAAACACATCAAAAAACCTGTCATAACTAATTTCATGAGAGCCTAGGCCTGAGCCTGTATATGGATGGGCTTCAAAAGATTTACCTGCAATGAGAAAATTGGAATACAGTGCAAACGTAGAGGAGTTAAGTTTGGCAATTTCTTTTTTATCCATGATGCCCTTGTACAAAAAGGCTTTTACAGTATCATCCACGCGCACCTGAAGTTCAAAAAAGGCCGTTCTGAGTTTGGCAATATTGGGAAGTATGGCTATCAGGAAAACAGGAATAAACAACAATCCGAACCTGCGCAAATCAAAAAATCCTCTGTTAACACTTATAAAAAAACCCGTCATCAGTATGCCCACATATCCTGCACTGCTGAATGTGAACAGGAAACACAAGGTTATAACCCCAAATCGCCATTTATACTTCCAGTCTCTGAAATTCTTGCTGCCAAACATTTTATTAGTATAGTAAACAAAAGCAGGCAGCAGGGCAACAGCCAGGTAATAAGGCTCACCCATGATGGAATAAACCCGGTTGAAGCCCATAGAGGTAATTTTATAGTTTTCCCAAAAATTGGCAAATCCCAGCAGACGGGTTATATCTTCAATAGTTGAGCCGCCAAACCAGTATGTAAACCTGAAAATATGCATGGCTTGCTCACCCAACCCCCACAGACCAACCCAAAATGCCCCGGAGAGGTAGTAGCCAAAAATCTTTTGAAGATTAAAATTTTCATATTTGATAACACTGAAATATGCGATGGAAGAAAAGGTAATACCCAGCATTTGCTTTACCATACTAAATTTCAGACTGTCGCTGGCAAAACCGCCAAACACCGAGTTTGTAAACAATGCCAGTATTCCCAATAAAAACCAGCGCGGCCAAAAAGGAATTTCCTTTCGTTTAATGATAAAATACAAGATAAACAGCAACCATATTACATAGTAATAGTAAAAATCAAAAGCTACAAAAGCCCTGTTTTTCTCATCTCCAAAGCGGTAATCATCCATAAAAACCGTAAAAACAGTTAAAACGACGAGATACTTTTCCAGGCGCATTATCAAAGGCAAATTAAAAGTAAAAGCAGGGTATATTATATTCGAATCAGACCAATGACCTTTTTATTTCTTTATACGGAGCTGGCCGGTTACAGCATGGATTGTTTTCGGGAGCACCTGCGTATTCACCCGGAAGACAGTATTCATGTGGTGCATTATCCCATCAATCCTGAAGCTCCGTTCCAGTTTAACGTGCCTGTAGGTGTAGTTCTGCACGAAAAAAAGAAACTGGGTTCCGAAGGCATTTATGACCTGATTAAGCAAATAAGACCCTCTGTTATTCTTATGTCGGGCTGGCAGGATAAAGACTACCTTCGTTTGGCGCGCATGGCAAGTAAAACCTACCGTTTCGTACTTTGCCTCGACAACACCTGGCGCAACACCTGGAAACAATGGCTGCTACTGCTGCCTGCCAGATTTATCGTGCGTAGCATCACGCGGTTTTGCTGGGTGCCGGGAGAACCGCAAAAGAAATACGCGGTTTTACTGGGATTCAATCCTGACAACGTTTTTACCGGGTTTTATGCAGCCAACCTGCAGCGCTACCGAGATATTGCTACCCTGGCAAAATCCACTGATAGACCCCGCCGTTTTTTGGTTGTAGCAAGGTACATACCACAAAAGGGTTATGATATTTTATGGAAAGCTTTTATGGCATTGCACAAAGATGGTTCTAATAAATGGGAACTTTGGTGTGCAGGCACAGGATCTTTATACGAACACCGGATTCAGTTTTCCGGCATTAGGCATTTGGGATTTGTGCAACCCAATGAAATGGAATACCTGATATCGCAGACAGATGTTTTTGTGCTGCCCTCTCGGTTTGAACCATGGGGTGTGGCTGTACAGGAGTTTGCTGCAGCAGGTATGCCACTGATTTTGAGCGACGCGGTAAACGCGCATCATGCCTTTTTAAGACATCAGGGAAATGGGTTTTTGTTTAAAAGTGGTGATGCAGAATCATTGCAAGACGCCATGCAGACCATGATGAATGCAAGTGATGCGCAACTTCTGAAGATGGGGGCGATTAGTGCCGAACTCGCAGGGGTATACGATTCCCACGCCTGGTCTGCCACCCTACACAAACTGGCTTCTGTATAAATTCACATAACGCTCCACCCTGTCCTGCCAGCTTCCGGCAGGCGCCACACCGGCCTTTTCCATTAGGGTGTTAAACACGGAGTAATCTACTTCGTAGGCGTCTTCTCCTTTTTCTATTTTCATACTGGGTTCAGCATCCAGCAAACTGCATATATGAAGGTAGATATCCTTAACCTTGGGGGCATCTCCAAAACCTGCATTGATGCTACCCCGGAAGTTGGCGGTTATCAAGGCATTGATAATATCCGGCAAAAGCTGCACCTCCATAAGTTCACGGTGTGTATTGTCAAAAATGCTGACTGTTTTGCCTTCCGCAACATTTTTAAGAAAATACGGGAATAAATTAGAACCGTTACCACCTTCTCCCATCATATTTGGAAGCCGAAGGATAATGTGATTCGGAAATTGTTCCTGTATTTGTGCCTCCAAACTGCATTTATGCTGAATGTAAGGGGTGTTTATTTTACTTGGATTAAATATGCTAACGGTGGAGAAATAGCACAGCAGTTTATGGGTATTCTGGGTTTTTAATAGTGCCAGTTCTCGCTGAAAAGCAGCAGGAGCGGTTTCGCCGGAATTGGAAACCCCTGAGCAGAAAAACACAACATCATTCCTGTCAATGTCTTTAAGGCTGTTGGCGAGCAATCCGTTCCCGATAATCATGGGCAGCAGTTTCCAAATGCGAAACTAATTGATTTACCGTAGATTCCCACTGAAATTCGTTCAATACTTTTTCATACGCCGCCAATTGTTTTTGCCTGAGGGTATTGGCAGATGTTCTGATAATGGCCTTCATGCTGTCTTTGAGCAATTGACTATCACCGGGTTTTATCAACCAGCCTGTTTTATCATCAATCACCTTTGGCACCACCCCTACGTCCGTGGCGGCCACACACAATCCCCTGGCCATCGATTCGATGATAATGGTGGGAAAACCCTCCGATAAGCTGGGCAGCAAAAGCACTTCGCACTTTTCCTTCAATTCTTTCAGGGCCTCGGCTGTCAAATTTCCATGGTAACGAATGCGAAAATCCGCTATTTTCAGATTATCGGGCAATTCGCCCACAATATCAATTTCAAAGGTTTCATTGTCGGTTACCAACTCCTGCATGGTTTCAAACAGCAGGTGATAGCCTTTGCGGTATTCATTTCTGGCCACAAACAAAAATTTCCGCACCAATCCGTTTTCTTTTTGTGCCGGCTCCGGAAACAGCCAGAAATCATCAACCGCGCCGTATTGTTCGAAAATAGTTTCTTCAGGTTTTCCCTGTTTCAGCAATATTTCCTTCACCCCGCCACCGTAGGAAAAAATATAATCGGTTAATCGTATGATAGGAACAGCCGGAATCCGCATCAGCATTTTGTCGAGCATTTCCCTGAATGCAAAGGCCGGCTGAAACATTTCAAGTCCGTGTAATTGAACAATCACAGGTATTTGAGGGCGAATGGGCCTGGCCAGCCAGTGCCATAGCGTATACCCTTTTCCAAACACAATATCGGCGGTTGATATTTTATGGGAAAAATAGTTTGTAATCCTACGAGAGTACAAATAACTTGCCACCACATAATGACCCGGAAACCGGGGCAGTTTTGGATACGGAATCACATGAAAACGAATGTTGTCAGGAGCCCGATTTTCCCAAAAAAGGGAAGCCGCCTCTTCAGCGGAGCCAGCGCTGTGATCAGGAATGATTACGTCTACATGGTGTTCGCCTCCGGCAAGATGCTTAATGATATAAGCAGCGTGCTTCTGCATGCCTCCCAGCACAAAAGGGTAGATTCCGTCCGTAGCAAATACAATGTTCAATCAGCTTGCAAATTACCGCAATTGGGAAGATAAATGTGTGGCATTAACGGTATTTTTGGTTTAAAAGACAGATTCAGGATCACCGATATGCTGGTGCACATGAACAATGCACTGATTCATCGGGGTCCGGATGCCACCGGAATTTTCACCGATGATAACATTGGGCTGGGCCACCGCAGACTTAGCATCATAGATCTTTCCGAAGACGCAAGGCAGCCCATGACATCGGCCAGCGGTCGCTATACCATTGTTTACAATGGCGAAATTTACAACTACAAAACCCTGCGTGCCACCCACCGCAAATATCCTTACCGCACCGAAACAGATACAGAAGTTATACTTGCTCTTCTCGAAGAGCATGGTACCCAGGCCTTTCCCATGCTTGATGGCATGTTTGCCATTGCCATCTGGGACCGTGAGAAAAAACAACTGATTCTCGCCCGCGACCGCATGGGTGTTAAACCGCTCTATTTCTGCCGCGGTGGCGACATGCTGCTTTTTAGCAGTGAAATCAAAGGCCTGCTGGCATCCGGGCATTTTAAAGCACGCATCAACCGGCGGGCATTGGGCAATTACCTGATGTATCAGACGGTCTACAGCCCCGAAACCATGGTGAACGGTGTGCAGATGCTGCCCGCCGGTTCTTATGCCATTTTGGATGACAAGGGTTTTGGGGTTCGCCACTACTGGCGCATGGAAGACTGCCGGGATAAGTACACCCTGCCCGGTCCTTACGAAAAGGTAATCAAGCAAACCCGTGAGCTGATTTTTAAGGCCGTGGAAAAACGCCTCATGAGCGATGTACCATTGGGGGCTTTTCTTTCCGGTGGAATTGACAGTTCTGCCGTAGTGGCCGCCATGAGCAAACTCTCCGATCGGCATGTGAAAACCTTTAACGTTTATTTCGATGAGCAGGAATTCAGCGAAAAGCGTTTTGCAGAGATGATTGCAGATAAATACCGCACCGATCATCATCCAATACTCCTGCGCCCCGACGAGTTTCTGCACGATATCCCTGAAGCCCTCAATGCCATGGACCATCCCGGCATGGATGGACTCAACACCTATATCATTTCCAAATACACCAAGCGTGCAGGCATTACCGTTGCCCTGAGCGGCATTGGTGGCGATGAGTTGTTTGGCGGATATCCGGTGTTTGGCTATCTGCAGCAACTAAAAAAATACCGTTTCATCGGAAAATTGCCGCCCGGCATGCGCAAAAGCGCTGCACTTCTGCCTGCCAAAATGCTGAAAGGCAAAGCAGGACAAAAGCTCGCTATGCTGGCCGGTCTGCCTTCCTGGGACTGGGCCCATATGTTCCCAATTTTCAGACAGGCCATGGACCTTGAAGAACTGGAACAGGCCGGGGCCGAATACCACCGGTATTTTCAGACCGAGACCGATGATCCTTTTGGCCCGAAACTGGTTTCGGAAATCACCATCGCAGAGTGCAATACCTACCTGGAGAATGTGTTGCTGCGCGATGCTGACCAAATGGGAATGGCCCACAGTCTGGAAATACGGGAACCCTTCCTGGATAAAGATCTCGTCGAGTTTATGCTCGCCATGCCCGACGACTTTAAACCCCTGAAACCACCCAAACAACTGCTGATTGACGCCATGGGGGATTTATTGCCCCGTGAAATCTGGGATAGACCCAAAATGGGCTTCTCTTACCCCTGGCAGGCATGGATGAGCCGTGAACTCAAACCTTTTTGCACCGAACTGCTGGAAATGTTGAAACATTCCGAGCTTTTGAACCCGTCATACATTGATGGACTAATAGCTGGTTTGGATCAAAAAGACAATCCCAATTGGCACAAAGCATGGAGTCTGGCAGTTTTGGGACATTGGATTGATAAAAACGGGATTCATGACTAAAAAAACCGGTGTAGTCATCGTCTGCGACTGGTTCGATCCTGCCGTCAGGGCTGGTGGCCCCGTGCAATCGCTGGTAAATCTTATAGACTTGCTGCATGCTGATTATGATTTTCGAATAATTTGTGGCAACCTCGATTATGGCACTGAAGAGCCACTGCTTGAAAATACGGGTGTGTGGACCGACTGGCATGGCAAAGCACAGGTAATGTACCTGGATGGCAAAACGCTCTCCAGAAACCGCATTTTTGATTTACTGGATGCGCATGTATCCGAAGAAGTTGTGCTATACGTTCAGGGTATATTTTCCCTGTATTTCAGTATTTATCCCATTTTGTGGTGGCACCGCTCCAAACACCAAAAAATGGTGGTAGCCCCGCGGGGCATGCTGCACCGAACTGCCCGCAGCGTAAAGCCTTTTAAAAAGAAAGTTTTCTTAACCCTGGCCGGTATTTTTGGTTGGTTTAATAACATTGACTGGCAAAGCACCCAGCCCGATGAAACAGAGGAAATCCGGGCCGTAATGGGTAAAAACGCCAAAATTCTGGAAGCGGCCAATATTCCGGCAGGCATTCCTCCATACAAACCAGAAGAATTGGAAAAGTCTCCCCTGAAAATCATTTCCGTAGGCCGAATATCTGATGAAAAAGCCCCGCTGACGTTGTTGCAGGTGCTTGCAAGAATGGATTTTCCGGTGCAGATTACCCTCATTGGTGATTATTCCGATGAAGCGTATTTTAAATCGTTTCAGCAGGCTTTGAGCCAGTTGCCTGAGCATATCAAAGTAACCCATATTTTATCCGTTCCACCCAAAAAAATGGCGGAATATTACCAGCAGCACCACGTTTTTGTTTCCTGCAGCAAAGGCGAAAACTTTGGCCATGCCATTGCCGAGGCGCTGGCTCACGGATTACCCTGTTTTATCGGGGAAAACACCCCGTGGAAAGGACTGAAAAGTAAAAATGCAGGTGCTGAACTGTCCCTTGAAAGTGATGTATTTGCGGCAGCTTTGGAAGCCTACCGCAAATTGTCATACGAAGAAAAAGCGGAAATGTCGCGTGCAGCCCACAATTTTGCAGTGCAGTCTTTTCAACCCGAAAAATACCATACCCAATACAAAGCGCTGTTTAGCATGGAGGAACCGGACTATGAATAAAAGTGTAAAATTGCCTCCAGACCGAAGGATTGGCGTTATTGGCGGCGGACAACTGGGCAAAATGCTCATTGAAGCATCCAGGCCCTGGAATGTGAAATACACAGTTCTGGAGAATGATTTACATTGTCCTGCTTCTTCAGTAGCAGATAAAGTGATGTTAGGTGGCCTGAAAGACGCGGAAGCCATAAGAAAGTTGGCCCTGGAATGTGATGTGCTTACGTTTGAAATTGAGCACATCAACAGCGATGCTCTGCTGGAAATTGAAGAATCCGGCAAAACAGTTATCCCCTCCGCACGTGCCCTGAAAACCATACAGGACAAGGGTATACAGAAATTGTTTTACCGTGAACATGCCATTCCAACCGCTGACTTTGTGATTTGTGACACCCCCTCAAACCTGTCGCAGGTTCTACAGCCATTTGCCGGTGAAAAAGTGGTGATAAAACAGCGCACCGGCGGTTACGATGGCAAGGGTGTTGATATTGTTACCAAAAAAGACATTGAATCGGGCGTTTATATATCGCCAGGCCCTTGCGTAGTGGAGCATTTTCACCCGGAAATCACAGAATACTCCGTGATTGTGGCCGCAGACCGCCATGGGAATGTGGTAACCTATCCGCTGATCGAAATGTATTTCAATCCGCAGAGCAACCTGGTGGAATTCCTTTTTTCACCCGCAGAAACCACCGCCGACCTCGAAGCGGATTGCCGAGAGGCTGCCATGCGTGCTGTGAAATACCTGCAATCACCCGGATTATTTGCCGTTGAACTATTTGTGACCGAAAAGTCAGAAGTGCTCGTCAACGAAATTGCGCCCCGACCCCACAACAGCGGCCACCACACCATTGAAGGCAGCTACACCAGCCAGTTTGAGCAACTCAACCGCATTTTACTGGACTTGCCATTGGGTAATACAGAAATGGTGCAGCCTTCGGCGATGATTAACCTGGTGGGGGCTGAAGGACAGTCCGGACCCTATAAACTAAAATATACCAAAGAACTGCTGGCTGAACCCGGCGTGTATGTTCATTTGTATAACAAAACAGAAATTCGTCCTCACAGAAAAATGGGACATATAACCGTGATGGCTGAAGGCCTGCAGGCATTGCTGGAAAAAGCCGGAAAAGTGCGGGAATGGGCTGTCTTTGAGTAAGACTGACCTCAAACAGTCATGATTTCTTTTTCTTTGGCAGACAATACATCTTCGGTTTTTTTGATGTAGTTGTCAATCGTTTTCTGAATCTCTTCTTCTGTACCACGCCCTTCGTCTTCACTCAGGCCATCTTTTTGCATGGATTTTACCTTTTCCATAAAATCCTTGCGGATGTTGCGGATGCCCACCTTGCTGTTTTCCGCCTCCGCCTTGGCTATTTTAACCAGGTCTTTTCTGCGGTCTTCCGTTAGCGCAGGAACATTGATGCGAATCATTTCCCCGTCATTTTGGGGGGCAAAACCCAGGTTGCTGTTGATGATGGCGGTTTCAATGGGGCGAATCAGCGATTTGTCCCAGGGCTGAATGGCCAGCGTTCTGGCATCGGGTGTTCCTACATTGGCTACCTGATTCAGCGGGGTCGGTGCTCCGTAGTATTCTACCATCACACCATCCAGCATATTGGGGCTGGCTTTGCCGGCGCGTATGCGCGAAAATTCCTGGTGGGTATGTGAGAGGTTTTTTTCCAGCAGGTCTTTCAGCTGGGTCAGCATTTCATTAACGGTTGCCATATCGATTATAATGGCAAAAATAATACATACAGGCTGTGTTGCCATGCAATCAGTCCGGACGATATGATTTTCTTTGACAATGCCATGGTTTAGTGGTAACTTTGAACAAAATTTCAAACATGAATACAATACTTCTTTTGGGTTTAGGTCAGGGCGAAATCATCATAGTGCTGGTCATTGTGTTGTTGTTGTTTGGCGGTAAAAAGATTCCTGAGCTTATGCGTGGCTTGGGCCGCGGTGTGCGTGAATTCAATGATGCCAAAAACAACGTGTCCAGCGAATTTCGCAAGGGCATGGAGGAAGACCCCAACAAGAGCAAGACAGAAGCTTGAGCACTTACCGGCGCATTACCGATATTCAGGCCGACATAAGGCTTGGTAAAATCAGTTGTGTTCAGCTGGCTAAGGAATATATTGCCCGCATCGAGGAAAACAAACACCTAAACGCCTTTTTGGAGGTTTGGTCCGAAGAGGCTCTGCAGCGGGCCGAACATATCGACCAAAAATTCAAATCCGGAAATCCCGGACGCCTTGCAGGAGCTTTTATCGGCATCAAGGATAACCTGGCCTACAAAGGACACAAGGTTTCGGCTGCCAGCAAAATTCTGGAGGGTTTTGAAAGTCTTTACACCGCTACCGCCGTGCAGCGTTTGCTGGATGAGGATGCCATTATCCTTGGACGTATCAACTGCGATGAATTCGCCATGGGTGCTTCCAACGAGAACTCAGCATTTGGTCCGGTGCGGAATGCCGCCGATCCCGAAAGGGTGCCGGGTGGCAGTAGTGGTGGCAGCGCCGTTGCCGTGCAGGCCAACATGGTGCACGCCACACTCGGAAGCGATACTGGCGGGTCCATCCGTCAGCCTGCCGCATTTTGCGGGCTCTTTGGCATCAAACCTACCTATGGCCTTATCAGCCGCTGGGGTTTGCTTGCCTATGCAAGCAGCTTTGACCAAATTGGCCCGCTTACGCACAGCCTGGAAGACAATATGTTGCTGACCGAGATCATGGCAGGCCCGGATGAGCACGATGCAACCGTCTCCGACAGGCCGGCTCCCCGTTATCAGCTGGACGCATCTGACAAAAAATACACCTTTGCCGTTATGCGGCAGGCCATAGAGCATCCCGGTCTGGATCCGGAGGTAAAAGCTGCTGCCGAATCCCTGATTACATCGCTTCAGGCGCTGGGTCATACCATTACCTACTTCGATTTTGAATACCTGGATTATTTGGTGCCTACCTACTACGTTCTTACCACCGCAGAAGCCAGCAGCAACCTAAGCCGCTATAGTGGTCTTTTGTATGGACACCGCAGCCGGAATGCCACCGATCTGGAATCTACCTTTACCCTCAGCCGCAGCGAAGGTTTTGGCGAGGAAGTAAAACGACGTATTATGTTGGGAACCTTTGTGCTCAGCAGCGATTACTATGACGCGTATTACAGTAAAGCCCAGAAAGTAAGGCGCATCATACAGAACAAAACACGGGAAGTGCTTACATCTGCGGATGCCATTCTCATTCCCACCACAAGTACACCGGCATTTAAAATGGGTGAAAAAGCCAAAAACCCCATTGCCATGTACCTGGCTGATTTATTCACCGTTCAAGCGAATATTGCCGGAAACTGTGCCATCAGCATTCCTACTGCCAAAACAGCCTCTGGCCTTCCGATTGGGATGCAACTAATGTGTGATGAATTTAAGGAACAGAATTTGTATTGGGTAGCAGCTGAAATTTCGCGCGCTTGTCAACAATGAAGTCATTTTTACTGTTTTTCTCACTGCTTGCAGCCGGTTTCGGTAATATTTTCGCCAATGTTTGGGAAAATAGAATTCGTGCTTTTGAGCAGGTAGGGTTACCACACTTTTACAATAGCGATGTACAGCGAAAGATAGATACACTGATTGTCAACGAGAAACGCAAAACGTCCATTATGGTTGGCAGGCAGGCCGCCTTTCAGCCATACATTGATTATGCCCGTCAGATTTATGGTTTGCCTTGGTTTATTCGCTTCTTGCCGGTTTCCAACACAGCCCTCGACACCAAGTTTACTGACGCAGACGGCAGTACAGGCATCTGGCCCCTGAATTTTAGTATGGGCAAGAAATATGGATTGAAACAAACATCAATTCTGGATGAAAGGAGATCACTGACAGCATCTTCAGGTGCTGCCTGCCAATATATAAAAGATTTGCAGGGCATATACCGCGATTGGACGAAAACAATTTTGGCCTTCCGCATTGGGGCAGTACGTCTTAATCAGGCTATCAGACAGGCGGGAAACAGCCTTAAATTTGAGGATATTTACAAGCATCTTGGTCCGTCCGAGCAGCAGCATATTGTAAATTTTTACGCAACACTGGTGGTGATGTATCATTTTGAAGAAACCGGACTTACGAAAGAAACGTATCCGCTTATTAAATCTGATACTGCTACCATCAACTGTCTGTTACCAACCTCCTTTTTTGAGGAAAAGACAGGCATTACCGTAAATGAACTACAGCAGTTGAACCCGGAATTCAAGACCAATGTTATACCCTGGTTTGGGGAGCCGGCATCATTTCATATCCCGGCAACCAAACGCCCCGCTTATCTGAAAGTGCGAGACAGCTTGTGTTTGATGCTGTTTATTAAAGCAAATCCACCGATTATATACGATACCATTGTTACCGTTAAAGATAGCATAACCTATGTGGAGGTAAAACCACGGGGCGAAAGGGGTGTCGAACCGGTTACCGGTAATTCAGGAAACACAAATCCTGTAACACCATCAAAAGTTTGGGTGGTGTATAAGGTGAAATCAGGAGATGGTTTTTATACCCTTTCGGATGTCTTTGACTGCACCATTACCGAACTTAAATCATGGAACGGTATTCGGGGAAATGTGCTCAGGGCCGGCAGTGTCTTGCGTTTTTATGTGCCGTATTCAAAGAAAAAGTTTTACGAACAAATAAACCGGATGAATGCCGTTGAAAAACGGAATATTGCCAATAAAGACTAAACTTCCTTGCGGCGCCTTATTTTTTATGCTTTGTGTATTGTTGTCAATGGCCTAACGGCACAGGTCTATCCCATTCAAAAAACCGCACAAAACATTCTCATAGACGGGGATTTATCCGAAGATGCATGGCAAAAAGCGCCAATGATGGACGGATTTATCCAGCATTTTCCATACGATACTTCCGAAGCCCTCACCCAAACGAAATTTATGCTCACCTACGATGATAACCGGCTCTATGCCGCTTTCATCTGTATAAACCGCAATCCCGACAAACCTTTTGTGGTACAAAGCCTCAAACGCGATTTCAGCATCACCCAAAGCGATGCGGTGGTGCTCACGCTCAGTCCGTTTGCCGATGGGCAAAATGGGTTTTCCTTTGGTGTTACCCCACAGAATGCACAACGTGAAGGAGCCGTGGAAAATGGCGGCGGATTTGGCGTCTCAACGGCCTGGGATCAAATCTGGTACAGTGCCACCCGCATTACCCGCGACACCTGGTTTGCCGAATTTGAAATACCGTTCAAATCCCTGCGCTTTCTCGAAGGTCTTAGTACCTGGCGCTTTAATGTGGCCCGTGCTGATTTTCGGAATAATGAAGTGAGCACCTGGGTAAAAGTGCCCCGGATGTTTAATATCAGTGCACTTATTTTCACAGGTACCCTGCAATGGCCGGCGCCACCTACCCGCAAGGGTCCTAATCTGGCCATCATTCCTTATGTAAGCAGCCTGGCCACAGGTGATAAGGGAGAATTTTTAAAGCACAATACCCCGAGAGCGGGACTTGATGCAAAGGTGGGCCTCAGCTCCTCACTGAATTTAGATGTTACAGTCAATCCGGATTTTGCCCAGGTGGATGTGGATGAGCAGCAAATTAACCTTACGCGTTTTTCGCTGTTTTTCCCCGAAAGGCGGCAGTTTTTCATTGAGAATAGCGATCTGTTCGCCCAGTTTGGTTTTCGTCAAATACGGCCCTTCTTTAGCCGTCGCATAGGCCTTTCTCAGGCGGGCAATATCCCCATCGATGCCGGTGCCAGGGTAACGGGCAAAATTGGTAAGGATTTGCGGGTAGGGGTTATGGATGTACAAACACGCCGCATGGATTCACTGAATCCGGCTAAAAACTATGCGGTGGCTGCTTTTCAGCGCAAGGTGCTGGCTGCAAGCTATCTGGGCGGCATTTTGGTAAGCGAGCAGGCTGTTGGTGCTGTCAATGCCAAACGCAAATCCGTGGCGGGGATGGAGTTTAATTTGCTCACGCCCAATAACCGCTGGGTGGGAAAGGCCTTTGTGCAAAAAGCACTGTATGATGGATTGAAAGCCGATAGAGGTTACGCACACGCATCATTTTTGTTTTACCGCACCCTGAAATGGGAAGCCATGTGGAACCATGAATATGTATCGGGTAAGTTCCGAGCCCCGACAGGGTTTGTACCCCATATTGAAAACTACGACCCCGTGTTGCGCAAAACCTTTTTCATGAGCTATGGCCGCATGGAGCCCATGATCAGCAGGATTTTCTATCCTAAAAGCAAGGTCATTAACAATTTTTCAGTTAATCTGTATAACAGCACTTACACCGACAGCAATTATCGGGTAACAGAGGCAATTACAACCTTTTCTGGAAAAATACTGCTGCAAAACAGTGCCAGTTTCCGGGTGGCTGCAAACCGTGAGTTTTTTTGGCTGTTTCAGCCGTTTAATCCCGTAAATCCCCGAGACACCCTGTTTCTTTCTACCGGAGAATACCATTTTCAAAGCTTGTCTGCTTCGGCAAGCAGCAATAATCGCCGCCCGTTGAATGGTTTGCTGGAATGCCAGTATGGTTCTTATTTTGGCGGTGAAAAGCTATCCCTAACAGGCGCCATGCAATATCGCTTTCAGCCCCGCTTTCTGTTCACCCTCAATTACCGCCGTATCAACATAGATATTCCTGAGCTGGGCAAATCAACGCTGAATCTGATAGGCGCCAAAACTGAATACAGCCTCAGTACAACCATGTATTTCACTGCCTTTTTGCAGTACAACACCCAGGCCGAAAATGTGAATGTGAATGTGCGCTACCAGTGGCGCTACCGGCCTATGAGCGACTTTTTTGTGGTGTATTCCGAAAACTACGACCCGCAATTCCTCACCAAAAACCATAGCCTGGCGTTTAAGTGGGTGTATTGGTTTAATACATGAGGGCAAAACCCCCACCGAAGTGTTTCAGTGAGTGAGCTGAGTTGCACTGATGGTGTGGTTTTGACCCCGGAGGGGTCACATATCCCTAACCCGGTGCGATAGCGCCGGGGGGCAACCACCTCACGCCAGCTGCTGCAGCTGTATCAGCTTGTGATACAAGCCCTGTTTGGACACAAGCTCTTCGTGGGTGCCCACCTCGGTAATGCGTCCCTGATCCATTACCACAATCAAATCGGCATGAGTGACTGTACTTAAACGGTGCGCTATGATAATGCTGGTGCGGTTCTGCATCAGTTTTTCCAATGCGGCCTGCACGGCCTTTTCACTCTGGCTGTCGAGCGCGCTTGTGGCCTCGTCCAGTATCAAAATCTGTGGGTCTTTCAGCAGGGCACGGGCAATCCCAAGACGCTGTCTTTGTCCGCCGCTTAGCTTGCTGCCGCGCTCTCCGATATTGGTATTGTAGCCTTCCGGCAACTGCTCAATAAATTCAGCCGCATACGCTGCTTTGGCGGCATCGGCCACGGCCTTTTCATCAGCTTCCGGCTTACCCAGGGCAATGTTGTTGCGCACAGATTCATTGAATAAAATGCTCTCTTGGCTCACCATGCCCATCAGCTGCCGCAAATCGTCCTGGCGGAACTCCCGCAAATCATGTCCATCCAGCAAAATATTGCCTGAGTCCACATCGTAAAACCGGGCAATCAAATCCGTGAAGGTAGTTTTTCCGGCACCGCTGGGACCCACCAGGGCAATGGTTTGCCCTTTTTTGATGGTAATGTTGATGTTGTGCAGAACGGCTTTGCTCGCGTCGTACCCAAACGAAACATTCCTGAATTCAATGCTGTGCTCAAATGAGGGTGCTTTTGGGTAAAGCGGATCCTGAACCTTTACCGGTGCATTCACCAGCTCTTCTATGCGGTGCAGGCTGGCTTGTCCGCGCACAGCCGCAGAATAGGAAGAACTCAGCGCCTTGAAGGGATTGATCAGCTGGCTGAATATGGCAAAGTAGGTAAGGAAAAACTCCGGATTCAGCGTGCCGCCGAAAACCATGTTGCCGCCCAGCCACAAAAGGGCCGCCGAAACTGCAATACCAATGGTTTCGCTCAACGGTGATGATAAATCATAACGGCGTTGCACGCCAATATTGTTGCGGGTATATGACCAGTCTTCATCGCTGTATTTCTTACGAAAAAATCCCGAAGCATTGAAAGCCTTGATTATGCGCATACCGCTGATGCTCTCTTCAAACGATGACATAATGCACCCTGCCAGCTCCTGGTTGCGTGCACTTTTGCGGCGCAGGCTGCGGCTCAGCAGGCCAATGAAAATGGCTGTGAGCGGCAGAAAAATTACAATATACAGGGTCAGCTGGGGTGATAGAAATATCAGTGCGCCTAAAAATAAAAGTATGGTGAGCGGCTGCATATACAGGGCTTCCAGCGAAACCATCAGCGCAAACTCAATTTCTTTCATGTCGTTGCTCATGCGCGAGAGCAAATCCCCTTTGCGTTCTTCGTTGAAATAGGCCACAGGCAGCTCTAAACAGCGGTTATAGATGTTCATGCGCATATCGCGAACCGCCAGGTTGCGCAGTTTGGCCATCACACTCATGGCGGCAAAACGGCTCAGGTTTTTAATAATGGTAATCATCACCAGTGCCACACACAAAAAGGCCAGCGCCTGCAGCGGATCGCCTTTGGCCATGCCGCTAAACCAGTGAATGAATTGGTTGTATTGCGCTGCAAACCAGTTTCCAACGTCCAGGCCTTTTGTATCCGGTCCGGGAGCGGCATCGGTGGGTTTAAACAAAAATTTCAGCACCGGCATAATCATGAGCAGGGTGCTCAGGTGCAGCAGAATGTACAGCAGGTTGAAGCCGAAATTCAGAAAAACCAGCCCTTTATAGGGCCGTGCATGACGAAAAAACTGAAGAATGGCTTTCACCTGTTTGCGAAATTACGCAAATTTGCACGGAACATGGGAAAAAGCATTTGGGTTTGGTTGTTGCTGCCTTTTTTTATCGGTTGTCAGGCGCCGGTTGAAGAACGTGCCGGGGCGCAGTCCGACAGTATTTACATGGCTGCAGTAACCCACGAAAGGCAGCAGAAAGACGGTGCGTTTGCCATGTCACCCAATAGTCCGTTCCGGGATGTGAAGGAGGAGTTTACAGGCTTGAAATATTATCCCGTATTGACGGAATATAAGGTGGCATGCCGCTGGGATAAAAGCCATTCCGGCGATACGTTTGTATTCCCTGATTCTAAAGGGCAAAAACGCAATTTTACGTTAGCGGGCAGCTTTATTTTCCGCATGCAAAACCGCGAATGTAAAATTCCCGCCTACTTCGAGGATTCTGCCAAAACCAGCTTTTTTATCATGTTCCGAGATTCTACAAACACCATGGAAACCTATCAGGGAGGGCGTTACATTGGGTTTCGCCATGCAGGTGGCGATGACATTATGCTTGATTTCAACCGCGCTTTCAACCCTTACTGCCATTACAACCACAATTACGCCTGCCCGGTGGTTCCGGCAACCCATTTTATCCCTGTCTTTATCCGCGCCGGCGAGCGTCGGTATGGGGTGGAGTAATGTGTTGGCCTAACAGTTAACTAGTCAAATAATGTTGACTGTAATATTGCTGATACGCACCGCTGGTCACATGATCAAGCCATTCCTTGTTGGCAAGATACCAGTCTATGGTTTTTTCAAATCCTTCGGCAAAAGCCACGCTGGGAGCCCAGCCGAGTTCATTCATTAGTTTTGATGCATCTATCGCATAGCGGAAATCGTGACCGGCGCGGTCGGTAACATAGGTTATCAGCTTCTCACTTTCGCCCATTGCCCGGCCCAGTTTACGGTCCATAATGCCACAAAGCGTTTTTACCAGGTCAATATTTTTCCATTCGTTGTTACCGCCTATATTGTAGGTTTCGCCATTGCGTCCCTTGTGAAAAATAACATCAATGGCACGTGCATGGTCTTCCACATACAACCAATCACGCACATTTTCGCCTTTTCCGTATACGGGCAAGGGCTTGTTGTGGCGAATGTTATTGATCATTAGCGGTATCAGTTTCTCTGGAAAATGGTGGCTGCCGTAATTGTTGCTGCAGTTGCTTATAACTACAGGCATTTTGTACGTTTCGTGGTAGGCGCGCACGAAGTGATCACTGCCGGCCTTGCTGGCACTGTAAGGGCTGTTAGGGCTATAGGGTGTGGTTTCCGTGAATTTGCCCTCATCGCCCAGGGTTCCGTATACTTCATCGGTACTAACATGGTAAAAGCGCCCGTTTTGCATGTCGCCATGCTGTTTGTAAGCATTCAGCAGATTAACAGTTCCCACCACATTGGTCATTACAAAATCTATGGGATTGCTGATGCTTCGGTCCACGTGGCTTTCGGCTGCCAGATGCACAACACCAAAGGGTTTGTACTTTTCAAACAGCGCCTGAATAGCTTCCGCATCGCAGATATCTGCTTTTTCAAAACAATAATTGGGCTTATCTGAAATATCCTTCAGGTTTTCCAGGTTGCCGGCATAGGTCAGAGCATCCAGGTTAATGATGTTATATTCGGGGTATTGATTTACAAACAGGCGCACCACATGGCTGCCTATAAATCCGGCACCGCCGGTAATGATGAGGTTTTTGCTCATGGCTTTGATACAGTTAAGTCAGTTATTTTAATCATTAATGGCGTGTAGGGTTTCACCATGTTCATGTAGCCTTGGTCTCCATATCCGTAATCGCTGGTTACCAAAAAAACACCGGTTTCTCCCTCGGCCATATATTGCAGCACATGGTCAAACGCTGCCAGATTATAGGTGTTTTTGCCAATTTCCATCAGGTATTTTTTGCCTGTAGGTGCAGAATTAACAATTAATTGTCCGTCGAGTGTTGCTACTTCAGCATTAAAGCTAACAACACCCCCTTCGATTAATCTGGGGGCACCTGTTTTTTTATCAATGAAATATTTGATAAACTTTGTTGAATCGAGCACCCATGGTTTTGGGGTTTTTGCTGCAACTGCGTCAATCAACCTGTTTTCCTTTTGAAGCCTGTCCATAAACCGCTGGTTTTGATAACCTGCATACTGAACATCATTCAGCACCTTAATGATGCGTATACTGAATTTTGCGTTTTCTCCCGAGGGCAAATTCATGATTTGCAGGTTGCCACTAATTCGTTGCTTCAGCGAATCTGTCGGTATAAGTACTTCCACCACCGAACCGGGCGCACCATTTTGCATGGCGTCTTCCAGCTCGTTGCGGGGCTCCACGGGATACATCATATGCTGTTCCACACCGGGTTTTGCCAGGTTTACAATCGTATCGCCTTCAGGGCCTGTTAGCACATACTGAAACACAATGTGATAGCCGGTTCCGGGCATTTTATCCCATTTTTTGCCTTCCACTACCCTAAAGTAACCACCGCGTTCGGTTTTCTCCCATCCGCCGAGCCAAATGCCCAAAGGTTTGCGCAGAAAAAAGGCCAGCGACGCAAGTATCAGCAGCGCCAGTGTTAAGGTGAGCCAGTGTTTTTTTATAAAATTCATATAGCCAGTAACGCTTCTTTATAGTCTTTTATCGTGTCGCGGAATTTTTGCACCACGTGTTCCAGGGGCTCATCGCTGGAGCCGCCTGAAGCATTGCGGTGACCGCCACCATTAAAATATTTGGATGCATATTCGTTCACCGCAAAATCACCCTTACTGCGAAAACTCATTTTCACCATTTTGGTGCGGTCTATGATGAGCACGCTTAACACAATGCCCTTGAGCCCCAGCCCTAGGTTTACAAGCCCTTCCGTATCGCCGGTTTTTACATCAAACTGCTCCAGTTCTTCTTTGGTAAGAAATATCAGGGCTGTGCGCAATTCGGGAATTACTTCCAGCTTGTGCAACATGCAATAGCCAAAAAGCTTTGTGCGGTTTGGGGTAAACACATCATAAATGCGCTCGTGAATACCCACATGGTCTGCCCCTTGTTCCAGCAAATCTGCCGCAATCAGGTGGGTAAGGCTGTTGGTATTGCTGTACTGAAAGTTTCCGGTATCTGTCATCAATCCTGTATACAGGCAGGTTGCACAATCTTTGGATACGTTTTCCAGCCCGAAATAGTGTTTGATTAAATGAAAAACCAGCTCTGCCGTGCTGCTGCTTTTAGGGTCCCAGAGCGCAAATTGCTGAAAATGCTCAGGCTCCAGGTGGTGGTCTATCATCACCTTTTCGCCGCGGGCGTTGCGCACAATTTCACCATACTCATTGATACGGGAAAGGCGGTTGAAATCCAGACAGAATATCACATCAGCAGTCTCGGTAATGGCTTTGCACTCAGCTTCTTTTTCTTCGTAAATCATTACGTTTTCATTGCCCGGCAGCCAGTTTAAAAAATCGGCATTGTCCGTGGGAGTAATTACCTGTACTTCGGCAATGTGATGTTTCAAAAATGCGTACAGCCCCAGGCTGCTTCCCATGGCGTCCCCGTCGGGTTTGTGGTGGGTGGTAATCACCGCTTTGCGGTATTGTCCGCTGCGCAGGTTTTCAATAAGAGGAGCAAGGGTATCGAGGCGCATTACACTGCAAAGATAACCACCGCCACGTCCAAAACTAACGGCTGCCATGTCTTCATCTATGGGTTTTACCCTCTTGGGGTTGAAAATATGGGTTGTTTCGTTATTTTTGTTAATTAATAACCCCAATTTATGCGAAAAATCGCCGGTCTTTTAACCTTTAACATGTGCATTTCACTGTTTGCCCAGACAGAATCCGATGCCTTGTTTATGGCCAAAAGAAACCTATGCGGAGGGTTTGTTTATGGCAACACTTCATGGAATCACTACTGGGAAGGTACTTTCTACCGCGATAACGCCAACATTGGTTCCTTTAAGTCGAATGCTGTGATGGCTATGGCCAATTATGGCATTGGCAACGGCCTGAACATAATAGCATCTTCCGCTTGGATCGACAACCGGGTTACAGCGGGAACCCTCATCGGACAAAAAGGAATCCAGGATTTGAACCTGTTCCTTAAAAAAGAACTCTGGGCCAAAGACATCAAGGGTTTCAACAGCTCGCTGGTGGCCGTGGGCGGCGTTTCTGCACCCTTAACCAACTACGTTGCCGATTACCTGCCCATCAGTATCGGCATGCGCAGTAAAACAGTTTCAATGCGCCTGCTGGGCGACGTGCAAAAGGGACACTGGTACGGAACCGCATCGGCTATGTACACGCGCCGCAACAACGTTACCATTGACCGCAACGCCTACTACACTACCGAAATGATTTACAGTAATCAGGTGGTTATGCCAGATGTGTTCTCTTACAATATCCGCCTGGGCTGGAGAGACGGTGCCGATAAGTACTTTGAACTACTGGCAGACCGCATGAATACACTGGGTGGTTTTGACATGCGCAAAAACGATATGCCTTTTCTGAGCAACAACATGGAGGCTTTTCGGGTTGGCTTTAATGTTAAATATCCGGTGCCCGTGTTGAGAGGACTGAGCCTTATGGCTACAGGCATGCAAACACTTAGCGGCAGAAACATGGGCAAAGCAACTACCCTGATGGCCGGTGTGGTGTATCAGGCAGACTTTACGAAAGGAGACAAAAAATGAGAACTTCCCTAAAATGTATTGTATTGCTAAGCGTTGTCTCCATGGCATCCTGCAACAAGGAAATTACGCAAAGAAATATGCAGTTTGGGGCCCTAAACCCCGATAAAATAGACACCTCAGCTGGAAAATGGGAACCTGTGCTTTTGTCGTCTGCCACTGAATTCGCTTGCGATTTGCCTATTGCTGTTACCTCTCCTGATTATAAGCTGCAGTTGCTCGAAATCAAAAGCAGGCAGGCCCATATGACCGATGCGGATGAAGCTGCGCTGAAATACTGGAGTGCCGGTACAGTACTGCGCTGGAATGAAATATTGCGCGAACTGGTGGCCAAATACAATTTGCCGCCTTACCAGAATCCCGACGGAACTTATCCTATACCCAGTAGTGCCAATCCGCTGGCCTATCCATATTTTCCGTTTGCCAATCCACCTTACGCAGCCCGCGCCTATGCCTATGTTTCGGCGGCGCAGTATGATGCGCTCGTGACTGCATACCACTACAAAGGTTCTTACCGCAGATTACGTCCTTCGGCAGTTGATAACACCATCAAAGAACTTGTTCCTGTGGTGAAAGATTTTGCCTATCCCAGTGAAGAAGCCGTGGTGGCCGGTGCCACATTTGGCATGATGAGCCTACTGTTTCCCGGCGAACAGGATTACCTGCAGGAAAAACTCAATGAGTGCATTGATATGCGCATTCTCGCAGGTGCCAATGTGCGCAGTGAAGTGGAAGCCGGCGTAAAGCTTGGTAAAGCGGTTGCCGCCAAATTTGTTGGCCGTGCCCGCACGGATAGAGCAGAAAAAGCCGTGGGAACCCCGGCAGACTGGACCAAGCTTGAAAGTGATGCCATCGCCCGCGGAGAAACGCCCTGGATTAGTCAGGAAAGTCCAAAAAGGCCGCCCATGTTGCCTTTGTTTGGAAGAACCATCGGTTTTCTGATGGACACCACCGAAGTAATCAACAACCGCCCACCGGCACCGCCTTCAACCGGCTCGGCTGAATTTGCCAAAGAACTGGATGAAGTTTTGTGGTATAGCCAAAACGCCTCCCGCGAGCACATGCGCATTGTGCATTTTTGGGGTGATGGCGCAGGCACCTACACTCCTCCCGGACACTGGAACGCCATTGCTTGCGAAGACTTTGCTAACCTGCGCTTCAGCGAAGTGCGCTGGGCCCGCAACCTTGCGCTGCTGAACATGGCCATGTTCGATGCTGCCATCTGCTGCTGGGATGCCAAATATGCGTATTTCAATCCCAGGCCGTCGCAGGTAAATAATAAGATTAAGACATTAACAGGCTTGCCTAATTTTCCTGCCTACACCAGCGGACACAGCACCTTCAGCGGTGCTGCCGCAACTATTCTTGGTCATATTTTTCCCGGCCGTGCTGCTGATTACATGTCTATGGCAGACGAAGCCAGCAAAAGCCGACTTTACGGCGCTATTCACTACCGCAGTGATATTGAAACGGGCATGAACATGGGAAAAATGGTGGGCACAAAAGCCGTCAACAGAGCCAAAACAGACGGCGCTGATTAACCCAAATATCTTGCTGCAATAGCCATACAGGCTGTTTCGGTGCGAAGCACGAGTGCTCCAAGCGAATAGCATTGAAATCCTTTGGCTATCGCCTGATTTACTTCTTCTGTAGTGAAATCTCCCTCGGGACCCAGCAAAACCAGACAATCGCCGGAAAGGCCATCCGCTGATGAGCTGGGTTGTTGAATGTCGGTATTGCAATGACAAATAAGGCGGTTTCGGTGGTTTTCCTGTAGTATATCTTTCCAGCCTGACGTACGAATTTCAGGCAAACGGTAACCATGGCATTGTTTGAGGGCGGCAATGGCCACTTTTTGCAATCTTTCAGGGTTAATCCGGGCCTTTTCAACATTGCCGGTTTGCAGAAATGCAATGCTTTTCACACCCAGCTCCGTACATTTTTCTACCAGCCACTCCAGCCGGTCTGCGTGTTTGATAATTCCTACAGCAATATGCAGTTGGGGTTGATAGTCCGGCGTTTCCTTTTGGGTTATGGTAACTTGAAAGGCCCTTTTTTCTATTTGTGAAATGTTGCCCTTATAGCGATTACCCAGCCCATCGGAAAATGAAATTTCATCGCCCATCTGATAGCGAAGCGCCTGAATGGCATGCCGGGTATCATTTTCATCGAAAACCGCCACGTTATTTTGGATATTTTGGGTGAAAAAGGAAAAGTGACCGGGCATGATGTAAATTTAATGTAGCGCGGCCCTTATGGGCATATTCCTGACAATGCGTGCCTCCTCAGCGGCAAATGCCTGCAGCCTGTCGTACACCGTCTTTTCATCAAAATAATTCAGGGACATTTTCACAAAAATATGTGCATGTTTGGCTTCGCAGGCCCACAGTCGGTGATAGAATTTTTTGGGCTCACCTTCGGGCAGTCTTTCCCAGATAAGTTTAAATCTTTCGGCACCGCGGGTTTCAAACAGCGAAGCCAGTAAAAGCCTGTCAAGAAAACGTTCATCGCGGCCGGATCTCACAAACGCCATCAGGCCTTTAATATAAGGATCTTCCTCAAACGGATTTTCCAGTTTCAGGCCGCGGGTTTGCATGAGCTCGTATACATCGCGAAAGTGCTCCAGTTCTTCGAGGGCTGTTTCTATCAGCAAGGGAATAATTTCTACCCTGTCGGGGTATTTAGCCACCATGCTCATCATCATGCCGTTTGCTTTGCGTTCACAATCCGCATGATCCTGCAAAAAGGTATCAAAGTCGGCCATTACGGCATCGGTCCACTCGGGCGGGGAAGCACATTGCAGGTCGATACTCAGTTTCATGCTTAACTATTACAAACTCCAGCTACTGCCGTCCTTACCATCCTTTATACTGAAACCCAGTTCGGTAAGTTTGTTGCGGATTTCATCGCTGAGTGTGTAGTTTTTGCTGGCTTTGGCATCGGCTCGCATGGTTAGAAGCATTTGCATCACCCCATTAAGGGCGTCATCATTGCCTTTTTCTTCGGTCTGAATGCCCAGAATGCCGTGCAGCCAGGTCTGAAACAGGTTGTTCAGGGCTTCGACAGCGCTCCGGTCGAGTTTAAGTTTACCATCAGCGGCCGAATTGCACACGCGGGCAGCTTCAAACAACTGGGCAATCACCTGCGGCGTGTTCAGATCGTCGTTCATGCTGCGCTCGCAGGCAGCCTGAATATCGGAAACATTGTATTCAGTGCTATCCGATATGGGAAGTTTAGGAACCTGCGCTGATGCATTCATGAGCCTTTGCAGGCCTTTTTCTGCAGCCTGCAGTGCCTCATTGCTAAAATCAAGGGTGCCGCGGTAGTGCGCCTGCAGGATGAAGAAGCGAATGGTCATTGGGCTATAGGCCTTCGCCAGTAAAGGATGATTTCCCGAAAACAACTCATCTGCCATGATTCCGTTATTCAGACTCTTGGCCATCTTTTGCCCATTGATGGTAATCATGTTGTGGTGCACCCAGAAACGGGCCGGGCTGTGGCCAGTGCAGGCCGTACTTTGGGCTATTTCGCTTTCGTGGTGTGGAAACAGCAAGTCCATGCCGCCACCATGAATATCAAACACATCGCCCAGGTATTTGCGGCTCATGGCCGAACACTCTATGTGCCAGCCCGGATAGCCTTTTCCCCAGGGACTGTTCCACTGCATGATATGATCGGGTGACGCTTTTTTCCAAAGGGCAAAATCGTTGGGGTTGCGCTTTTCATCTTGCCCTTCCAGTTCGCGGGCTTCATTGCCGGCACCGGCTACCAAATCCTCCAGAATGCGGCCGCTCAGTTTGCCGTATTCGTTGGTTTTGGCGTATGCAAGCACATCAAAATACACGCTGCCGTTTACCACATAAGCAAGCCCCGCGGATATAATAGCCTCTATCATTTCTATTTGTTCAATGATATGGCCACTGGCACGGGGTTCAATACCGGGTGCAAGCACGTTCATCATTCGGCACATTTCATTGTATGCCACCGTGTATGTCTGTGCCACCTCCATGGGTTCCACTTGCTCCAGGCGGGCTTGTTTACCCAGCTTGTCTTCGCCCTCATCACCGTCACCCACCAAGTGGCCTACATCGGTGATGTTGCGTACATGACGGACTTTATAACCCAGAAATTCGAGGTATCGCCGCAGTACATCAAACACTACCGGTCCACGCACATGACCCATATGCGGAGGGCCATACACCGTAGGCCCGCACACATACAATCCAACACGGTTGTTATGCAATGGCACAAAGGCCTCGGTATGGCGGGTGTAGGTGTTGTATAGTTGCAGGGTTGACATTTTCAGGCACAAAGGTATGAAATGTAACTATGGTGTTGTATACCTAATCCCATTTGCTTTGTTCGGGGTTAGAAAATAATTGCTATATTCGTAAAATGAAAAAATTAACGCTAGGCCTGTTTCTAATTATTGTATTTACAATGTGTAAAAAAGAAACCCAGATAATTTACGAAACACCTGCCCCAACATTGGCCGGTGAGTGGTATGGCTTTGTGCAGAAATTTACCTATTTGCAAGTCCATTATTTGATATAAATAAAGTGTGTTTTTACTTTTTATTGCCCCTTACGCCCAGTTCTACTATGAAACTACATTAATGTCTTCCAGTTGGCAAAATTGGGAAATGTCCTGTAAGTAATTAATCACAGCATACTTCACTGCACAACAGGTAAAAAATAAGGGGATAGACGACTATCCCCTTTTCTTGCTAAGCGTTGTTGGTGTTGGGTTTGGTAGCCCCGACGAGAATCGAACTCATATCAAGCGTTTAGGAACCCGATATTAAAAATAGTTGTTGATATATCAACCAATTAACACTTTATAAGTGTGTAGTAAATCACTGCACAGTGGGGGTTACTGCATCCTTAGCATTCATGGGTACAACAAAACAAAAAAAACAATATATTTGACAGGCGAAACCAAAAAACCTTTTAACAGAGCAGAGAACAATTTAAAACATATAAAAATGAAAAAATTAAGCTTAATTCCAATTCTTTTAATTGGCTTACCTTTTATTACTTACGCCCAATTCGTAACCATTGGAACCCAAGTATGGATGACCAAGAATTTGGATGTTTCGACCTTTAGAAATGGCGACCCCATACCCCAAGCGAAAACAGATGAAGAATGGAAAAAAGCAGGAGAAAACAAACAACCAGCATGGTGTTATTACAATAATGACCCAGCGAATGGTGCGAAATACGGTAAGTTGTATAATTGGTATGCCGTAAATGATTCAAGAGGTCTCGCACCTGTTGGGTATCATATTCCTTCCGATGCAGAATGGACAAAACTTACCGACTTTTTAGGTGGAAACGAAGTTGCCGGTACAAAAATGAAAAGCACCGACGGTTGGAAGGGAAATGGCAACGGCACCAACGAAAGCGGCTTCTCAGGTCTTCCGGGCGGTTACCGTTACAACTATGGTACCTTCGACTACATTGGCGACGGCGGTAACTGGTGGAGTTCTTCGGAGGACGGTACCTACGATGCCTGGCTCCGCTACCTGTATTACAGCAATGGCTTTGTAAGCAGGTACTACGGCATTAAGGAGAGAGGGTTTTCTGTTCGTTGCCTCAGGGATTAATTTATTTGATTATTTGATAATTTTCGCGAAGCGAAGCAAGTAATTTGATTTCTCTTTCACCTAATCCCTTGCCAAAGGGGATGTCTGTAAATG